>Ga0247839_1006316_pt1 | contig 13709 bp, 11 predicted proteins | sample LaCruzMarch2015__6_FD_192405 | JGI IMG/M metagenome (GOLD analysis project Ga0247839, IMG submission 192405) | Freshwater microbial communities from meromictic Lake La Cruz, Castile-La Mancha, Spain - LaCruzMarch2015_16m | ecosystem: Environmental > Aquatic > Freshwater > Lake | place: Spain...
GATTCTGTTAAACAAGGCAATAAAAAAGTTTAAATGCTTAAAATGTTGGAAAGTTTATTATGTTAGAAAAAACACAAAACACGCCCAATAATCATAATTTTTTACTTTATATGCTTCAAACGTTCTTCTAACTCTACAATATCAATAACCAATACTTCGCGGGCTTTACTGCCTTTAAACGGACCAACAATTCCAGCTTTTTCTAATTGATCAATCAATCGTCCAGCACGGTTATAACCAAGGTTTAGTTTGCGTTGCAATAACGAAGTAGAGCCTTGCTGACTAGAAACTATTAAATGTGCAGCTTCGTTAAACAATTCATCTTTATCTTTGCTGTCAAACATTTCACCACCCATTCCCATTTCATCGCCTTCAATGCTAACTAATGGCAATAAATAAGGTTCGTTTCCGCTTTGATTGCCAATGAATTCAGCTATTCGTTCCACTTCGGGTGTATCAACAAAAGCACATTGAATACGAACCAAATCGTTGCCATTGCTAAATAGCATATCGCCTTTTCCAATTAATTGATCGGCACCATTGGCATCTAAAATAGTTCGTGAATCTATTTTTTGTGAAACCCTAAACGCCAAACGAGCTGGGAAATTTGCTTTAATTGTACCAGTTATAATATTTACCGAAGGTCTTTGAGTGGCTAAAATTAAATGAATTCCTATGGCACGTGCTAACTGAGCCAAACGAGCAATTGGCAATTCTACTTCCTTCCCTGCTGTCATCATTAAATCGGCTAACTCATCAATAACTACTACAATATATGGTAAAAAACGATGTGCTAATTTATCGGTTGGAACCAACTTTCGTGTTAAAAATTTAGCATTGTATTCTTTTAAATTTCTTACATGGGCATCTTTCAATAAATCATACCTTTCATCCATTTCCTTACAAAGGGAACTCAAAGTATTTACCACCAATTTTGTATCGGTAATAATTGCATCAGAATCACCAGGTATTTTGGCTAAAAAATGTCGTTCAATGGTTTTGTAAATGTTTAATTCTACCTTTTTAGGATCGACCAAAACAAACTTAATTTGCGATGGATGTTTTTTATACAATAACGAAACCAAAATAGCATTTAAACCAACCGATTTTCCTTGACCAGTAGCTCCAGCCATTAGTAAATGTGGCATTTTAGCCAAATCGGCAACAAAAACTTCGTTCGAAATTGTTTTACCAAAAGCAATGGGCAAATCCATTTCAGCATTGATAAATTTAGCTGATGAAATTAAACTTCTCATAGGAACCATGGATGGAGTGGAATTTGGAACTTCAATACCAATTGTTCCTTTACCCGGAATTGGCGCAATTATCCTAATTCCTAATGCTGCTAAACTCAAAGCAATGTCATCTTCTAGATTTTTTATTTTTGCAATTCTTACTCCATCTTGAGGAATTATTTCATACAAAGTAACGGTTGGCCCAACTGTAGCTGATATTTTTTTGATGCCAATATTGTAATTTTTAAGTGTATCCTCAATCATTCGAGTTTTTTCACTTAGTTCATTGGTATCTATTTTCGATTTACTTTCACCATAATCGGTCAATAAATCAATGGTTGGAAAAGTATAACCTCGGTATTCTAAAGTTGGATCATAGGCTTCATCTATACCAAAATGTTTCTTAAAAACTGAAACAGGTTCTTCTTCTTCAGGAATATCTTTTACCTCTAACACCAAGCCACTGTTGGTTTTAAAGGCATCTTCGTTTGTAGATTCTGATCTATTTAACTCCATTTCATTTAAAGGAAGTTCTTCTAAAGGTGCATCTTCGTCAATGGGAAACTCTTCATTATCTAAGGCAGTTAGATTCTCTAACGGACGTTCAACCAAAACAAAATCTTCTTGATTTAAAGGTGCTAATTCCAATCCTTGTGCAACTGTTATTGAACCACTATCTGTAATGACTTTATTGCCTGTGGCAACAGTTTCTTCATTCTGATTTTGAGAAAGATTGGGTTCAAAAATTGGAACTGAATTTAGTTTTAAATTGGGTTGGTAAAACTCTATGTTAAAAATAGCTATGGCAAAAACTAAAATATACGAAATAAGGAAAAGTACTGTTCCAATATTGCCAATTAAACCTTGCAAATAAATGATTCCAAAATGACCAAAAACACCTCCTAAAACTTGGTAAGTTTGGTTAAAAATAAATCCAAAAATCAATGATAACCAAATAACTGCGAAGAAAGAATATTTTAAAGTTTTAAAAATAGGAATGGGTTCTAATTTGGTTAATAAGTAAATACCAACCGAGAAAAATATGATACAAAAAGCAAACGAAGCAATACCAAAACCTTTATAAAAAAACACAAACCCAAGCCATGCTCCTAATTTTCCTAATGCATTTTGAGCCAAGGTATCATCGGCTAGTTGGAATAATCCAAACGACATATTTTTAACCAAACTTTGGTCGGCTTGCCAAGTAAACAAAAACGAAAAGCCTGCTATGAGTAAAAATAAGGCAAACAAAATCATGGAAACACCCAAAGATTTTAAAAAACGTTCGTCATATAAAAAAGAAAATAGCTTTAAAGTTCCTTTATTATTGGGCTTTTTGCTTGGTTTTTCTTTTGGCTCTTCGGGTTCAGGAAAGTCATTTACATTTCCAAAAAGCACTTTATTTTCTTTGATTGTTTTTGCCATTTTATTTAAACGAAAATAATAGAATTGGGTGTGTATTTTTTAGGCGATTTCTAAACAAAAAGTATGGGATTGTACAATAAAGTAAATATTTTTTTGTGTAAGAATTTGCTTAGCCAAAAACAACTTGTGGTGGGTGGAAGAGGCTGTATCAAAAAGCTCGTAAGTTTGTGTGATAAGAAAAAAAAATAAAAAAACTTGCAATGCTATGTTTCCTTATTAAAAAAATTTGAACCACATAGAAACATAGAAAACTTAGTCTAATCCTATGTTTTCTATGTTTCTATGTGGTTTTTTTACTTATAATATGTAGTTTGAATATGTACTTCAATGGTTGAAAAGAAGCAATCTCAATTGTTTTAAAATTCAATAAATAGTCGTAAAAAAAGCATGTTACTTTTGGCAACATGCTTTGGTATAATTGTTTTAGAAAAATAACTATGCTAAAATCCAGTTGAATTTATATTCAGTATCTGAAATTTTTATTCTATCTGCAATTCGCAACATTCTATCAGGTAAAGCCATGATATAATCACGGGCTTTTTCGCCATTTTCTTTTAAATTATTGATCCCATCTATTTTCCATTCTTCAATTAATGATTTCATGATATCAATATAATCGTATGAAGTGTAAACACCAATGCGTTGAGCAGCATCACTAAAATTCGAAAAAATTCCTGTTTCTTCTCCTAATTGACGAAGACATTGCGAAGGCATCAAAATTTTATTTCTCATCATTGTTTCAAAAGCCAACATCATTTCGTTTGGATCAATTTCAAAAATTTTTGTAACAAAAGTTTTGTAAGCTTTAGCATGTCGTGCTTCATCGGCAGCAATTAAACCACACAATTTTGAAAGTATATTATTTCCTTCTTGTTTTGCAATAGTAGCTACTCTGCGGTGAGAAACATTGGTTGCCATTTCTTGAAAACTGGTATAAACAAAGTTTTTATAAGGATCGTTTGCAGCGCCATTGTCAAAACCATCTGCTATTAAATATTGTGTAGATGCTTCGAATTGACGCATATCTATTCTACCAGATAAATACAAATAACGGTTCAAAGCATCTCCATGACGGTTTTCTTCAGCACTCCAACTTCTAAGCCATTTCATCCAACCATTGTTTTCGTATTGATTAATACCCTGAATTCCAGCCAACCAAGTTTCGTAAGTGGGTAAAGCTTCTTCGGTAATGGTATCTGCTACTAAAACAGCTAAAAAATCGTATGATAAATTTTGAGCTTGATCTTGAATGGTTTTTAAGTCGGATATAAAGGTTTTATCGGAAGTTAAGGGTAATAATTCTGATGCTTGCCAGTTTGTTTCTACAGGTTTTAAGTATTCATCGTTTATGTCTTCTACATTTTTTCCAATATGTAACATCACTTCCGATCTACTTGCGCTGAGTGGTTGAATCATTTTTTATTTTTTAGTGTGTGCGAATGTAATTGTAAAAATTGTTTTATACAATATGACTATAATAAATAACCATTTGGTGTTTTAAAGTGTTGAATGATGAATAATCAGGTTAGCTGAAAATTTAAAATACGAATTGAATTTAATTAACTCTCATTTCTCAACACTCATTTCTCAAATCCCAATTCTTATTTCTCAAATCTCATTACTCATTTCAGAACTAACAAACTTTTCTTTAATAAAATACAAAATCAACCCTGAAACAATAATGCCTAAAGCACCAACAATGTATTGCCAATCGCTGCTTAAAAAGACAAACAACCAAACCAAAATTCCTAAAATGGCTGGCAAAGGAAACAGAGGCATTTTATAAGGCAATCGTAATTTTTCAGAACGATAATGCAGTGCAATTAACCCAACAGATTGACTGATAAATTGCACTAAAATTCGCATGATGATTATGGCAGTAATTACATCTTTTAGTTTAAACAAAAGGCTAAAACAAAAAGCCAATCCACCTAAAACCAATAAAGAAACATGGGGAAAATGTTTGGTAGGATGAAGTTTGGCAAATACTTTAAAAAAATTGCCATCTTTAGCTGCTGCATAAGGCACTCGCGAGTAACCGAGCATTACTGCAAAAAGAGAAGTAATGGCAATAAATAATATTAAACCTGTGGCAAATTGAGCAGTGGCATGTCCGTATAATTTTTCAAAAAATGTGCTGATAATAAAAGTGGAATTTTGTGCTTCTTGCCAAGGAATTACTCCTAAAATTCCTATTTGCATACTTATATAAAGTACAGCAATTCCTGCAATGGAAATAAAAATACTTTTGGGAATATTTTTTTGTGGATTGATAATTTCAGCACCTAAATGACACACATTATAATAACCCAAATAAGAGTAAATGCTTTTAACAGAAGCTTGCCCAAGGGCTACAAAAAACATAGGTTTTAAATCGAATGCACCTTCGGGGAAATCGAAAGCAATTTGTGCATTGAAATGTGTAAAAGCCGAAATAATTAACCATAAAATAGTTGAACCAACTACCACCCACATAATAACAGAAAGTTTACCTAAAGTTTTTATGTTTCGGTATAAAATCCAAACTAAAATGAGCACCAATGAACCCGAAACTATTTTTTGTTCTAAACCAGATAACGGTAATAAATATGTTAAATACTGAGCAAAACCAATGGATCCAGAAGCAACAACCAAAGGAGCTTGAATACTGGTTTGCCAAACAAACAAAAACGAAAGCATTCGTCCATATTTTTTACCATAAAGTTTTTGCAAAAACACATACGAACCACCTGCTTGTGGCCATTTGGCGCCTAATTCGGCCCAAACAAAAGCATCCATAAATGAAAGCAATGCCCCTAATAACCAAGCCAAAATACATTGCGGACCGCCCATAGTATGTATAATAAATGGTATGGTTACAAAAGGACCAATTCCCACCATATCAATCATGTTAAGCGAAGTAGCTTGACTTAAATTGAGTCCTCTTACCAGTTTGTTCATATTTATAAAACTAAATTTTAACGTTTGAAATTATACATAAAATCAAAAAAATCATCCTCTTGATTTTGATTTTTTTTTATTATTTTTTTTACTTCAGATATATACTTAGTACTTTTAAGGTTTTCAATATAGGTTTCTATATCAGCAATCTTTTTATCTGATTTTAGCTTGATATTTTTTAAGTCTAAATTTTTTATTTGGTAAGGTATGTAAACCAATTTATGCAATGATTCATAGCGAGGATGTTGAATGATATTGTATTCATTTTCCTCCAATTCTCTTACTTGTTCTGTAAGCACTTCAATATAAATTTTTAGCTTATCATCTGTTAATTTATTATCAGTATTTTCTACTTTATGAATCCACATTAGCTCCAATTTCAGCAAAGTGTGAATATCCTTTTTTTTGTAAGCAACATTTAATTGCTTCATGTATTCTTCTTTTTCAAGTCTTAAGTTTTCATCTCGTTCCAAATCGGGATGTAAAATTCTAGCTAATTGCTTATAAATACTGCTAATACTCTTGTTTTTAGCTTCTTCAATTTCCTTATCTCTTTTTTCTTTTTCTAGTTGTTTAATCGATTTTGGTTTTGGTTTCGATTTTGAATTATTTTGAGCATGTTCACCCAATTTTTGCTTCATTTCATGCATTTTCCTCGCCAACTCCTCTTCACTCATATCATGTTTGAAACTGTCAAAATCAAAATCTATATCTTTTTCTGAAAACATATTTTTAAATTCATTTTTGGCATTTTCAAAACCTTCCTTTTCTATTTCATTCAAACTTATACCATTCAATTCTTTGAAAATTTGAGCTATTTCTTTATCAGTTTCTCCCTCTTTTAAATTCAAATAATCATAAACTTCGTCAATCAGAAAATCTTTTAAAGCAGCCCTTTCGCTTTTAGTAAATGAATTTTTTTCGAGTTTACATTTATAAAGTAATTTTATAAACTCTGCTTTCAAATTGGCCAAATTTGAATCAAGTGGATGAATATTTTTAACAAAAAACGATAATTTTTCATTCAATAATTGTTCAGTTGTTATCAGCTTTTTTCCTAGTGACTCAATTTTTTTGATTAATTTGTTAAATGCAATCTCATTTTTGGTTAGTATTCTTTTTGAATGTTCGTTTGTTTTAATTAATAAACTACTTGAATCATTTTTAGATTCTTGTTTTTCAATTAATTGCTTTTGTTTTTTCATTCACTAATTTTTTGTAAAAAAAGGAAGATATTTAATCAGTTTATTAGCAAATTGTACACTAATTTTTTTATTTTATAAACAGAGTACATTTTGTAGTTTAAAAACTAACCATTTAAAAACTCAAATTTTTAAAACGTTTTTTCATATAAATAGTGCAGTAATTCTTATCATTGCATTACATGAACTCCATTACAAAAAATGAATTTACCAATCCAATTGAAAAGAAAAACAATTTAATTGGCTTGGTGCTTTGTGGTGGAAAAAGCTCACGAATGCAAGCTGATAAGGCTTTTATCCAATATAATCAATTGCCACAAGCTTACCATTTATTTAACCAAATAAGTTTGCTTTGTTACCAAGTGTTTTTATCGTGTAATCAAAGTCAAGTTAAAAGAATAGAAGCTCAATATCCAATCATTATTGATGATGTAAAATATGAAAACAAAGGACCCATTTGCGCCATTTTAAGTGCTTTGGAAATCCATAAAAACACATCGTTTTTGGTGTTGGCTTGCGATTATCCATTACTTACTTTTGATGATATTTTAAAACTAAAAACAGTTTGGGAAAATGGAGATAGTTCTGTTTCATTTTATAATAACGAAACCAATTTCAGGGAACCACTTTTGGCCATTTACCACCAAAATGATTTAGAAAAATTAGTACAATTTTACAATGAAGGCAATACATCATTACAGTATTTTTTAAATGAAATAAATGCTAAGAAAATAAATGCTAAATCCAATAAAAGCCTAACAAGTATAGATACAAAAGAAGCATTTGAAAAAACTTACAACTTATTAAACAACTTATAAATAATGTCAAAATCAGCTGTATATCCTGTAAAAATTACCAAAGTAAACGAAACAAAATTTCAGCAAACTGATGATTTATTGGCTGTGGAAGAGCCATTAGAAATTAGGATTGGTTTTGGTAAAAAAAATGACAGAAACCAAAAGAATATTTCGGTTACAATGCGCACTCCAGGTTATGATTTTGAATTGGCAATGGGCTTTTTATTTACCGAAGGAATTGTTGAAAATTTAGACCAAATTTCACAAATAAAATATTGTACAGAACTTAATACACAAAAAGATAATCAGAATATTGTAAGAGTAGAATTACACGAAAATGTTGACATTGATTTTAGTAAAATCCAACGGAATTTTTATACCACTTCTAGCTGCGGTGTATGCGGAAAAGCCAGCATTGACTCAATAAAAACTGTTTGTAACTTACCAGAAAACACATCTGAATTTTCAGTTTCAAATGCAATAATTTTATCATTACCTCAAAAACTAAGAGCACAGCAAAACGTGTTTGAATATACTGGTGGTTTGCATGCTTGCGCTTTGTTTGACACATACGGAAATTTAGAAATATTGCGTGAAGATGTAGGCCGACACAATGCTTTAGACAAATTAATTGGTGCTGTAATTGGCAGCAAAAAAAAGGAAAATTCATTTAACAATAAAATACTTTTACTAAGCGGACGAGCAAGTTTTGAACTGATTCAAAAAACTGCAATGGCACAAATTAAAGTAGTTTGTGCAGTAGGCGCACCAAGTAGTTTGGCAGTTCAAACAGCCAACGAATTTGGCATTACTTTGATTGGTTTTTTAAGAGAAAACAGGTTCAATATTTATTCAGAAGCACAACGGATAATCAATTAAATTGGCAAATAGCAAATTCATAGATGAAAAATTTGAAATAAAACTTTTATAACAAAAGTAATTCAACATTCAAAAAACATATAAAACTAACATATTTATCTACATATTTGAATAAAAAATATTTACAAAATATATTTAAACTTACATTTTAAAGAATAAAAAACATGCAAAAAAAATACTTGTTATCATTTTTCTCAATATTGCATTTGTCAGTTGTTTGTTTTGGTCAGCATATAAATAAGTTAGACAATACAAAAATTTCTACAGCAAACTTAGATACTAAGATTACAAACTTAATGAAAGTTGCAAATGTTCACGGTTTAGCTGTTACTGTGTTCAATAATAATGAACCGGTTTACGAAAAAACCTTTGGTTTTAAAAACTCAACCACCAAAGAGCCAATTAAAATCGAGACCAATATTTATGGAGCATCACTAAGCAAACCAGTATTTGCAGTAATGGTTATGAAACTTGTGGAAGATGGTATAATTAACTTAGATAAACCGTTACAAGAATATTTACCTAAACCAATTTTTGAATATAAGCCAACTAAAAAATGGCATGATAACTTTATTGATTTAAAAGGTGACACCAATTACCTAAAAATTACTACAAGAATGTGCCTGAATCACACAACTGGTTTCCCAAACTGGCGTTGGGATGAACCAGATCAAAAATTAAAAATAAAAACTATTCCTGGTTTTAGGTACAGTTATTCTGGCGAAGGATTAGTTTACTTACAGGTTGTACTTGAGAATTATTTGGGTAAACCACTAGAACAACTCATGCATGAATACGTTTTTAAGCCATTAAAAATGAATAATTCTTCCTACACTTGGCAATCAAAATTTGAAAATGATTATTGTTTTGGTCATAATTCAATTGGAGAATTATATGAAAAAGATAAAGACAATGAAGCAAGATCTGCTAGTACTTTAGAAACTACTATTGGTGATTATACACTATTTACTGGAGCAATTTTAAAAAATAAAATAATAAAAAAAGCTACTACAAAAGAAATGTTTAAAAAGCAAATTAGCATTAAATCAATTGTTCAGTTTGGCCCTTTGAGTTTAAAAGATTCTGATGCAAATAATGAAATAAATTTGGGTTATGGACTTGGCTGGGTGTTATTAAATTCGCCTTATGGAATTGGTGCTTTTAAAGAAGGACATGGTGATGGTTTTCAGCATTATACTATTATTTTTCCTAAAACAGGAACTGGTATTATTATAATGAGTAATAGCGATAATGCAGAAAGTATATTTAAAGAATTATTAGAAATTGCAATTGGAGATATTTACACTCCTTGGCGCTGGGAAAACTATATTCCCTACAACCAAAAAAAATAAGTTTAAAGTAAAAAGTTTTATATTGAAATCAGACAACAATTTTCAGTAAAAAATGTAACATTTAACAATAAAAAACCGCTACTGTAATCATATTCATTTTTAGTTTCAATTTATAATTTCGGTGTTCATTAATAAAAAAATTGATGTGATGACTAAATATAAAAAACCTTTCTATTCAATACTAAAAACAGTTATAATATTAAGCCTATTTAGTATCATATTTACCAACTGCAACAACCATAACAATAAAACTGCAGATACAAACGAAACTATATCTACTGAATTAGATACTAAAAAAGCAGAATTAACTGCACCACCTTTTGTACCCAAACCTGTAGGAAACAGAGCAGCCATGAAACTAAAAGTTAGCATGGAAATTATAGAAAAAGTGGGTGAAATGGCCGATGGAGTTAAGTACATTTATTGGACATTTGGAGGTTCAGTTCCTGGTAGTTTTATTAGAACAAGGGTTGGCGATGAAATAGAGTTTCATTTAAGAAATCATCCCAACAATAAGTTGCCTCATAATATAGATTTACATGCTGTAACTGGTCCTGGAGGCGGAGCAGCTTCTTCATTTGTAGCTCCTGGTCACGAAGTAGTATTTTCATTTAAAGTATTGAACCAAGGTTTGTTTGTTTACCATTGTGCTACTGCGCCTGTTGGAATGCATATTGCCAACGGCATGTATGGTTTAATATTGGTAGAACCAAAAGGCGGATTACCAAAAGTAGATAAAGAATATTACATTATGCAAGGCGATTTTTATACCAAAGGTGCTAATGGTGCAAAAGGTTTACAATCGTTTGATATGACAAAGGCCATTAAAGAAGAACCCGATTATGTGGTATTTAACGGTAAAGTAGGTGCTTTAAATGGCGATAACGCATTGACTGCAAATGTGGGTGAAACAGTAAGGTTATTTGTAGGTAATGGTGGACCAAATTTGATTTCTTCATTCCATGTTATTGGCGAAATATTTGACAATGTAAACATTGAAGGCGGTTCATTAATTAACCACAATGTGCAAACTACTTTAATACCTGCTGGTGGCTCTTCTATTGTGGAGTTTAAAGTTGAAGTTCCAGGAACTTTTATATTAGTTGACCATTCTATTTTTAGAACATTTAACAAAGGAAGCTTAGCCATGCTAAAAGTAAGTGGCGAAGCCAATAAAACTATTTTTTCAGGCGAAAAATATGAAGGCGTTTACCATCCCGAAGGTGGAACAATTCAGAATATGCCCGAAAATGTTTATGATTTAAAACACAAAAAACCAGTTACTTTAAAAGAAAGAATTGAAGAAGGAAAATCGGTTTACAACAACAATTGTTTTGCTTGCCATCAAATTACAGGACTTGGATTACCCAATGCTTTTCCTCCTTTGGCAAATTCCGATTATTTGAATGCTGATGCAAACAGGGCAATAGAAATTGTAATAAAAGGCCATACAGGGCAAATTAGGGTAAATGGTAAAAAATACAATAGTGTAATGACTGCACAAGTACTAAACGATGAAGAAATAGCCAATGCTTTAACTTTTGTATACAATAGTTGGGGAAATAGTAAAAAGGATATTACTACCGAAATGGTTACAAAAGTGAGGAATAATTTATCTAAAAAAATTACTAAATAAAACTACAATTTCTAAAAACACTAAACAATAATCTTATGAAATTTAATAATTTAACATTTACAATTTTAGCTAGTTTATTTACAATAATATCTTGTAACAATAACAATTCGGCTAAAGATGAATTGGCTGAAAAAAACGCAAAACATGCTGAAATAAATAAAGCAAAAACAGCCGATGAAGCTTTGGCAGAATTAAAGTATGGCAACAATCGTTTTTTAGATAATAAACTTAAAAACACTAACTATAAAGAAGAAATTGAAGCCACAAAAGGTGGTCAACATCCTTATGCTTTTATACTAACATGTATAGATTCCAGGGTGCCACCAGAAATTATTTTTGACCAAGGAATAGGAAATATATTTGTAGGTAGATTAGCAGGAAACATTGAAGATGACGACATTTTGGGAAGCATGGAATTTGCGGCAAAAGTAAAGCACACTAAACTTTTTGTGGTATTAGGTCATAGTCATTGTGGTGCTGTAAAAGGCGCAATTGATAATGCTGGATTGGAACATTTAACACAACTAACCAATAAAATAAAACCAGCCATTAATCCTCAAAAAACTTATCCGTTAGAGGATGAGGTAGAAGACATTGTATCAAGAAAAAATGTAAATTTTACTATTGAAAATATCCTTAAAAACAGTGCTACTTTGCGCTTAATGGAAGGAGAAAAAGAAATAAAAATTGTAGGTGCATTTTACGATATTTCTAACGGTGAAGTAGAGTTTTTTGAAGAATTGAAAACTGAGAAAAAGGAATAAGTTATTTTTGATTTCAGATTTGTGATTTGTGATTTATAACTTTTGATAAACGTATATACAATCTCAACTAAAGTGGTCATTGAGCTTATAGAAATGTATTTTACTAAAATTAATTATATTGCTCCTAAAAGCGATACTTGTAAAACAAACTAACAAAAGCAAGCCTCATAGAGGCGACACTATTGTAAAAAGAGTTCTAGCAAACACCACATGTAATGCAACTGGTTTTAACCCTTTTGATAATAATCGCAAACCTGTCACACAAAATCTCAAAAAAAAACAAATTTGAAAATATTTGATGGATTTAAATACAAACAACTTGTTATTTAAAACTACTTATTTATAACCAATTCCTTGTTTGGATAACTTAACTTTTCCGAAAAATTTTTGTTGTTCCATTTAAACTGAATCAAGTTGGTTTGTTCTGTGCTGTAGTCGTATAAAATAGAATTGATAATTTTAGTATTCTTATACTCTTTGTAGTTAAATTTCGATTCTAAATAAACCCAAACTACATCGTTATCAGCTTCAAATCCTAACATAGTTAAAGCTACCAATTTTCCATCAAAATATATTTGCAAATGATTATTGATGTAGTTAAATACTGCATTTTGAACAGCTTTATTTTCTGCCGATTTGCTTAAATCGTATTTTCTATTATTTACTTTTTGTAAAGCTATTTCAAAATCATCAATGAATAATTTTGAACTTACAGTAATGGTTTTGTTAAACGTATTTGCCTTTATTTCTGTTAAACTAAAATAGTATTTGTGGGCTGGGGCAAACGAACAAATTTGTAATAAAAAAAACAGCAAAATGAATTGCATGGTATTTTTATTGGATAGCGATTTTAAATACATAATTACAAATATAATTTTAAAACAGTGAAGTAATTGGTTTTAGTTTTTTCGACACAGTTTATTGAACAGTCCTTGTTCAACTAACTCCAATATAAACTTTACAACCTCAGTTACTCACATTACACTGTCCGTTACTCATTCTCATACTTAGTTACTTACCTTACACTGTCCGTTGCTCAATCTCAAACTTAGTTACTCATCCTACACTTTCCGTTACTCACATTACACTGTCCGTTACTCATTCTCATACTTAGTTACTCACCTTACACTGTCCGTTGCTCAATCTCAAACTTAGTTACTCATCCTACACCGTCCGTTACTCACCTTACACCGTCCGTTACTCAGCTTACACCTTCAGTTACTCACCTTACAAGCTCAGCCAGTGCATTTTGCAAACCGCACTTCATATTATTAGCATTAGGATGTGTAAAATATATTTGCTTTATAATTGGCATGGTAAAAAACGGATTACAAATACTTTTAGTAAACAATTTAAATTGCAAATTCATACCTGCTGGTAATTAAGTTCAATTTATTTAAAATAATTAGATATGTTTTTCATATTATCAAAAATATTACATTTATTTTAAGAGAATTTATTAGCATTTAAGAATATAAA
>Ga0247839_1006319_pt1 | contig 13697 bp, 8 predicted proteins | sample LaCruzMarch2015__6_FD_192405 | JGI IMG/M metagenome (GOLD analysis project Ga0247839, IMG submission 192405) | Freshwater microbial communities from meromictic Lake La Cruz, Castile-La Mancha, Spain - LaCruzMarch2015_16m | ecosystem: Environmental > Aquatic > Freshwater > Lake | place: Spain...
ACCCCGCTTCGGTTTTTCACCATGGTGGGGCTGGTCCTCGTAGGGACCCGCTGCGTTGGCCAGGTCGGTTTCCTCCGCAGGCAGGAACGGCTTGAAGCGATGCTTGTCGATGGCCTTCATGTAGGCCTCATGAGGGCTCACGTTTCCGGTAACGAGTTGGTCCCAGATCGCATCGTCCATGAATTGCATGCCTTCCCCTTTGCCGCCCACGATCACGTCCTGAAGCTTCTGTGTTGCTCCTTCGCGGATGATGGCCGAGACGGCGTTGTTGCAAACCAGAATCTCGTTCACAGCGACGCGGCCTTTGCCGTCCGCTTTTTTGAGGAGCAACTGGGCAACCACGCCGCGCAGGGAGGCCGCCAACATCGTGCGAACCTGGGATTGTTGGTCGCTCGGGAAAACGTCGATCATACGGTCCACCGTCTTCCGCGAGTTGTTGGTATGCAGGGTGCCGAAAACCAGCAAGCCGGTCTCGGCCGCAGTGAGCGCCAGGGAGATTGTTTCCAGATCCCGCATTTCACCCACCAGCACGATGTCCGCATCCTCACGCAAAGCCGCCTTGAGTCCGACAGGAAACGATATCGCGTGCTCTGGCACTTCCCGCTGGGTGATGATGCTCATCTTATTGCGGTGCACGAACTCGATCGGTTCCTCGATCGTTACGATGTGCCTGGAATAGTTGACGTTGATGTAGTCAATGAGCGCCGCGAGCGTGGTGCTCTTGCCCGATCCGGTCGGCCCGGTGACGAGGACGATTCCTCCACGCATCTCCCCGAAACTCTTGATGACCGTCGGCACGCCCAGCTCTTCAAGGGTTTTGATCTTGGTGGGAATGATCCGGAACACGGCTCCGTAACCATTCGTCTGCTTGAGGTAATTGCAGCGGAACCGGCTGTCCTCGTTCATCTCGTAGGCAAAATCCAAATCACCCGATTCCTCGAAGCGCTGCCAGCGCGCCGGCGAGCAGATCTCGCTCAGCATGAAAGACATTTCTTCTTTCGTGAGAAGGGTTTCGCGGATGGGAACAATCTCGCCGTGCCGCCGGATCTTCGGCGGCTCTCCCTCGCCCAGATGAAGATCCGAGCCCCCGGACTCGATCAACACATCAAAAAATTGGTGGATATAGGCCATGGATGTTTCCGGAAACTATCCTGTTGGCAGGATTTTTCCAGCCTTTTGCCTGCTGAGCCGGGCAGGGTAGTCCCTTTCAGAATCTTCTTGAGAATATGTCGCAAATGGACGTGAATGGATTTTAAAGGCTGCGATATCCGCGTTTATGAAGACTCTTGACCAACTTGCGAAGAACGCGAAGGCGCGTGTTTTGGAAGTTCATGGTGAGACGGAAACGGTGACCCGGCTTCACGCGTTGGGATTTCTTCCCGGTAAAGTGGTGCGGCACCGCAACACGGCCCCTTTGGGAGATCCTTTGGCCTATGAGATTGAGGGTCAGAAAATCAGCATGCGAAAAATCGATGCCCGTGTGGTGCAGATCGAGGAGATTGCGGAATGACTGCGGTTGCAGAGGGCATTGCCAAGCCGCGTTCTGCGCGACATCCACTTGTCGCTTTGCTTGGAAATCCCAATACGGGCAAGTCCACGATCTTCAACCGCCTGACAGGATTGCGTCAGCGCATCGCGAACTACCCGGGCATCACGATCGAAGCCCGCAAGGGGAACTTTCACGCGGAGGGGACCACGTTCGAAATGCTGGATCTTCCGGGCACCTACAGCCTTTCGGCAACTTCCCCGGACGAGCGCGTGGTGATCGACGTATTGACCGGGCACGGGGGCCGTCAGCGCCCGGATGTCGTCGTCTGTATCCTTGACGCGACCAACCTCAAGCGGAACCTGTTTCTCGCCTCGCAGCTTGCCGAATTCAACCTGCCCGCCGTTCTCGTTCTGAATCAGTGGGATGTGGCCAAAAAGCGGGGATTGGATTTTGATACGGCCGCCCTGGAGCAGGAACTCGGGGTTCCGGTGCTGGTGACGGTTGGGACGAAGGGAGAGGGGATCGACAGTTTGCGGAAAGCGATTGCGTCCGCTTTGGGGTCTCCCCGCCGGATGAGGCGGATCGTTTGGAGAGAGGAAGTCAAGAGCGCAGCGGAAACCCTCCAGAGCGCGGTGCGGGAAAGTGGGGGCCAGCTCGATTTTGCCGAGGCCCACCGGATGATTTTCGACTGCAACAGTGCAATCAAGGAGAGGTTGGGAATGCCGGAGGAGCGCATCGACGCTTTCATTGTCGAGGCGCGCCAAACCATCCGCCATTCCGGCCTGAACCCCTCGGCTGCGGAAGCGGTGCTGCATTACGAGCACATGGATGCGATTTTGCAGCGGGTGCTTTTGGATTCCACGCGGTCTTTGTCGCGGGGCGGTGACGATTCAATCGATGCGCTATTGGTGCATCGTGTCTGGGGAAGTTTGATTTTTCTGGGAGTGATGTGGGTGGTTTTCCAATCGGTTTACGCGTGGGCGGGACCTTTTATGGATGGCATTGAAGCGGTCAGCGGCTGGGTTCAGGAAATGGTGGCGCCGCAGCTGGAGGGGATGCCGGTGTTGCAGAGCCTGATTGTGGATGGGGTCATCGCGGGTGCCGGCGGGGTGATTGTATTTCTTCCTCAGATTTTCCTTCTCTTTTTCTTCATCGCGCTGCTTGAGGGCAGTGGCTACATGTCGCGGGCGGCCTTTCTCATGGACAAGCTTTTCGGGTGGTGCGGGCTGAACGGCAAGAGCTTCGTGCCTTTGCTTTCCAGCTATGCATGCGCAATTCCCGGCGTGATGGCCGCACGCTCGCTCGAGGATCCCAAGGCCCGCCTCACCACAATCCTCATGGCACCGTTCATGAGCTGCTCCGCCAGGCTGCCTGTTTACGTGCTGCTCATCGGAGCGTTTGTTGAGCCTGTTTACGGGGCCGTGGCAGCCGGTTGGGCGCTATTTGCGATGCATCTGGTGGGGCTGGCGGTTGCGTTGCCTCTCGCATGGATCATGAACCGCTTGATTCTCAAGACGCGTCCTCTGCCGTTCATTCTTGAGATGCCCTCTTACAAGATCCCCGATATGCGCAATGTTCTCCTGAAGATGTGGGAGGGCGGACGGGAGTTCATCCTTCGCGCCGGCACGGTGATTCTTGCATTCTCAATCATCATCTGGGCACTGCTTTATTTTCCCCGCAGCCCGCACGTGGCTGAGAGAGTGACCGCGGAGTTTGTCGCCGAAAAAGTTGCTGGCGGAATGAGTCTCAAGCAAATCGAGGATTCGCTCGCGGATCCCGAATCGGTTGAGGCTGCCTCCCTTGACCACGCCGTTGAGGGCACCTACCTCGAAACCAGCTACCTCGGAGTCTTCGGGAAGTTTGTGCAGCCGGTTTTTGAGCCTGCCGGATTCGATTGGAAAATTACCGTCGGGGTCCTCTCAAGCTTTCCTGCGCGGGAAGTCATCATCGCTACCCTCGGCATCATCTATCACCTCGGACCGGAAGTGGACGCGGAATCCGGCGGTCTCCGGGAACGCATGGCCGCCGAGACCTGGCACTCCGGGCCCCGTGCCGGTCAGCCGGTATTTACCGTGCCGGTCGCTTTCGCGATCATGGTTTTCTTTGCCCTCTGCATGCAATGTGCCGCGACCCTCGCCGTAATCGGCAAGCAGGTCGGCTGGCGATGGGCGGTGGCTTCGTTTGTCGGCATGACTCTGCTGGCCTGGATCGCGGCTGTGGTCGTGTATCAGGTGGGGACGGCGTTGGCGGGAGTTTAGCGTTATGTCCATCGATCTCCTGCTCTCCATTTCGCTCGTGGCACTTTCTTTGCTCTTCCTGATTGCCAGAAGACTGATGCGCGGGAAGAAGGAGGGATGCGGTGGATGCAACTGTCATCCGACCACGCTAAAACCCGGCTCGTAGGTTGCCGGATCTGATACCACCTCTCGGAATTAACGAGACGATAAAAATTCAAAAACAAGGGCAGGCATCGGAGTGCCAGCCCTACCAAATCCATGGTAGGGACGGCGCTCTGCCGCCGTCCCTCGAGTCTGATTCATTGCGATATTTGGTATGAGCCGCATTCTCAGGCTGGAACCGGCAGCGGTCCCGTCTTGTAGAACGTACAAAAGCAGGGGCGCGGCCCCCTTTCGAGGACCGCGCCCGGTTTGCTTCTCTTACTTTTTGCAGCATTCAGCGCACTTGTCGTTGCAGCACTTGGCGCATTTGTCGCCGCAGCACTGCTTGCAAGTCTTCGCTGAGCCCTCATTACCCGGTGCTGCCGCGTTGGCAGCTCCGAGGCTGAGAGCAAGCACTGTCAGGATCATTGGTATGATTCTTTTCATGACTTCCTTTCGTTGGAAATTTCTTATCACGTAAATCCCCTGTCTGTTTCCTATGGAAACATCCAGGACCTCAGCAGGACTGACCCATGCCTCGGGGAGGAGGCGATGGAGGTTTCACCGCCAAGCGGGGTGCTCTCGTGTTCGAAATTTCCAATGTCCAGAGCGCTGCAGGCGGGGTCAGGACGGGACCCAAAGCCGCCGCCGACGTCACCGGAGGGCGGGGCGAAGTCGTGGCACAAGGGACACAAGCGCACTCCTCTGAGGTATCGGGAACCTCCTGGCACTTTGCCGGGAGATTTTTGCTGCAACAGCAATCCATGGAAACAGGATCCGGTGATCCGGCCGCCCTGGAGAAGGGAATGACCGGGAGTGCGAGCAGGAGCAGAAGAACACCCAGAAGCCGGGGTGCTCCTCCTCTTGAATGTTTCCGCTCAACCATGGGATCAGGATAGCACGGCTCTTCCTCCGCTGCAATTGTGGGGGCACACGGATTCGAACCGTGAACCAAGCAGTTATGAGCCGCCTGCTCTGACCGTTGAGCTATACCCCCAAAAAACCATCTGTGGAAATCGCGTGCCTCCTCATGCAGGAAATGGTTGGCCCGACCGGTTTTTCATTATGCGTTTTTGATGGCGGGCGGAAAGGAAATCCGGTGTAACCAGAAATTAATTGGTTTGTGGCCCGCCTTCCGGGAGGCCCGGCAAGCCTGATCAAGGTTTGCGGGAGGAATTCTCTGCTGAGGCAAGGGGCGCATGCTTGCCGACCAAGCCTGCGATTTGCGCGACAAGTTGATCGCTGTCGAGGCCTCCCTTTTGAAGGATTTGCTGAGCCCCGCCCATGAGGGTTTCGCGTTCCTCGGGAGAGAGGTCTTTTGCGGTCACGATGACCACGGGAATGGACGCAAATTCCGGGCGTGACCGCATGCGTGCGAGAAACTCAAAGCCGTCCATAACCGGCATCATCAGGTCGAGGAGCACCACCGATGGAGCCTCTGTCTCGAGCTGGCGCAGGGCCTCCTCCCCATTGCGCGCTTCGACAGCGCGCATGCCCTCTTTGTTGACCAGTCTGGCGAGGAGGTTGCGGTTGCCCGCGTCGTCATCAACAACCAGCGCCACCGCAGAGGCCCTCTTGCAGTGCCGGGCCAGTACGGACCGGAGTTCGGATTGATCGACAGGCTTCGGAAGGAAATCGGCGGCCCCCAGTGCAATTCCCAACCCGCGCTCGCTGAGCATCGTGACCATCACAACCGGAATGTTCTTGGTGAGAGGGTCGGTCTTGAGGGCCGCCAGCACCGCCCAGCCGTCCATCCCCGGCATCATCACGTCGAGTGTAATCACCGCAGGCTGGATTTTCCGCGCCATCTCGATGCCCTCCGGGCCGGAGCCTGCCAGCGCCACGCGATAGCCGTCCGCTTCGAGTCGTCTGCGCAGCAGGTCGAGAGCGGCCGCGTCGTCGTCGATCGCAAGCACTTCGACGGGAACCGGCGGCCTGGCGGGGGAGTCCGCTGCTTCGGGTTGATCCGCCCTCGGGGCGTCTTCGGCGACGGGTTCAACCCTCCGCGGCAACTCAACAGTGAAGGTGGTCCCTTTACCAACCTCGCTCACGACACCAATCGAACCACCCATCATTTCACAGAATTTCTTGCTGATCACCAGTCCCAGTCCGGTGCCGCCGTATTTGCGCGTCGTGGAAGCATCCGCCTGGGCAAACGCCCCGAAGAGCTTATCGAGCTGGGCAGGCGTCATGCCGATGCCCGTATCGGCCACCCGGAATGTGATGCGGTCCCCGCCGGGGCCCGACGGCTCAACGGTCAGTCTGATTCTGCCTTTTTCCGTGAATTTGGCGGCATTGCTCAGAAGATTGAAGAGGGTCTGCCGGAACTTGGTCAGGTCCGCGTGCATCGTGCCGGCAGGCGAGGAGCAAACGATCTCAAGGGTATTGCCGTTTTTTGCCATGAGCGGGGCGATGGTGGCTTCAACCTCCCTGAGGGTTGCCTCGACATCGAAATCTTCAAGGAAAAGGGTCATTTTGCCCGCCTCGATTTTCGAAACATCGAGGATGTCGTTGATGAGAGCGAGCAGGTGTTTGCCGGCTCCGCGGATTTTTTGCAGGTCGGGAACGAAGGAATCCAGTTTGAGGTCCTCTGCCTCCTCGAGCAGCATCTCGCTATAGCCGATAATGGCATTCATCGGTGTTCGCAATTCATGGCTCATGTTTGCGAGGAAAGTGCTTTTTGTGCGGTTGGCCGATTCTGCGGCCAGCCGGGCGGCGACCGCCTCCTCGCGGCTGGCCTCGGCGGTTTCCAAAGCATCGGAGAGCCGCTTGGCCAGCCAGAAAGAAACCAGCAGCACAAACAGGATGATCAGACTCCCCATCCCGTAAATCTGAATGAGGATATCGGTGCCCTTGCGACGGATATCAGCCTCGGGCACAGCAGCGACAATGGTGTAGTCCCACGGCAGGAAGGTGCTGGTCTTGATGACCCATCCATTTCGCTCTCCGTCCATCTCATGGGTTGCGGTATCTTCCAGCCCGAGTCCCTCCATTGCCTTGGCTGCTTCCTCACCCTGAGTGCGGAAAAGTGTCTGCGACCTCTCGTCGAGCAGAGCGAAAAACCCGTGCTCCAGCAGTTTGTCCCCCTCGATGGAATCACGAAGCGTCTCCAAAGTCTCGATGGGGTAGCCGATAAAAAATGCGCCAATGACCCCGCCCTGCCCGTCGCGAATCACCTCATAAGCGGAAATATACGGATGACCCATCACATCCACGATCCCCGAATACCCTTCCCCCTGGAGAAGTCGCCGCGACACGGGCCCGGCGGGATCGAGCAGGGTGCCGATGGCGGAGTTCCCTTTTTTGTCAGTAATGGTGGTCGAGACCCGGACAAAGTCATTATTTCGCCTCGCGAATACTGTCGCCTCGCCACCCATCAGGCCCCGGACCTTGCTGACGAGAGCATCATTGACGCCGACCGCCTCACCGCCGAACCGCAGCAGAGGTTGGCCGTTCCCGTCCGTGTCCAGCGTTGCGGGACCGTTCTCCGCGGCCAACATCCGCAGGATTTCGAGTGAAGCCCGGGCCAGCTTGCTGTAAACGGTGTTCGCCCCCTCGAGCACATCTTCGATGTGGTCGAGCTTTGCTTCCATCCTTTGCCGCGTCTCGATCCGGATCATCGTCGAGATTTGACGAAAATCGAGCAAGGCCGACACTGCGAGCGCGGCGATAACAAAGAGAAACCAGAGGGTGATCTTTAATCGGAGGGAGTAGTTCATCAACGGGCCGTTAAAGATCAGTCTAGCAGCTTGTCGGACTTGCAAACAAGGCCTGCATGAAACGCCGGATCCGGAGGCGGTGAGGAGCTGCTTCCACGACGGGCGGCCGAACTCCCGCTTCGCAGGAACCCCATGACTTTTCTCCTGCGCAAAGTCAATCGGCTGGACTTCCGGGATGCGGTCGCGCATGATCTTCCCTCATGGCAGATTTTCTCAGCACCCGGGAAGGCAGCGTGACTGTTCTCACCGTCTCCGGTCGTCTTGACCCCTCCAGCGGGAAGGACCTCCGCGATTCCATCGACCGTATTGTCGATGCTGACGGAAAGGCCGACCTTCTGGTCGATTTGTCCGGACTTGATTACATGGCGAGCGCTGGTTTCCGGGAACTCTTCCTCGCGGGGCGCAAGCTCGCCCGGCAGGGAGCGCGATTGGCGGTCTGCGGGCTTTGCGGAGAGGTGAAGCGGGTGTTCGAGCTGGCGCGCTTCGATACCGCCTACCCTATCTACCCTTCGCGTGCTGAAGCGGTGGCCGACCTCGGTGCGTCGGCCTCCGGGAGCTGACAAAGCTCAATTCGCGACAGTTGGTGGAGATTTTTGTTCAGAAAAATCCTATAAATTTTTTTTGACACCTTAATGAATTAAAATTATTCCCCTTGGCACGCTTCGTGCTTTCCAGTCCGTTGCCGGCGTTCCTTGATGGGAGCGTCAAACCAATAACCAACAAAACAAAGGAAAACCACACCATGAAAATTGTAACCAAGACTCTTGCGGCCCTCGGGATCGCAGCGATGCTCGCCAGCAACCCTCTGTTTGCCGGAGAAAGCAAATCCTTCAAAGACAAGGTTATCGTCGAAGAGACCACCAAATGGTGGGGAGCGAATCTCAGCACGGGTTGGGACAGCCTTTATATGTTCCGCGGAGCCAACGTGCTTCGTGGCGACAGCAGCTACGGTTCTGGCATTTACTGGACCGACCTCAATGTCACATTCAACCTCACCGAGAACGACTTCCTGACCATCGGATCATGGGTCGCATTCGGAACGGGTAACAACGACTACAAAGAAGTCGATATCTACACCTCCTACACCCACACCTTCGGCGACTTCTCAGTCAGCCTCGGATACATCTTCTACTATGTGTGGAGCGCTCCGCTCTACTCGCATGAGTTGAGTGTTTCTGCTGCTTACGAGTTCGACCTCGGTTTCATGACGGTCACGCCCTCGCTGGCTTACTTCTTCAACCTCGGCCCCAACCTTGCTGAACAGGGGATCGCCGACGCCGCAACGAGCTACCTCCTGGCCCGCGTGGACGGAAGCATCCCGGTGATCAGTGATGCCGTTTCGATCGACCCATGGATTTCCTTCGGAACAAACTTCGATTACAATCTGGACGAAAATCTCAACCAGTTCGTTGGTGCCAACGACCTCCAGGTGGGCATCGCGATTCCCTGGGCGATCAACGACACGATCACCGTGTCCGGCTACGGAGCTTACAGCTATGCCTGGGAGAATCTCTTCGGCACAACCCGGCCCAACACCTTCTGGGGTGGTGCGCAGGTTGACTTCTCGTTCTAAACCAACGGGTTTACCATTCCAAAAAACCCTCCCTGCTCCGGCAGGGAGGGTTTTTTGTTTCCGGGCAGATGCTGAATTCGGGGATTCCCGCGGACAGCAATACCTGTTAAGTGTGCGCGTCCGCCCGTTCAGATTCCGGGCTGACGAATAAGAATTTCCATGGCCTCAAAGAAAAAGAAAACCCAACCATCCGCCCCCGCGGCTCCCCCATCGCGGTTGGCTCTCAAGCTCTCCTGGGCGGGGTTTGTGGCGATTTTGTTGGCCGGGATCTGCATTGTCGTTACTCATGCCTATATGGTGGATGCTGTAACTGTGCGGCTCACCAGCACGATGGACCCTCCGGGTTTGAAACCCTCCGAGAAGCTGCCGGTGTTTCTCGCCCCGATGGCATTTGACGGGTACGTCTGGAACCGGCACGCCGAGTATCTTGGCAGGGATGGAGAGTTGCGTCTGCGAAAGACGAATTTTGACAACGCTCCCAGTGGCCGCGAGGTCCACTGGAATTCGCTCTTCGCCTGGTACCTCCGTGGTCTCGGTGAGATCCGGCGGGCGTTCACCGACGACGGTCTGCGCAACAGCATCTTCCGGATGTCCATCTGGGCAAATCCCATCCTTCTTGTCGTTGCGATGGGTCTCTTTGCGACCATGTCCGCGAGGAGGTTCGGTCCGCTGTGCGGTGTGGTGATGGTGGTGGGAATGATCACAACTCCCTCGTTTTACGAAGGGTTTCTGCCGGCATACCCCGACCACCACGGGATCATTGCGTTTGCGCTGCTGGGTCTGGCCTTTGGCATGGCCTGGGCGGGTGGGGGCTGGGTTCAGCCTGCCGATGGAACTGCATTTGCCTCGCCGCGCTCCTTGGAGACAGCCCGGCACGGGATGATTTTTTCGGCGGTTTGTGGGGCCGCGTGTTTTTGGATCAGCGCACTTTCGACTGCGATTGTGCTGGGGTGTGTGGGGCTTGGGGCGCTTGCCGCTGCCTTCATCGTGCCAGTTCGCGGCAAGCTGGACAAGGGTGCGACTTTTCACCCCGAGCTTTGGAAGCTCTGGGCACTCGTCGGGGCGGGTGCCACGATGGTCTTTTACCTTGCGGAATATTTTCCTTTCCACCTGGGCATGCGGCTGGAAGTGAATCACCCCCTTTACGCACTGGCGTGGGTGGGAGGAGGGTGGATTCTTGCAATCACCACCGGCTGGCTTGCGAGACCCGACCGTGCCAAGACCCCTTTCCCCTGGAAGTCGCTCGGGCTGCCTTTGCTGGCTTGTGCGGTTTTGCCCGCGGCAATTTTGTCGGGCGGGGAGGCGGTTTATATTCCCGCGGATCCCTTCATGGCCCGGCTTTGGAAAAACATAGCCGAGTTGTTGCCTTTGATCCTGAGGTTCAAGCTTGGAACCCTGACATGGCAGACAGCCTTCGGTTTGTACCCCTTGCTGGCATTGGCCGCGGTTTGGTTTCTGATGGTTCAGAGGGTGGACCGGCCAACCAAAGCCGTGCTTGCGCTTCTTGTGGTGCCGATTTTTGCAATCACGGGTCTTCAATTCTACCAGACACGGTGGGGGATGCTTGCCGGTCCTCTCTACCTTGCTCTGGCGGGAATCGTGGTTCCCGTGGCGTGGCGCCTGGGGCGTGCCACCAAGGGGGGCCGAATTGCCACGTCCGCCGCATTTGTGGCACTCGCCATCGGGTTCGGGTATCCAACGGTCCATGGGTGGTTCACTCCCGTGGTGAGGCAATTTTTTTCCGCGGGAACCCAGGGTATGGATCCCGCACAGGCGCTGCACCTTCTGCACCGCGATATGGCGAGGGTGATCTTGAACAATGCCAACGGCAAGCCGGTTGTTTTGCTGAGCAGCCCGAACTCCTCATGCATCCTCTCCGCATTCGGGGATTTCCGGACGGTGGGAACCCTCTACTGGGAAAACGTGGAAGGCCTCAAGTCGGCCGCCAAAGCTCTCAACGCCCAAAGCGATGACGAGGCACTGGCACTGCTCCAGAAGCATGGCGTAACCCACGTGTCCCTCATGACCTGGGAAAATTTTATTACTCCCTATTTTCACATCCTCTATCCCCAGCCGGTTCCGGGAAAAGCTGCGGAGAACGCCTTTGGCCACAAGGCTCTTTTCCTGCGCAACCTTCCCATCTGGGCCCGGCCAATCATTTATCCCCCCAACGCCTTTTCCAAAGGCCTTGAGCAGAGAATCCTGATGCTGGAAATTGTTCCCGGGCAAACGCGCCAGGAGGCCATGTACCATGCGGCGAGGTTTTTGCGGATCAGTGAGGGCGATCCACTGGCCGCTGAACCCTTCCTGAAGGAAATCCTCGATCTGGTGCCGGATGATCTGCCCGCACGCATGGAATTGGCCCTCACTTATGCCGGGCAGGGGAGGAACACCGAAGCGGCAAAGCTCGGGGAAATGATCCTCAAGGACCTGCCACCCCAAACCGCCCAGGCCTTCGCTCTGGATTTGTTCAGGGTCCTCACACAAAAAAATGCGCACGAACCCGCTCTTGCCATTGCCCGCGCCGTGGCAGACCGTCCTGATGCGACTGCCCCGGCTTTGTTGGATGCTGCCTGGGCGCTTTCCACCTGCCCGGAACCGGCACTAAGGGATCCTGACCTGGCCGGGGGTTACGCGGAGCGTGCCGGAAAAATCCAACATGACGCTCTGGGGCTTTTAATCGTCCGCGCCGCGATTGAGGCGGCTCGCGGGAATTATCCAGTGGCCGTGCAGCTGGCCTCCGAGGCAGCCGCAACCGCAGATCGGGAGGGCAATGCCCGGGTTGCGGAACGTGCCAGGCAGATGGTCTCCGCTTATGAAGCGGGAAAAATTCTTGTCAATGCCCCCTGAGATCACGGTTGTGATGCCCTGCCTGAACGAGGCGGAGACCCTTGCCGATTGCATTGCGGCTGCCCGCGCCGGAATCAAGGACTGCGGGTTGGAGGGAGAAATTATTGTTGCTGACAACGGGAGCACCGACGGATCAAGGGAGATCGCCGCGCGGCTTGGAGCGCGGGTGGTGGAAGTCCCCGAGAAAGGCTACGGAAACGCGCTCAAAGCCGGGATGCAGGCCGCCTCCGGGCGGTTTCTTGTGATGGGTGATGCCGACCGCAGCTACGACTTCTCGAAGATTGAGCCCTTTGTCGCCAAGCTTCGCGGGGGATTCGATTTGGTCATGGGTTGCCGTATGCCCTCTGGAGGAGGGACCATTGCGCAGGGTGCGATGCCTTGGAAGCATCGGTGGATCGGCAACCCAATCCTTACATGGATCGGGCGCACTCTTTTCAATTGTCCAAGCCATGACTTTCATTGCGGCCTGCGCGCGCTTACCAAACAGGCCTTCCTTGAGATGAACCTGACCACTTCCGGCATGGAGTTCGCGTCGGAGATGGTTATCAAGGCATCCTTGCGTGGCATGCGGATTGCGGAAGTTCCGATCACTCTCCACAAGGACGGGAGATCGCGCCCGCCGCATTTGCGGAGTTGGAGGGATGGATGGAGGCACTTGCGGTTCATGCTGCTTTTTTCTCCCCGGTGGCTTCTCCTCTATCCGGGCGTTGTGCTTTTTGGTGTTGGCGGAGCGGGCTTCCTGCGGTTGCTCGCGGGGCCGGTTGCTGTGAGGGGAGTGAACTTCGATTTAAACACTCTGGAAGTTGCGGGCCTTGTGATGCTCTTCGGCTACCAGATGGTGCTGTTTGCGTGCTTCGTCCGGATCTTCGCTTTCACCCGGGGATTTCTTCCTGCCAATCACGCCCTTGCGAAAGCATTCCGCTTTTTCACTTTGGAAAAAGGTCTTTTTGCCGGCCTTGCCCTCTGTGCAGCCGGTGGAGTCCTTATCGTACTCACCCTCTTCGACTGGGCCGCTTCCGGGTTCGGAGACCTGGATCCTCTCGTGGCGACGCGGGCCGTGATTACTGGCAGGACCCTGGTTTCGCTTGGTGGTCAAACGGTCTTGTTCAGCCTGATCTTCAGCTATCTGGGTATTGAGGAAAAACACCCTCCCTTGGCACCGGCTCCCGCCGGATTAGGGTGATATACGCTCTGCCGGACTCCCTTTATTGGCTGAAGGAGCTCAGGCACCGCAAAGCGGAATCACGGTCTGAGTAGGCGCTATCGGGCTTGCGGTCGTGCGCAAACTCATCAAAATGACCGCTTATGGCTTCCCAACTGCAAGGGGTATTTGTCCCTCACATCGTTCCTTACGACGCCCGTGGCCGGATCGATGAAGACCAGCTCCGGGCGATCATCCATTGGCTCGGCGAACGTGGTGTCACCGGATTCTATCCCAATGGCAGCATGGGGGAGTTTATCCGGCTGAGCTACGAGGAACGCAGGACCGTCGTCAAAATTGTGAGCAAGGCCGCCGGCGGGCGTCCCGTGTTGGCCGGAGCCGCCGAACCGAACGTGGACCTTGTTCTTGAGATGTGTGGATACTGCGCGGACCTCGGGTGCCGGGCGGTCTCGATCACGGGCCCCTATTACTTCAAGCTCTCCCAGGAAAGCATCGAGACCTACTTTCGCGAGCTGGCAGCAAGGTC
>Ga0247839_1006322_pt1 | contig 13695 bp, 7 predicted proteins | sample LaCruzMarch2015__6_FD_192405 | JGI IMG/M metagenome (GOLD analysis project Ga0247839, IMG submission 192405) | Freshwater microbial communities from meromictic Lake La Cruz, Castile-La Mancha, Spain - LaCruzMarch2015_16m | ecosystem: Environmental > Aquatic > Freshwater > Lake | place: Spain...
GAATTGCAGGATCAGCAAGCTTTGAGGCTTCCTTGAACGCTGCGATACCAGCCACCTTGAAAGCGAGCTCCGATGAGTCAACATCGTGATACGCGCCGTCAAGAAGAGTTACTCGTACATCTGTCAATGGATAGCCAGCGAGAGGACCTGATGTCATCGCTTCTTGGCAACCCTGGTCAACTGAAGGGATGTACTCGCGAGGAACGCGACCTCCAGTTACCTTGTTCACGAACTCGTATCCGCCTTCAACTTCACCAGTTGGAAGTGGCTCGATTGCAATCTGAATCTTTGCAAACTGTCCAGAACCACCAGTCTGCTTCTTGTGTGTGTAATCGTGACGAGCAACCGCTTTGCGAAGTGTTTCGCGGTAAGCAACCTGAGGCTTACCAACATTTGCCTCAACCTTGAACTCGCGACGCATACGGTCAACGAGGATTTCAAGGTGAAGCTCACCCATACCAGCGATGATTGTCTGGCCAGTCTCTTCATCAGTCTTTACGTGGAAAGTTGGATCTTCTTCAGATAGACGTTGAATCGCAACGCCAAGCTTTTCTTGGTCACCCTTTGTCTTTGGCTCAATAGCAACAGAGATAACTGGTGCTGGGAAGTCCATTGATTCAAGGATTACTGGCTTAGCTGGATCACAGAGAGTTTCACCTGTTGTTGTGTCCTTAAGACCCATAACAGCAACGATCATTCCTGCACCAACATTGTCACGCTCTTCACGCTTGTTAGCGTGCATCTGGTAAATCTTTCCGATGCGCTCTTTACGATCCTTAGCTGAGTTCAAGATTGTTGAACCAGTCTCAAGAACACCTGAGTACACGCGGATAAATGTGAGCTTTCCAAGGTGTGGATCTGTCATGATCTTGAAAGCAAGTGCTGAGAAAGGCTCATCGTTCTTAGGTAAACGCTTGATCTCCTTCTCTGGGTCATTCATATCGTGACCAACAATTGCATCAACATCTAGTGGGCTTGGAAGGTAACGAACAACTGCATCAAGCATTGGCTGTACGCCCTTGTTCTTAAATGCTGAACCAGTTAGAACTGGTGAAAGCTTTGCCGCAAGTGTTGCGCGACGAATTCCTGCGATGATTTCTTCATCTGTTAATTCAATTCCTTCAAGGAACTTCTCCATCAACTGATCATCATTTTCAGCAAGCGTCTCGAGCATCTCTGCGCGAGCTGCCTTTGAAGCTTCAACCATGTCAGCTGGAATCTCTTCGACTGCGTAATCTTCACCCTTTTGTGTTTCTCCACGCCAGGTAAGAGCCTTCATTGCGATCAGATCGACAACTCCAAGGAAATCAGACTCTGCACCGATTGGAAGTTGTAGAACTAGAGCAACTGCATTGAGGCGATCCTTGATCATGCCAACGCACTTGTCGAATGATGCACCTGTACGGTCTAGCTTGTTAACAAAACAAATACGTGGAACTGAGTAGCGATCTGCTTGTCGCCATACAGTCTCAGACTGTGGCTCAACACCAGCTACACCGTCGAACACTGCAACAGCGCCATCGAGAACACGGAGTGAACGCTCTACCTCAACAGTAAAGTCAACGTGGCCTGGTGTATCAATAATGTTAATCAGGTGCTTGTCCCACATACATGTAGTTGCAGCTGAAGTGATCGTGATGCCACGCTCTTGCTCCTGCTCCATCCAGTCCATGGTTGCAGCACCTTCGTGAACTTCACCGATCTTGTAGTTGATACCGGTGTAGAAAAGGATGCGCTCAGTAGTCGTGGTTTTTCCCGCGTCGATGTGAGCCATGATTCCAATGTTGCGAACCGTAGCTAGATCGATCTTTTCTACTGTTGACACTTATATTCCTCTTCTCGTCTTGTCTAAAACTCTGTCAATTACCAGCGGTAGTGAGCAAACGCCTTGTTTGCTTCCGCCATTTTGTGTGTATCTTCGCGACGCTTAACAGCAGCACCAAGACCATTGCTTGCATCAATAAGTTCATTTGTTAAACGCTCTGCCATTGACTTTTCGCGGCGTGAACGTGAGTAATCAATTAACCAACGTAGAGCCAAAGTTGTTGAACGGCTTGCCTTAACTTCAACCGGCACCTGGTAAGTAGCTCCACCAACACGGCGTGAACGAACTTCAACGGCTGGCTTGATGTTGTCTAGTGCGCGCTTCAAAGTAATAAGCGGATCGACCTGAGTCTTTGCGCGAGTTCCTTCTAGTGCGTTGTACACGATTGCTTCAGCAGTCGAACGCTTTCCATGTAGAAGTACGCGGTTAATTAGCGCAGTAACAACTGGAGAGTTGTAAACAGGATCTGCAACAACTGGTGACTTAACAACAGGACCTTTACGTGGCATTAGCTAGCCTTCTTCTCTCTCTTAGTACCGTAACGAGAACGTGATTGCTTACGGTTCTTAACACCTTGTGTATCTAGTGATCCGCGAATGATCTTGTAACGAACACCAGGCAAATCTTTTACACGACCACCACGTACAAGAACAATGGAGTGCTCTTGCAGGTTGTGACCTTCACCTGGAATGTATGCAGTGACTTCCATGCCACTAGTAAGACGTACACGTGCAACCTTGCGAAGGGCAGAGTTTGGTTTCTTAGGGGTCGTTGTGTACACGCGTGTGCAAACTCCGCGTCGTTGTGGTGAACCCTTAAGTGCAGGTGTGCTTGTCTTCGTAGTCTTTTCTGCACGACCACGACGAACTAGCTGTTGAATTGTTGGCACTTCATCTCCATTCGTAACTTCGTTACTGATCTTTATTCACGCTTATTTGCCGACCCACGCGGTCGGGTGTGTTGCACCCAATCCACATGTGTGCCGCATAAAGTTTTTCAACTTAGTTACAGCACAGGCAAAGAAGCTCTAAAAAAGAGCAGACGCGAAGGGTAACCCAGTGGGCTCACGCGAGGCAAATCCGGGGTTTTACTCCTCGGGGGCCAAAAATCAGGCCAATTTCGCCAAAATTTGCTCTTCGGCGTGTCGCCTTTCCGAGGCCCAAAACCCCCCAAAACCCCCTTTTTCCCTCATTTCCGCCCCTTTTGCCCCGCAGCGCGAGTAATCCCTGGGGCTGTGTGATTGGGTGGGGCCATGACAACAGCTGAACTCTTACTCCTTGGAATAGTTACCTTCATATTGATTGATTTCGCCGCAGGGCGGGTAATTGATTACCTCAACGAAAGCAACAAGGACAAATTGCTCTCCCCCGTCGCTGCCGAGATCTATAACCCAGAAGAGTATGCAAAATCATTGGAGTATGGAACAGCAAAGTACAAGGTCGAACTTTTCACTTCAGTTGTAAGCACCGTGGTGATGCTTTCAGCGATCATTCTTGGCTGGTTTGCTTGGCTAGATCAACAAATTCGTGATCGTTTCGACAATCAATTACTGATTACAGTGATCTTCATCGGAGTTCTCATTCTTGTTTCAATGATTGGTGCCTTGCCATCTGGTTACTACTCAACTTTTGTCGTCGAAGAAAAATTCGGATTTAACAAAACTACAAAGAAATTGTTTGTTGCAGATGCAATCAAAGGATTGTTGTTATCCCTTGTAGTTGGCCTTCCACTTCTGTACTTGATTGCACTTGTGTACCAAGAGCTGCAAAGTTCATTTTGGTTAGTCGGCTGGTTATTAGTTTCAGTCTTCTCTTTATTCATGTTTGTTTTTGGTACTCGCATCTTCTTGCCGTTGTTTAACAAGCTAAAGCCACTCCCAGAAGGCGAATTGCGCACAGCGGTTGAGGATTACTGTCAAACACAAGGTTTTCCACTTTCAAAGCTGTATGAAATGGATGCCTCTAAGCGTTCTACAAAGCTCAATGCATTCTTTTCTGGAATGGGCAAGGTAAAGATCATTGGTCTTTATGACACTTTGATCGCAAAGTTAACTACCCAAGAAACGGTTGCAGTACTTGCGCACGAAGTGGGCCACTACAAGCGCAAGCATGTGTACACAATGTTTGCATTTAGCAATGTACAGACGCTGATTATCTTCGCTTTAATGGGCTGGTTACTGGGCAATCCCAACCTTTCAAAGGCGCTTGGATCAGATATCCCAAGTTTCCACCTTTCAATACTGGCCTTTTTCATGCTCTTTACGCCGGTTTCAACGGTGCTTGGTCTGATTAATAACTCATTCTCACGTCACAATGAGTATCAAGCGGATCAGTATTCGATTGATACATATCCCGGTGCTCGTGACCATATGTATTCAGCGCTGAAAAAGTTATCAGTTGAATCATTAAGTAATCTGAATCCACATCCAGTGTACGTAGCGGTGCATTACTCACATCCACCGATCTTGGATCGATTAGCTAACTTAAAGAAATAGTTTTTCTATAACAAAAAGGGCTCCCGCATGGAAGCCCTTTTTGTTAATTGATACTTTTTAGCGAGGTACTTCAACCTCATCGAGACGAACAGCCTCACCAGAACCTTGTTGGTCAAATGGTGTGAAGTCGTACTCGTCGTAAGCTGCGTAAACCGCTGCCTTAGCTTCCTCAGTTGGCTCAACACGAATGTTGCGGTAACGAGCAAGACCAGTACCAGCAGGAATCAACTTACCGATGATGACATTCTCCTTCAGACCGAGCAATGGATCGCTCTTCTCTGAAAGTGCTGCATCTGTAAGTACACGAGTTGTTTCCTGGAATGAAGCCGCTGACAACCATGACTCAGTTGCAAGAGATGCCTTAGTGATACCCATAAGTTCTGGGCGACCTGAAGCAGCCTTTCCACCTGATGTCACAACGCGACGGTTTTCAGTCTCGAAACGACCACGCTCAACAAGCTCGCCTGGAAGTAGATCTGCATCTCCTGCTTCAAGCACTGTGATGCGCTTTAACATTTGACGAACAATTACTTCAACGTGCTTATCGTGAATTCCTACACCCTGTGAGCGATACACAGATTGGATTTCATTAACCAAGTGAACCTGAGTTGCACGTGGTCCAAGAATACGAAGAACCTGCTTTGGATCAATCGCGCCAACAACCATCTTCTGGCCAACTTCTACGCGTGAACCTTCTTCTACAAGTAGCTTCTGACGGCGAGTGATTGGGTAAGCAACCTCTTCGCCTCCATCATCTGGAGTAACGACGATCTTCTTGCCCTTTGCATCCTCGCGGAATGAAACAACACCAGCTGTTTCTGCGATTGGTGCAACACCCTTAGGTGTACGTGCTTCGAAGAGCTCGACGATACGTGGAAGACCGTGAGTGATGTCATCACCAGCAACACCACCAGTATGGAAGGTACGCATTGTTAGCTGTGTACCAGGCTCACCGATTGATTGTGCTGCAATGATTCCGACCGCTTCACCGACTGCAACGCGCTGACCAGCTGCAAGTGAACGACCGTAGCAAGCTGCGCACTGTCCGACCTTGCTATCGCAAGTTAGAACTGAGCGAATCTTTACTTCGTCAACACCGGCTGCAACGAGTTCATCAATGTTGCGATCACCAAGATCAGTACCTGCTGGAAGAACAACCTTGCCATCAACTGTCACATCTTCAGACAATGTACGTCCGAATACTGAAGTTTCAACATGGTCATGCTTTACAAGGCTGCCTGACTCCTGACGTACACCGATCTGTAGAACAAGACCGCGATCAGTACCGCAATCCTCTTCACGGATGATTACATCCTGAGCAACGTCGCAGAGACGACGTGTTAGGTAACCAGAGTCAGCGGTACGAAGCGCTGTATCTGCAAGACCCTTACGTGCGCCGTGAGTAGAAATGAAGTACTCAAGTACTGAAAGACCTTCGCGGAAGTTTGACTTGATTGGACTTGGAATAATTTCACCCTTTGGGTTAGCTACAAGTCCACGCATACCGGCGATCTGACGGATCTGCATCATATTTCCACGAGCGCCAGAGAAGACCATCATCCAAACTGGGTTAACGCGAGGGAAGTTTTCTTCCATCTCCTTACCCACTTCAGCTGTTGCCTTTGTCCAGATCTCGATCAATTCCTGACGACGCTCGTCATCAGTGATGAGTCCCTTTTCATACTGTGATTGAACCTTCTCGGCCTGTGTTTCGTAGCCCGCGAGAATTTCCTTCTTACGTGGAGGTGTCACAACATCTTCAATACCGATAGTTGCACCAGCACGAGTTGCCCAGTGGAAGCCGAGTGACTTCAACGCATCAAGCGTCTCAGCTACAACAACCTTTGGATAGAACTCAGCAAGGCGATCAACAATTGCACCAAGTTGCTTCTTGGTTACATCAAGATCAACATATGGATAATCAGCTGGAAGCGCTTCATTGAACAAGGCGCGACCAATTGTTGTATCGATTGTTTCACCAGTCTTGGTGAGACGAATCTTGATCTTTGCTTGCAATGAAACTGAGCTCTGATCGTGGGCCATGATCGCTTCTGCGATCGAACCAAATGCACGACCTTCTCCGAGTTCATTGTCGCGAACCATTGTGAGGTAGTAGAGACCAAGAACCATGTCCTGTGTAGGAGATGTAATTGGACGGCCTGATGCAGGTGACAAGATGTTGTTTGAAGACAACATCAAGATACGTGCTTCAGCCTGCGCTTCAGCAGATAGAGGTAAGTGAACCGCCATCTGGTCACCGTCGAAGTCAGCGTTGAAAGCTGTACATACGAGTGGGTGAATCTGAATCGCCTTACCTTCAACCAATTGTGGTTCGAAAGCTTGGATACCTAAACGGTGAAGGGTTGGTGCGCGGTTAAGGAGAACAGGATGCTCTGCAATAACCTCTTCTAGAACATCCCAAACAACTGGACGTGCACGCTCAACCATACGCTTTGCAGATTTAATGTTCTGCGCGTGGTTTAGATCAACAAGTCGCTTCATTACGAATGGCTTGAAAAGTTCAAGTGCCATCTGCTTTGGAAGACCGCACTGGTGCAGCTTCAACTGTGGACCTACAACGATTACTGAACGACCTGAGTAGTCAACGCGCTTACCGAGCAAGTTCTGACGGAAACGTCCTTGCTTACCCTTAAGCATGTCTGACAATGACTTCAGCGCACGGTTACCTGGACCTGTAACTGGGCGACCACGACGACCGTTATCGAACAACGCATCTACAGCTTCCTGCAACATACGCTTTTCATTGTTAACGATGATCTCTGGTGCACCGAGATCAGCAAGACGCTTCAAACGGTTGTTACGGTTGATAACGCGACGGTATAGATCGTTGAGATCTGAAGTCGCAAAGCGACCACCATCGAGCTGAACCATTGGACGTAGATCGGGTGGAATAACTGGAACACAATCAAGAACCATTGATGCTGGCTTATTGCTTGTTGTAAGGAATGCGTTAACAACCTTCAAGCGCTTGATTGCACGAGTCTTCTTTGCACCCTTTCCATTTTCAGAAAGATCTGTAAGTAGCTTGTGCTCTGTCTCTAGATCGAAAGTCTCTAGGCGACGCTTAATTGCAGCTGCGCCCATATCACCCTTGAAGTACATGCCGTAACGGTCACGCATTTCACGGTAAAGATTCTCATCACCTTCGAGATCCTGAACCTTGAGGTTCTTGAAACGTGCCCACACATCTTCTAGACGAGTGATTTCACGCTCTGAACGATCACGGATCGCCTTGAGTTCACGCTCTGCTGATTCACGAACCTTGCGCTTTACATCAGACTTTGCATCCTCAGCTTCGAGTTCTGCAAGATCTGCTTCTAGCTTCTTGGTACGTACATCTACATCGTTATCACGACGAGTTTCGATCTTCTTACGATCATTAGCGAGCTTCTTCTCAAGCTGTGGCATATCCTCTTCGCGAGCTTCAGCATCAACCTCTGTGATCATGTAAGCAGCGAAGTAAATAACCTTTTCTAGATCCTTTGGAGCAAGATCAAGTAGGTAACCAAGGCGTGATGGAACACCCTTGAAGTACCAGATGTGAGTTACAGGAGCTGCAAGCTCAATGTGACCCATGCGCTCACGACGAACCTTTGCACGTGTGACTTCAACACCACATCGCTCGCAAATGATTCCCTTAAAGCGTACGCGCTTGTACTTACCGCAATAACATTCCCAGTCACGAGTAGGTCCGAAGATCTTCTCGTCAAAGAGTCCATCCTTTTCAGGCTTTAATGTGCGGTAGTTGATTGTCTCTGGCTTTTTAACCTCACCAAAAGACCACTCGCGAATGTTCTCTGCAGATGCGAGACCGATACGTAGTTCATCAAAGAAGTTGACATCTAACATGTTATTTTCCCCCTCACACTTCTTCTACGCTGCTTGGCTCAACTCGTGACAAGTTGATACCTAGCTCTTCGGCGGCACGGAACACTTCTTCATCTGTATCGCGCATTTCAATTGCGACACCTTCAGAAGAAAGTACTTCTACATTGAGACAGAGTGATTGCATTTCCTTGATAAGTACCTTGAATGACTCAGGGATACCTGGTTCCGGAATGTTTTCACCCTTAACGATCGCTTCGTACACCTTTACGCGGCCGAGAACATCGTCAGACTTAATTGTTAGCAACTCTTGGAGTGTGTAAGCAGCACCGTACGCTTCAAGTGCCCACACCTCCATCTCACCAAATCGCTGACCACCGAACTGCGCCTTACCACCAAGTGGTTGCTGCGTGATCATTGAGTATGGACCAGTTGAACGTGCGTGAATCTTGTCATCAACCAAGTGGTGGAGCTTCAAGATGTACATGTATCCAACTGAAATTGGTGTTGGGTATGGCTCGCCGGAACGACCGTCAAATAGACGAGCCTTTCCGCTCTTACCAATAAGTTGATTTCCGTCGCGGTTTGGAAGCGTTGCAGAGAGAAGACCTGAAATTTCATCTTCTAGCGCACCATCGAAAACAGGAGTTGCGAACTTTGTTCCAGATTCGCCCTTCTCTGCACCGATTGCACGCATGTGCTTTGCCCATGCCTCATCAATACCTGAAAGATCCCAACCAGTCTTTGCAACCCAACCTAAGTGGAGTTCAAGAACCTGACCAACATTCATACGACCAGGTACACCGAGTGGGTTAAGAACAACATCTACTGGAGTTCCATCTTCAAGGAATGGCATATCTTCAACTGGAAGAATCTTTGAAATAACACCCTTGTTACCGTGGCGACCAGCAAGCTTGTCACCATCTTGAATCTTGCGCTTCTGTGCAACATAAACACGAACCAATTGGTTAACGCCAGCTGCAAGCTCGAAACCTTCTTCAGATTCAAAGATCTTTACGCCGATAACCTTTCCAGATTCACCGTGTGGAACCTTGAGAGATGTATCGCGAACTTCGCGAGCCTTCTCACCAAAGATTGCACGAAGCAAACGCTCTTCAGGTGTTAGTTCAGTTTCTCCCTTAGGAGTCACCTTTCCAACCAAGATATCGCCAGGGACTACATCTGCACCAACGCGGATGATTCCTCGCTCATCTAGATCTGCAAGAACTTCTTCAGAAACGTTCGGGATATCGCGAGTGATTTCTTCTGCACCAAGCTTTGTATCTCGAGCATCAACTTCATACTCTTCGATGTGGATTGATGTAAGAACATCATCCTGAACTAGGCGCTGAGAAAGGATGATCGCATCTTCGTAGTTGTGACCTTCCCATGACATAAATGCCACAAGTAGGTTCTTACCGAGCGCCATTTCACCCTGATCGGTACATGGACCGTCAGCGATAACTGAACCAACTTCAACGCGCTGACCTTCGGAAACAATAACCTTTTGGTTATATGAGGTTCCCTGGTTTGAACGTGTGAACTTGTGTAGAGAATAAGTTTGGTAAGTGGAGTCATCTGCCATGACCTTAACTTCATCTGCAGAAACCTCAGTTACTACGCCTGCCTTTGAAGCAGTGACAACATCGCCTGCATCTACAGCTGCGCGGAACTCCATACCTGTACCAATTACTGGTGCTTCTGCACGCATCAAAGGAACAGACTGGCGCATCATGTTAGAACCCATCAAGGCACGGTTTGCATCATCGTGCTCAAGGAATGGGATCATCGCTGTTGCAACAGAAACCATCTGACGTGGTGAAACATCCATGTAATCAACTTCTTCACCTGGAATGTATTCAACTTCTCCACCGCGACGACGTACAAGTACGCGAGGCTCGGCGAAGTGATTGTCATCAGTTAGAGGAGCGTTTGCCTGCGCGATGATGTGTTCATCTTCTTCATCAGCGGTTAGGTAATCAACCTGATCTGTTACGCGACCCTTAACAACCTTGCGGTAAGGAGTCTCGATAAATCCAAATGCTGTAACGCGACCATATGTTGCAAGTGATCCGATAAGACCGATGTTTGGTCCTTCAGGAGTTTCAATTGGGCACATACGTCCGTAGTGAGATGGGTGAACGTCACGAACTTCGAAGCCTGCGCGGTCACGTGAGAGACCACCAGGTCCAAGCGCTGAAAGACGACGCTTGTGTGTAAGTCCTGACAAAGGATTTGTCTGGTCCATGAACTGTGACAACTGAGATGTTCCGAAGAACTCTTTAATTGACGCAACTACTGGACGGATGTTGATCAGAGTCTGAGGAGTGATCGCCTCAACATCTTGTGTAGTCATACGTTCGCGAACTACGCGCTCCATACGTGACAGACCGATGCGAACCTGATTTTGAATTAATTCACCAACTGTACGTAGACGACGGTTACCGAAGTGATCGATATCGTCCTTTTCTACCCGAACCTCGCGGCCGTACTCCATCAATAGATCGCCACGGTGTAGCGAAACTAGGTAGCGCAAGGTCGCAACGATGTCAGAGATAGACAGTAGCGATGCTGAAAGCTCTTGATCTAGACCTAGCTTCTTATTTACCTTAAAGCGACCGACCTTGGCCAAGTCATAGCGCTTAGGGTTGAAGTAAAGGTTTTCAATCAGGTTTTGTGCTGCTTCCTTTGTTGGAGGCTCACCTGGACGAAGCTTGCGGTAGATATCTAGCAACGCTTCATCTTGTGTCTTTACAGTGTCCTTCTCAAGAGTTGCGCGCATTGATTCAAACTCGCCGAACTCTTCAAGGATTTGTTCTTCAGTCCAACCAAGTGCCTTTAAGAACACTGTTACAGATTGCTTACGCTTACGGTCGATGCGAACACCAACAAGATCCTTCTTATCAACTTCAAACTCAATCCATGCACCACGTGAAGGGATTATCTTTGATGTGAATACATCCTTATCGGATGCCTTTTCAATTGTGCGCTCGAAGTACACACCAGGTGAACGAACCAACTGAGAAACAACAACGCGCTCGGTTCCGTTAATTACGAATGTTCCGCGAGCTGTCATAACTGGGAAGTCACCCATAAATACTGTCTGTGACTTGATTTCACCAGTGATGTTGTTTGTGAACTCTGCTGTTACGAATAGTGGTTGTGCGTAAGTCATATCGCGTTCTTTGCACTCATCAATTGAGTACTTAGGCGGCTCGAAACGGTGATCGCGGAAGGAGAGAGACATAGTTCCCTGGAAATCTTCAATCGGAGAAATCTCTTCAAAGATTTCTTCAAGACCTGAAGTTGTTGGGATTTCTCCACGATTCATTGAATCGGTTGCTGCGATACGTGAACGCCATGCATCGTTACCTAATAGCCAGTCAACGCTTTCAGTTTGCAGCGCTAACAGGTTAGGAACTTCTAGGGGTTCGCGGATCTTGGCGAATGAGACTCGACGTGGTGCTACTGAGATTTTTTTAGACGCGGCCAAGAGATGTCCTTTCAGACAATTTGCGGGAACGCACACCTAATAGGTCTCAGCCGCTATATGCCCTGACCATAGAAATTTGTGCGAATGAGAAGGGTACCGAAATCACCCCCGCCCTGTCCAACCGGGTGCTTATACTCCTAAGCGGGGGCTTTGTCAGTCATTCGCCCACAAATGTGGATCTCTCCCCCAGTTTTACTGGGTTGGAGCTAGATCCCAGACATTCTCCCCGCGTAGAACCGCATCTGAGCCACCATCTATATAAATAGTCTGGCCAGTTGTATGTGTGTTCTCGGCGCTAGCCAGCCAGATGAGTAGCGACGCCACCGTCTCTGGCTCCATGAATCCATTCAAAGGCATCGGCACCATTGAAGAGATTGCATCTCGGGCCTCCTGGGTTGCGATCATGTCAGCGACCATCGGAGTCTTCACAATTCCAGGTCCAACGGCGTTGAGTGGAACACCAGCACCTGCCCATAGAGCTTTAACGCTCTCGCGACGAACCCATCGACTAACCGCTCGCTTTGTTGAACCGTAAATTAATTGTTCTGCTCCCTCACCTGCATCAACTAAGCGTTGAGCGATTGATAATGATTTTTCTTCATCATCTGCCATTAAAGCTGCTACTAAATCTGGGCTGTTGGGCATCAGTGATGCCATTGAGCTAGTTATTGCTACTCGAGGTGCCGATGATTTACTCAAGGTAGGTAGCAAAGCATACAAAAACTCAGTAACTCCAAAGTAATTGACGGAAACAGTTTTCGCTATTGGGTGTGCCAATCCTGCACATGCGATAACGGCATCAATTGAATTATTGGAGTACTTGATCGCTGCCGCTGCGCCAGCATGGCGACCGAGCGGTGTACTCAAATCTGCATTCACATCTGCGTCGTGGATATCAACACCAATTACTGTGTGACCTGCTTCTTTTAACATCTTTGATGTTGCTGCACCGATACCTGATGCAGAACCTGTAACTACATATGTCCGTGTCATGATGACTTCTCTCTGCACAAACTCGCACTAAATTGTTTGTGCATTTGCACCATACGCCTTTATTCAAGATCTTGAAATATGAATCTCCATGGCCACCACTCATGTGGGCAAAAACAAAGAACCCCGCTTGGCGTGAAGCCAAACGGGGTCCTTCGAGGTAATTTTTGAAATTACTTGATTGTTACTGTTGCGCCAGCTGCCTCTAGTGCTGCCTTTGCCTTGTCTGCAGTCTCCTTGCTTGCCTTCTCTAGAAGGGTTGCTGGACATGCATCTACTAGGTCCTTTGCTTCCTTCAAGCCAAGGCTTGAATTCAGTCCACGGACTTCCTTGATCACTGCAATCTTCTGTGATCCTGCGTTTTCCAAGATAACTGTGAACTCATCTTGTGCTGCATCTGCTGCGCCACCTGCTGCTGCGCCACCTGCTGCTGCAACCGCTACTGGAGCTGCTGCTGTTACATCGAATTCAGTTTCAAATGACTTAACGAACTCTGAGAGCTCGACCAATGTCATTTCCTTGAACTGACCCAATAGGTCTTCTGTGCTGAGCTTTGCCATATTCGTTATTCCTTCTCTTCTGTTTCTGTGGATGCTTCAGTTGCTTCTGCTGCTGGAACTTCAGCAACTTCAGCCACAACTTCTGGTGTCTCAACTACAGCTTCTGCTGCAGTCTCAACTGGTGCTTCTGCAGCTGGTGCTGCTTCCGCTACTGGTGCGGGTGCACCTTGTTCTGCTTCAAGCTTGATGCGAAGTGCGTCAAATACGCGCGCTGCCTTAGCAAGCGATCCCTTCATTGCACCAGCAAGCTTTGCCAATAGAACTTCACGAGACTCGAGGTTAGCGAGCTGCATGATTTCTGCTGGAGTTACAGACTTGCCTTCGTAGATTCCACCCTTAATAACTAGGAATGGATTATCTTTTGCAAAATCACGGAGGCTCTTTGCTGCATCAATTGGATCACCCTTGATGAATGCAACAGCTGATGGACCAACGAGAAGATCATCTGCGATCTCTACGCCAGCATCCTTTGCTGCAATCTTTGTAA
>Ga0247839_1006326_pt1 | contig 13692 bp, 11 predicted proteins | sample LaCruzMarch2015__6_FD_192405 | JGI IMG/M metagenome (GOLD analysis project Ga0247839, IMG submission 192405) | Freshwater microbial communities from meromictic Lake La Cruz, Castile-La Mancha, Spain - LaCruzMarch2015_16m | ecosystem: Environmental > Aquatic > Freshwater > Lake | place: Spain...
TATGCGGACAATGGTGCAATAGCTGCGATTTTCTTCTTGCCGATGACGTGCCAACTAGTGCGCCTTTCGGCAAATGAAACGTGGTATTCACATCTTCCTTACCCTTTAGAATGAGCAGCATATCCGAAGGGTCTTCGCGCTCAGAAACTGCCGCGATAATCAAGCCTTCAGGATGCTCGGTGGGTAAGTCTTTATGCGAATGCACCGCCAAATCAATGGTTCTTGCCAAAAGCTCCTCCTCCAACTCTTTGGTAAAAAAACCTTTCCCCTCCATCTTATCAAACGAAAGATGCTGAATACGATCGCCTTGGGTTTTAATGATTTTTATTTCAACCACATGCCCCGCAGCCTCCAACCTTGCTTTTACATGATTGGCCTGCCACAAGGCTAAATCACTTCCTCTAGAACCGATAATTATGTGTTTCAATTACAAATGATGATTTACGAATGATGAATTGCTCTATTTTTTTATCCCAAGAATAATTTCTCGCGCCATTTTCATGGGAACGCTGATGTATTTCTTTTCCATGTAGTCCATCATTTTTTCCAGCACTTCGCGCGATTGTGGGTCGAGCGTTTCCAATTCTTTGGCAAACACTTTTTCCATTGCACGCGCTTTAATACTACGCACAGTGCTTGGTATTTCTTTCATGGCCAACTCCACTTCACGCTCGCGAAGCAACATATTGAAATCGGCAATACTCTGACTTATGAGCCGTTTGCATTTATCCAATTCCTTTTGACGCTCGTCCAGGTTTTTTCGTGCTTGTTCCTTTAGGCTTTCAATGCCGATGTATGCCACATTGTTTTTGCGAAGCACTTCTTCCTCTACATCGGAAGGCAAAGCAAGATCAACAATAATCTTTTTAGATAAATCGCTGCCAATCAACTTGCGGTATAAGCGCTGGTTAATGATGGGTTGCGTTGAAGATGTGCAAGTAATTATGATGTCGAACGGCTGCTTAAACTCCTGCAAATCAGCTAGGGAAAGCGCGGTGCCTTTTAGAGTTCTGGCCAATTCTTCGGCCTTTGAAAGCGTTCGATTGAAAACTACCATTTTACCATAAGGCGCCTTCCTTAAATATTGCGCCATGAGGCCGTTGGTTTGGCCCGCTCCAATCATCAAAATATTGGGAGCGTGGTCAAATTCAAATTGTCGCATTTGCCGGTAAGCCAATGAAACAACCGACACAGGATTTTGTGCAATTTGGGTTTCGGTATACACCCGTTTTGCAGTTTCAATGGTCGATTTCACCAGCAATCGAAGTCTATCGCCTGTTAATCCTAGCTCCTTGCATTTCTCGTATGCCGCACGCACTTGGGTAATTATTTCACGCTCACCAACAACCAAAGAATCGATGCTACTAGCTACGTAGAACAAATGTTGCAGCGCATTTTCCCCTTCCAAAACACGGCTGTGGTCAGTGGCCCAGGTGATATCGCTAGCTTTCCATTGCGGGAATAAAGTCTGAAAAAAACGGGTGCGAAATGCGCCATCTGCTTCGTGCGGAGTGAGCATTACATACTCAACTCTATTGCATGTGCTGAGGTAAAGCAACTCCTGCAGCCCCAATTCTTGCTTCAAATGGGTAAGCCGAATGCCCAATTCATCATCCCCAATATGCAACCTTCCGATGTCTTTCAACTCGGTGGTTTTGTGGGTAAATGCAATGGTTTTGAAAAGCTCCATAAAGGCTAAAACAACAAGGCCGCGAAGATGGCACAGGCGTTTGTTTTACGTGTCATAGAATTGTCGGAGCGAGTGATGTGGCTATATAAACCAAAAAAGTCTACCCAAATAAATTGGTACTCAAATACCTATCGCCTCTATCGCAAGTGATGCAAACAATAACACCTTCCTCCAGTTCCTCAGCAATACGCAACGCGGCATACAACGCACCTCCACTGCTCATGCCTGCCAAAATACCTTCTTCCTTGGCCATTCTCCGTGTAATTGTGGTTGCATCGGCTTCGCTAACATCTACAATTCTATCTACGCGATGTGCTTCATATATCTTGGGCAAAAACTCTGGCGACCACCTGCGAATACCCGGAATGCTAGAACCTTCGATGGGCTGCGTGCCAACAATTTGAATATTTGGATTTTGTTCTTTCAAATAGCGCGACACGCCCATTATAGTTCCTGTTGTGCCCATAGCCGAAACAAAATGAGTCACTTCACCATGGGTGTCATTCCAAATTTCTGGTCCTGTGGTTCGATAGTGCATGCCCCAATTGTCGGGATTGGCAAACTGGTCGAGCATGTGGTATTCTCCAGTGGCGGCCATTTCTTCGGCCAACTGACGGCTGTATTCTATGGTTCTAGCGGCAGGAGTAAGAATGACTTTGGCGCCAAATGCTTCCATTGTTAATACTCGCTCACGCGTAGAATTATCGGGCATTATAAGGTGCATTTCCAATCCTTTCAATTGAGCAATCATTGCTAATGCTATGCCCGTGTTGCCGCTAGTGGCCTCTACTAACTTATCACCAGGTTTAACGGTTCCTCGCTCCAAAGCTTTTGAAATCATCCCGTAAGCCGCACGATCTTTCACACTACCTCCTGGATTGTGTCCTTCTAACTTACAGTAAATCCGAACCTTTGGGTTGGTTTGTATGTGATGCAATTGCACCAATGGCGTATTTCCTATAAATCGTTCTATGCCCATCGTTTGTCCTTTAGTGTAAAGAATTATTGCTTTTTACAGAGGCTTATGGCTTCAAAACCAACGTATCCACCTCGCCATCTTCATTGGTCATCTTCGCGCTGTAGTACACTTTCGTGTTGGCAGGCACGCTCTTGGTAATCCATACATTTCCACCAATCACGCTTCCCTCGCCAATTGTGGTATTCCCGCCCAAAATGGTGGCTCCTGCGTAAATCACCACCCCATCTTCAATTGTTGGATGCCGCTTGGAAGTGGCGTCTTTCTTATCAACGCTTAGCGCACCAAGCGTAACGCCTTGATAAATTTTAACATGATTTCCGATAACTGCGGTTTCACCTATCACTACTCCAGTGCCATGGTCTATGCAAAAATGTTCGCCAATTGTAGCGCCTGGATTAATGTCAATTCCTGTGAGGCGATGGGCATGTTCGGCCAAGGCACGAGGCACCAATGGAACTTGCAGTAGCAATAACTCGTGCGCCATACGATGGGCTGCAATGGCATAAAAACCGGGATAACTTCTAACCACTTCGGTGACCGAACTTGCAGCAGGATCACCAGCATACATTGCATTAGCATCTAAGTCAAGCAGTCGTAAAACCCGAGGAAGCGAATTAAAAAAAGTTTCAGTCTGCTTTACCAAAACCTCATTTCGTCCTTCCGATGAATAACTTAGAATCTCCTCAAGCGTTTGCTTTAGGACGCTCAGGTACATCTCCAACTCCTCAACATTTGAAAATCGAATTTCTGATGTGGCAGGAAAAAGCACACCAAGCACTTGTTCAAACCATTCAGACATGCGCTTTGCTGTCAAATAGGGCGGTGTGCCTGATTGTCTGGTGAAAAGTTGACTCGAAAATGATTCCTCCATGTAGCCTTTAAGTATCCGATTGACTCAGCCGCGAAATTAGCACGTATGCATCTTCCATTATGTGCACAACTTGTTGGAAAATCGGCTAGATAATCACAATAAACCAATCGATTAGTCTCTAGAATTCTTTTTTCAATTTCTCGAAAATTAGTGTACTTTTGCGACCTAATCTAACAATAAAACAATGGCTTCAGGTACGGTTAAATTTTTTAATGATCAAAAAGGATTCGGATTCATCACTCCTGCTGATGGCAGCAAAGATGTATTTGTTCATCACTCAGGAACCAAGACAGACCTTTACGAGGGCGACAAGGTTAACTACGAAGTGGAAGAGACTCCAAAAGGTCTTAGCGCTATCAATGTAACTAAGGCCTAAGCCTCGGAAACAATAGCTACAAAAGCTGAAAAGCCCTGTGATGTTTACATCACGGGGCTTTTTGTTTGCAAAAAATCGGCCCTTATCAATAAGACTGTAAATCCATTTCTTTCATCCTCGCTTACAGTTTTGATACATTATCAATCCATACCTTCGGAAGCTAAATTTTACCCGTATTTACATTTAGAATGGAAACATCAACAGCATTGAAAATAGACGTAATCAACCCCATCAATAAAGAAGTTCTGTATCAAATAGAGGAAACTTCGCAAGAGCAAGTAAATGCTTTTTTTGACCGTGCACGGGTTGTGCAGCCCGCCATTCGTGCTTTGAGCGTGAAGCAACGCGTGGCAGAAATGAATAAAATCAAAAACTACATCATCGACAATCGCGAGGAATTACTTACGCGCATTATCAAAGAAACAGGCAAATCTCGCTTGGATGGTTTTACATCTGAGGTGTTTGAGATTATTGATGTGATGGACGTTTTTGCCAAGTTGGCTCCCAAGTTTTTGGTCAACAAATCGGTGCCAACTCCAATCGTATTGGTTGGAAAAAAATCGGAGGTGTGGTACGAACCAATGGGAACAATCCTCATCATACCACCATGGAATTATCCGTTGTATCAAGTTTTAGTGCCTGCAGTAATGGCATTTTTGTGTGGCAATGCAGTGATTGCAAAACCATCGGAGGTAACACCAATGCAAGGCGTAATTGAAGAAATTATTGCCAAAAGCGGCTTTATGAAAGATGCCATACAAGTGATTTACGGCACTGGCATCACTGGCCAACGCTGCATAGATGCCCGACCAGACAAAATTCATTTTACAGGAAGCTGTCGCACAGGCAAAAAAATTATGGCACAAGCCGCAGGGCATCTCATCCCTGTGGATTTGGAACTTGGCGGCAAAGATGCGGCCATCGTTTTTGACGACATCAATTTAGAGCGCACTGTAAATGGCATTATGTGGGGTGGTTTTACTACTGCTGGACAATCCTGCACATCTGTAGAGCGTTGCTACGTTCACGAAAGCATCTTCGACAAATTTGTAGAAATGATAGTGCATCGTAGCAAGCAATTGCGCCCATCGCACGTCAATAGAAACATAAGCGACCCTGAAGATTGTGATGTAGGCTGCGTGACCACCGAATTTCAACTTCAAATCATTGAAAACCACCTGAAAGATGCCGTAGAAAAAGGCGCCAAAGTGCTTTGCGGTGGCAAGCGCGAGCCTGGCACGCACCACTTCCCTCCTACCATTGTGGTAGATGTAAACCACACGATGGAATTGATGATGGAAGAAACCTTTGGGCCTGTGATTCCAATAATGAAATTCAAAACTGAAGAAGAAGCCATTCGCCTTGCCAACGATAGCGACTATGGATTGGGAGGAAGTGTTTGGAGCAAGGACATTACGCGCGCCCGAAGAGTGGCATCGGCCATAAAAACAGGCAATTTGAGCATCAACAACCACATGCTGAACGAGGGCAATCCTTATTTGCCATTTGGAGGAACAAAGAACAGTGGATTTGGTCGCTACAAAGGCGAGGCTGGTCTACTTACTTTCTCCAACTGCAAATCGGTACTAGTTGATGCTGATAGCGGCAACATCGACCCAAACTGGTATCCATTTACCAAGACCAAATACGGCATGTTGAGCAGCATCATTGACCACCTTTTCAACGACCGTACACGCAACTGGATTAAGTTCGCAATTGTAGGATTGAAAATAGACAGCATTGGGAAGAAAGAGCGGTTGAAATAAACCGCTGGGGTCAAAAATGCAAATGCTTCAAGGTACTAATATCCGTTTGCGCGCAGTTGAGGCCAGCGACCTCGACTTTGTGCATAGTTGCGAGAACGATACCAACCTTTGGCATTTGGGCGCAACATCGCAGCCATTCTCTAAAGCGGCTATTGAGGAATACATCGAAGCTGCCCAGCACGATATTTATTCGTCTAAGCAATTGCGCATGATGATTGACACCTTGGATGGCAGAACGATTGGGATGGTTGACCTTTTTGATTTCGACCCTAAAAACCAAAAAGTTGGAATCGGAATTCTAATTGCAAACCCCAACGATAGGCAGCATGGTTACGCTAAAGATGCCATTGAAACACTAGGCGATTATTGCTTTGACATATTGGGAATGCACCAAATCTATTGCCACATAACCACAGACAACGGAGCAAGCTTGGCGCTATTCACAGCCTCGGGCTACACTGTTTGTGGCGAAATGAAAGATTGGGTGCGCAGAGGAAATACGTTTGTTTCCGCAATTATTATGCAGAAAATTAACGGCTAAGAATGGGAACTAAAACTAAATCGGCCAAAGGATTGCCTACATGGAAAAAGGCACTAATAGCCTTTCTGTGTGTTATTCTTCTTGGTGGAAGTTGGGCTGCTTGGGAGTTTTATCAAACGGTTTTTAGCCCCAATGTAGCGCTAGAAGCAGACGAAGATTATTTCCACGTTCCTACAGATGCGAGCTTTGAAGAGGTAGTTGCTCTATTGCAACAAAAAGGAATAGTCATCAATAGCAACGAATTTTCTTGGCTTGCCAAACAACTGAACTATCCCGAAAACATTAGACCAGGACGGTATTTACTAAAAAATGGAATGAACAATAGAGAGCTGATTTCTCTGCTGAAATCGGGAAGGCAAACTCCTGTGAAAGTCACCTTCAATAATATCCGGTTGAAGGAAGATTTGGCTGGAAAAATTGGTCGATTGCTCGAAACCGATTCTACCGCAATGATGGCGGCTATGAACGACCCAAGTTTTACGGAGAATTACGGTTTTAACCCAGAAACATTCCCAACGATGTTTTTGCCCAACACCTACGAATTTTATTGGAATACAAGCTCTAAAGTGTTTGCAGATAAAATGGCCAAGGAATACCAGAAATTCTGGACGGATGAGCGCAAAACCAAAGCAGCCAAATTGAATTTATCTCAAAGTGAAGTGAGCATTTTGGCCTCAATCGTGCAAAAAGAAACCAATTTTAGAGATGAACAACCCACTGTGGCGGGTGTGTACTTGAACCGCTTGCGCAAGGGAATGGCATTGCAAGCAGACCCCACTTTGGTATTTGCCAATCGCGATTTTGAGGCCAGACGTGTACTTCACAAACACAAGGAAATCGATTCGCCCTACAATACCTATAAATACACTGGATTGCCACCAGGCCCCATTTGTCTTCCCGACCAAAAAGCCATAGACGCGGTGCTGAATGCCGAATCGCACACCTACATGTATTTCTGCGCCAAAGCCGATGGTTCGGGCAAACACGCTTTTGCAACTTCATACACCGAGCAAATGGCCAACGCTAGGGCTTTTCAGCGTTATTTAAACAAGCGTCAGGTGTTCCAGTAATCTGGAATTCGCCTCGTGAAATCCTCCTTCGCGAACCACTTACCTTCGCGCCAAAATTTACAACATGCCCACACCCATTAAATTCGGAACAGACGGCTGGCGCGCCATTATAGCAGATGAGTTTACGGTAGAAAACGTGGCACGCGTTGCCTCGGCCACAGCGCGATGGGTGGTGCAAACCAAATTACCCAAGGTGGCAGTTGTTGGGCACGATTGCCGCTTTGGAGGAGAACTATTTGCTGAAGCTGTAGCCAAAGTGCTGCTGCACGAAGGCTTCATTGTTCACTTGGCGCATGGTCCAGTCAGCACGCCAATGATTTCTATGGCTGCCAAAGAATTGGAAACTGGAATTGGCATTATCATTACGGCAAGTCATAATCCATACACCTACAACGGATTTAAACTAAAAGGAAACTTTGGTGGCCCCTTATTGGAACAAGATGTAATGGCCATAGAATCGCGCATTACAGAATGGCCGGGCGTGGAATTGCGTACTGTGGATTTAGCCTACTATCGCGCTAAAGGCCGCCTTGTTGATGCCGATTTAGAATCGATGTACGTGCAAAAAGTGGAGGCCGCTTTTGACTTGGATGCCATTCGAAATTCAAAGATGCAGTTTGCCTACGATGCCATGTATGGCTCAGGACAAGACGTAATGCGCAGGCTGTTTCCTGATATCACGTTCTTGCATTGTGAGCGGAATCCGCTGTTTGGCGGTATTTCACCCGAGCCTATACTGAAGAATTTGGGCGAGTTTGCTGAAGTGATTCACCTTGCCGAAAACATAGACTGTGGTTTGGCTACCGATGGCGATGCCGACCGCATTGCACTTTTCGACCACCAAGGCAATTACGTGGATAGCCACCATGTGTTGCTACTGCTTATCCACTACCTCCACCATTACAAAGGCTGGACAGGCAAGGTTGGCGCAGGTTTTTCCTCTTCTGTGAAAGTGAAAAAACTGTGCGACCACTACGGTATTCCGCTCGAAACCGTGAAAATTGGCTTCAAACATCTGTGCAGCATTATGCTGAAAGAAGATGTGCTGTTAGGTGGCGAAGAAAGTGGTGGTATTGCCGTGAAAGGACACATACCCGAACGCGATGGCATTTGGAATGGCCTTCTCTTGTGGGAACTTATGGCCAAAACAGGAAAGTCGCTTCAAGATTTGATAGCCGAGGTATATGCCATTACTGGCCCATTTGCCTTTGAACGCAACGATTTGACCATTTCGCCCGATTTGAAAGAATCAATCATATCCCGCTGCCGAAAAAATGATTTTAAGGCGTTTGTACCCTACACCGTAACTAGCGTGGACACTTTAGACGGTTGGAAATACTGGCTTGGCGCAGAACGTTGGGTAATGATTCGTCCATCGGGCACCGAACCTGTGCTGCGTACCTACGCAGAAGGTGCTACCAAGCAAGAAGCTTTGGCCATATTGGAAGCGTGTAGGATTGAAATTGGGGCGTAATTCGTTGCGGTCATCGAACACTAGCGTAACTGAGGCATCAGACACTTTTTAGATGGTCATATTTTTCAATTCCAATTGAGCCCATGCCCTTCATAAGGTTTTTTGGACGCAGTTTCGAATATGACTCAAAAGCCGAAGCGACACGAAAACCAGCTCGTCAATTAAACGCGGAACACTTAAAGGCTGAAACTGGAACATAATGCTTTGGCTTACGTTCTCTGTCAAAATTCCTAGAATGATAAAAGCAATACTACTTGGTGTCATCAGCTTGTTTTGGCTAGCGACTAGTTGGGCTCAAACGACCAAAAATGTTTTATTCATTGGTAATAGTTACACTTATGTAAACAATTTGCCGCAGCTCATATCTAACGTTGCAAACTCGGCAGGAGATCAAGTAATTTTTGACAGCAGCGCTCCTGGTGGGTATACTTTTGAAGGGCACACCACAAATTCAGTGACTTTAGACAAAATAAGTCAAGGTGACTGGGACGTTGTCGTGCTTCAAGAGCAGAGTCAAAGACCTGCCTTTCCAATTGGACAAATTGAAGCAGAAGTTTTTCCATTTGCGGAAATGTTGGATGACTTGATAAATGAAAACAACAGCTGCGCAGAGACCATGTTTTACATGACTTGGGGCCGAAAAAATGGAGATGCGTCTAACTGTGGGTTCTATGAACCGCTGTGCACGTATGCTGGAATGGATAGCCTATTGAGCCTACGCTACCAAATGATGGCAGAAATGAATGAAGCGGTAGTTTCTCCAGTTGGTGCAGTTTGGCACTACATCCGTGAACAACATCCACTTATCGAACTTTATTCTTCGGATGAAAGCCACCCTTCTTTAGCTGGGTCGTATGCAGCCGCTTGCTGTTTTTATACTTCCATATTTCGTAAAGACCCTCAAAACATAACGTACGAAAGTGGTCTGAACGCAATAGATGCCGCCAACATTCGCTCTGCTGTAAGTGTGGTAGTTTTCGATAGCCTTCAAAATTGGCTTATTGGCACTTATGACCCGATGGCCGAATTTAGTTCGTCAATAGTAACTGGAACACTGTTCAATTCACCAACACTTCTGAGAATACAACCAGTTATACGTGGGATTTTGGCGATGGGGAAACTTCTACCGAGCCAAACCCAACCCATACTTTCGCCACAAATGGCGACTTTACTATTACTTTAACTGCAAGCCAATGTGATTATGTTGATTCGATTGAAATGCAGATAGATTTGACTGGTTCTGTTGGATTATCGGAAAATCATTTGAATCAACCATCCAAACTTGAAGTATTCCCAAATCCAGCCAACGACCTAATAAACGTCACTTCCATTTTGAACTTTCCGTACTTTGTTGAAATTCATACCCTTGGTGGTCAACTTATATTTAGTAAACAGGTAACTAATTCAAATTCAACTTTATCAATTCAAAACTTGGCCTCTGGAACTTACATATTTTCAGCAACCAATCACCAAGAAATGAGAAGATGCCTATTGGTAAAAAACTGAAATAGACTGCACTAGGGTTTTATCTGATAATCCCAAATGTTTTGTTGGAACACCAAAATGCAGTCAATTAAACTGTAATAATCCTTTTGTGGTAAGCCACATGCAGTACTTTTTCAAACCTACATATGCCCCAAATTCACCGCTCGCCTTTGCTTGCTCTTAGCCATATATGGCAGGCATATTCCCAGTTGGGCGTAAAGCATTTGGCCGAAGACCCCATAAGCAGGCGCATTGTGCTTACCAACCGAGTGGCAGCCGTAGTTTTTGTGTTAGGCGTATGGATGGCCGCCTATTTCTTGCAAGAAGGTTTCAGCACCATCACCTTATATTGGTTTGTGTTCCTTATTGGCACTGTGTTTATTATGCCCATTCTCAATGCATTTGGGCACACGTATGTTTCGCGCCACATGCTGTCATCGCTCATGCCGCTATTCATTATTGCCATTGTGGCCCATGCCCGATTAAGTACGCCAAACGAAGTGCATGAAGCCAGTTTTTACATTCCACGCTTCTTTCTCACCGCCATTAGTTTTTTTCCGCTCCTGCTTTTTAGTCCCACAGAGCGTTTGCGTATGTATGTATCGTTTGGGTCTAACATCATCATTCTGCTCTTCTTTAATGAATTGCTCAGCCTTTTTGGCGCAGGTATGGGGCTATTGGAACCCCAAATTAAAGATGCCTTTTTTATAAGCGTAACCTCGGTAATTAGCCTAGTAATAATTGCTTCAGGCTTTTTCTTTCTCAATCAACTTAATCACAACTATGAGTTGCGCATTGGCGAGTTGCTTGCTGAAACAGAATCAAAAAATCGGCACATCAATGCAGGCATTAACTACGCAAAAAACATACAACAAGTGGTGTTGCCTCCCAAGGAAACCCTAACAAAACTGAACAATCAGCTCTTTGTTTTTTATCGCCCCCTGGATGTGGTTTCGGGCGATTTCTATTTGGTGGAAGAAAGTGTAGACACCATTCTTTTCGCGGTTATCGACTGCACGGGCCATGGTGTTCCGGGTGCGTTCATGAGCATTTTGGCCAATTCGGCATTGCAGCGTTCCATTAGTTTATTGGGCTACAGCAATCCTGCGGCAATAATGAGCAGCGTAAATCAACTGTTTCACGAAGACTTGAATCGCAGCGGCAATCCCGACATAAAGGATGGAATGGATATGGCCATTTGCAGTTGGAATAAGAAATCGCATCAACTACTAATTTCTGGGGCCAATCTTCATATAATTCTTGCTACAGACAAAGGTCCTGCGTTGCATTATTGCGACAAAGGCTCAATTAGCATTGGAAATCCCGAACGCATTTTCACAAACACAGCGTTTCAGCTCCAACCATCGGATATGGTTTACGTGAGTTCGGATGGATTTGCAGACCAATTTGGAGGGCAATACGACAAACGCATGGGAAAGCGTGGTGTAGCCTCAGCGCTTTGCGATATGGCCCAATTGCCCGTATTGGAACAACAGGCCGCCATTGCAGCGCTATTTGACACGTGGAAAGGCACCGCTGATCAAGTGGATGATGTTTGCCTTATTGGGTTTCGAGGCCTGTAATCTCGATAGCAAATAGTTACGGACTACAATCCCGCAACCAGTTCCTTCATTATCAAGGTCATTTTTGGCTCTGCCACAGAAGCCACATCAATCACATCTTGATGCGTCACTTTCACAATGCGGCCTGGCACACCAAGGTCGGTGATAATGCTAATGGCAAAACACCGCATGCCGCCATGGCGCCCTACAATTACTTCGGGCACAGTGCTCATACCCACTGCATCGCCACCAATGGCACGCACATAGTTGTATTCGGCTGGCGTTTCTAAACACGGTCCTGAAAGGCCAACATACACACCTTCCTGAACGCGAATACCATTGGCAACAGCAATAGCTTTCGCTTTGGCTACTAGCTGCTTGTCATACACATCGCTCATATCAGGAAAACGAGTACCCAATTCTGGGTAGTTTTTTCCAATAAGCGGGTTGGTTGGGAATTGGTTTATATGGTCGTTCAAAATCATCAAATCGCCAATTTCGTACGAGGCATTTACGCCACCGCTGGCATTGCTTACCACAAGGTCGTTAATGCCCAACGCCTTCATTACTCGCACTGGAAACGTCACCTGCTTCATATCGTAGCCTTCGTAATAATGAAAGCGTCCTTGCATAGCTAGAACCTTTTTTCCTCCTAGCGAACCGAAAATAAGTTTGCCGCTGTGGCCTTCCACGGTGCTTACAGGGAAATGAGGGATTTCCTCGTAGGGTACGGTAAAATCTATAGCAATTTCGTTCACCAAACCGCCTAAGCCGGTGCCCAAAATAATGCCCACTTGAGGTGCGGCTCCAGTTCGTTTCTTCAGGTATTCGGCAGTTTCATGTATTTGATTCAGCATGGTGCAGTAGTATTTGATTAAAACGTTGTTCATCATTCGCCTTCCAATTCAGCCCAATTCGGGCAACGTAGACAGGCGTTTCTTTTAGCAATTCCAAATGCGAGCTATTTCGGAGCCTTGCGGCATCTTTTTCGGTTATCAGTATCGCTTTTTTCAGGACGCCAAAACTATGGAATAGCTGCAGAAGGCGCTTCATGTCTTCTTGCGTGAATTCGTGATGGTCAGCGTGCAGTTGTGTTTCCAAAATAGTGAAGTGTGATATGGCACTTTGCACAAACCTTTCGGGGTGCGCAATTCCCGACAAAAGCACAACAGCATCGTCCTTCTTTAGGTCGATATTCTTGCCCGAAAAGTGGACAATATCTTGAATGGACGCTTGGCAATGAAAGACTTCGCCATCAAACGGAACATTTTCATCTTCTTCAAACGAACCGGTAAGCACTAGAGCATTCGCGCGCTTTGCCCCAAAAGTCCATTCCCGCAATGAACCCACTGGAAACAGATGATTTCTCCAAAATGGAAATGGCGCAGGCGTAGTGAGAATGCTCAAGGATGGCTTCACCCATCGGTGTTGGAAGGCATCGTCAAGTACAATCACATCAGGCGGTGAATCCATCGATAGCAAACGTTCAATTCCTTCAATTCTCCGTTCGCAAACGGCAACTGTAGCACCTGGAAAACGGTGTTTAACTTGCAAGGGCTCATCGCCTACTTCGGTGCTTGAATTGGTTTCATTCACAAGCAAAAATCCTGATGATTTACGGCCATAACCTCTACTAAGTACAGCAACATTTACTCCTTTATCTAAGAGCAATTTGCATATATGAAGCACCAAAGGCGATTTGCCTGTACCACCCATTTCAAGGTTTCCAACGCTAATGATGGGAACCTTGAATGACGTGGACGAAAGAATGCCAACATCGAAAAGCAGATTGCGAAACGCCACAATCGCACCGTAAATGATGGCAATGGGCCAAAGCATGTGACGCAGGTATCGCATAGCGGTCGAAGATAGCGGTGC
>Ga0247839_1006329_pt1 | contig 13687 bp, 13 predicted proteins | sample LaCruzMarch2015__6_FD_192405 | JGI IMG/M metagenome (GOLD analysis project Ga0247839, IMG submission 192405) | Freshwater microbial communities from meromictic Lake La Cruz, Castile-La Mancha, Spain - LaCruzMarch2015_16m | ecosystem: Environmental > Aquatic > Freshwater > Lake | place: Spain...
CACCCGCCAGGGCGTCCCGTTGCCCCCCTGGTTAGGTCAAACCCACCCCGCAACGGCCAACGCCAGCGCCGACCGGTGCCGACGACGCCCGATGTCAGCCGGCGACTGGGTTATGCTTCAGGGCTGGCGACGCAACCGGGCAGTTGTATCAGGTCGAGATCCAACTCCTCAATCACCGCGACCTGCCGGCGCGCATCCTCTACGGTTGGGCCGATCTCTACAGCGCGCAGATCAAGGAGGGCGAGAGCTTCCGCAAGCTGCGCCCCACCTATGCGATCTGGCTGCTGGGCCAGATCCTGTTGGCGGATGACCCGGACTATGCCCATGAGTTCCGGTTGCGCGACCAGCACGGTCGCGTCTTTCTGGACCACGGCGGTATCTGGCTGCTGGAACTGAGCAAATTCGCCGCCGACACGGTCGAAACCGAGCAGTAGCGCTGGCTGAAATTCTTCACCGAGGCAGAGCGCCTGGACGCGGACGCCCTGCCGGCCTGGATGCAGACCCAAGAGATGAGGCGAGCCATGAACACCCTGAAGACCTTCTCCGAGAAAGAGCACGCTCTATCAACGTCTTGGAGATCTCGACCGCGCGTTCACGGGCGGACCGTGCGGCACGGCCCACCAGTTCGCTCAGCCCCGCATCGGCGAACACCGCCAGGGCGCGTTCGCCAGTTCCGGGGACAGTTTACTAAATTACCCGAGCGGAGCAGTATAGGTGAGGAAAAAGAGCCAACGGTTTCACCGGGGTTGAGGCCCCAACAGCGGCATGGCAAGACTTCCCAGTTCGGCGGGGGAGAAGGGAATTAGGTAAACTGTCCCCGGAACTCCGTAGGTAAACTGTCCCCGGAACTCCGGAACTCCGGAACTCCGGAACTCCGGAACTCACCGGAACTCACCGGAACTCACGAGAAGAATGAGGCGTGCGAGCAGAGCAAGTCACGACTTATCCTTGCGGTTAGGCTAACGAGTAGTCAGCGCCTTTTATAGATAGAACGCGAATTGGTAAAGACAGTCATGAAAAAAAATCGGACACGAAAGCCGAAGAAGAAGTCAACGCGGGCCATAAGTCTTGCGCAAAAAGGGACTATGTCTTTCGAAAACCGCCAAAATGTTGCTGGAACCACAACAGGAGAACTGGTTCAACCCACTCGACTGCATTACACGGTCGCTGACCCTGACGAGACAGAACGTACACTGCTGAAACTTGACTGCATGGAGTCCGATCCGACTCGAAAACGATGGGTATGGATGTATACGAAGGAAGCGTCCAGTCTTCCTTTACGCAAAGCGCCTGTAAACGACTCTGTTGTTATCGGGGAGTTTTTCTGGAATGGGGATACAGAGCTTGTCTTGAATGTTCGTTCAATCGAACGTGCGTTGGCCGCAGTGGAATTTTTTGATCGCCATCTTTCTCGCACGCTGGCAAGATTGACTCATGTGACGGTAATAAACCGTCTTTTTAGTGTCGCTGACATAAATAATAATCCAAGCTCACAGGCGCTTTTCGAGCAAGCCCCATTAATAGAGCTTGATCCTGATGCACTTGCCGCGAAGCTATTGACCGCGAAAGAGCAGAGCCAGAACGTCCATCAGCAACGCGCGGCAGCCGCGCAGATTTTTGAAGAACTGATACAACGGCGGGAACCCGAAATGGAGAAATTCCCCGTCCACTATTATGAAGATGGTATCGCATCGCTTCGATTAAAACTATATACGAGCCAAGCCGTTGCCGTACAACACTGGAAAGGCAACCTGAAGTACACGTCGTATGATGCTATTCAGGATATGATGAACAAAGCCAACTTAGCCAACGGAGGTGAAGATGTGGTTTCGTAAAGGTGTTGAGCCCCGAAAAATTTGGTGGGTGAGTGCCGACGGGTTTGTCCTCCGGCAGGCAACAACCGGTACCGCGCCACGGCGAGCGGTGCTGGTGCTCCCCGGGGTCCTAAGGTTACGATGACAGTTTACTAAATGCACTGAATGCGGATGGGCGTTGAACGCAACCCGTAATTACTGTATTTAGTAAACTGTCACCGTAATGCCATGCGTTATAGGTACCGTCATGCAATGTGAATTTTGTGGTGGCGAAACCAAGAAAAAGAACGTCAGGAGACAGCACTGGTTCCAACGTCGACTTTACATCGTTGAGAACGTAGAAGCTGAGGTTTGTACTGAGTGCGGAGAGCGCTATTTTCATGCTAAGACATTGGACGCCGTGGATGCGCTCTTATTGAAACAACACGCGGTTAAAGAAACTCTCTGCGTTGAAGTTGTCGAATTTTCGAAGGCGGCAGCATAGAAAGCCTAACCTTAACCTTTGCCTTAAAAGCGAGCGCGCGCCACAGCCGTCGTGCTAGCTCGCAAGGTCATCAGGGGCGCGCGCCGCTTTAGGCTGCACGTTATCGCGCCGAGCAAAGCTCGGCGTCTCTTGCGGGGTGGGAAGTCCCCGTCGGGTGAGGGTTAGCCGCCCGCCCGTATCGCGTGTTGGTCCTGTTGCGGAGTAACCTAAGCCGCGAACAAGCGATTGCATTCTGCAAGATCCGCAGGGGCTGTAGGGGCGGCTTAAGTCGCCCCACCGGTCGGTAGTTCCTTTCCCGAAAAAATCGCCTGAGGTGCGCGTCTCACCTCAAAACGGACTCCCCGTCAGCCATTTCAGCGGCGGCACCAGCAGCATTTGCAAGAGCACCAGACCGATCATGACCAGCATGGGCGAGAGGTCGATGCCGCTGATCGGCGGCAGGGCGCGTTGGGCCGGGCGCATGAGGGGGTCGGTCAGCCGCGACAGGAGCGCCACGCCCGGATTGTAGGTGCCGGGGTTCACCCAACTCAGAATGACGCGGATGAACACCGCGAACAGGAAGATGTTGATGATCAGCTCGACCAGCGCCGGCAGCGACCAGAGCAGCGCTCCGATGGGGAAGGCGCTGAAGCCCAGCAGCGCGGCCAGCAGGGCCAGTTCCGCCGTCTTGAGCAGCCAGGCGAGGACGAGGGAGGCGGTATCCATCCCGGCCAGGCTCGGGATCACCTGGCGCAGCGGCCGCAAGACCGGGGAGGTGACCTTGACGATGAACTGCGAGAGCGGGTTGTAGAAGTCCGCCCGTGCCCATTGCAGCAGGAAGCGGATCATGACGATCGCGATATAGAGCCCGAACAGGGTCTGGATCAGAAAGACCAGTGGATTGGTGAGATAGGAACCGCTCATGACTGCTCCATCAGCGTCTTGGAGATCTCGACCGCGCGTTCACGGGCGGCATGCGCGGCGCGGCCCACCAGTGCGCTCAGCCCCGCCTCGGTGAATACCGCCAGGGCGCGTTCGGTCGTGCCGCCGGGGGAGGTGACCTGCGCGCGCAGTTGGGCCGGCGGGGCGTCACTCTCCACCGCCATGCGGGCGGCCCCCAGCGCGGTCTGGATGGTCAGCAGGCGGGCGGTCTCGGCGTCGAGTCCGAGATCGATCCCGGCTTGTTCCAGCGCCTCCATGAATAATAAGAAATACGCCGGGCCGCTGCCGGAGATGGCGGTGACCGCGTCGATCTGGGCCTCGTCATCAACCCAGCGGGTGAGTCCGGCGGCGCGCAGGATGGTCTCGGCGCGATTGCGTCCGTCGTCGCCGACCTCGGGGCTGGCGTGCAGCCCGATGGCCCCGGTCTGGACCATGGCGGGGGTGTTGGGCATGGAGCGGACCACCGGCACCGGCGAGCCCAGCCACCGCTGGATCGCCGCCTCCGGCACCCCGGCCATGATCGAAATCACCAGGGGTCCTAGCTGGCACACCAGATTGCCGATTTCCCGACACACGGCCGGTGCCAGTTGCGGTTTGACGCACAGGACCAGGGTCGCGGCCCCGGCGAGTGCCTCACGATTGTCCGCGACGGTGCGCACGCCGAAGCGTGCGTTCAGGTCCGCGCGACGGGTTGCGTCCGGCTCGGCGACACACATAGCAGTGGGCGGGTAGCCGTCGGCGATCAGGCCCGCGATCAGGCTGCTCGCCATGTTGCCGCCGCCGATGAAGGCGATGCTGGGTTTACTCGTTGGCATAGCTGGATAATTAAACCGACTTGGAACAAGTTCAGGATCGAGGGCTGTACGCGACGCGTTGCGTAGTCTCCGACGCAACGGTCGTCCAGCGACCTCAGGGGTTGTTGCTATTATAGGGGCGCGTCCCGAATACCGCCGTACCGATCCGCACCAGGGTGGCCCCTTCCAGGATCGCCGCTTCCAGATCGTCGGACATCCCCATCGACAGGCAGTGCAGCGGTTGGTCAGTCGTGGCGAGCCGATCACGCAGCAGGCGCAGCGCGCGCAGCGGTTCACGTTGTCCGCGCGGGTCGGCGCAGGGGGCCGGCAGCGTCATGAGCCCCATCACGCGCAGTCCCGGCAGTCCGGCGCAGGCCGCGAGCAGCTCGGCCGCGGCGTCCGGTACCACGCCGCCCTTGCTCGCTTCGCCGCTCAGGTTCACCTGGATGCAGACCTTGAGCGGTGCGCGGTCGGCTGGCCGGTGTTCACTCAGGCGCCGCGCATGTCCGCGATCCGCCAGCCCGTGCACCCAGTCGAACCCGGCGGCGAGTTGGCGCGTCTTGTTGGCCTGGACCCGACCGATGAAGTGCCATTCGATCGGCAGGTCAGTGAGCAGCGCCTGCTTGTCGAGTGCTTCCTGCAGATAGCTTTCTCCGAAGGCGCGCTGGCCCAGGGCAAAGGCCGCGCGGATGGCGTCGGCACCTTGCCGTTTGCTCACCGCGATCAACCGCACCGACTCCGGCGCACGGCCGGCGGCCAGGGTCGCCGCCAGGATCCGGGCCTGGACCGCCACCAGCCGGGAGGCGATGGTGTCGGCGGTCATCTTGGCGCCGCGCTCATCGATCCGGCGCCGCGGGCACTGCCGTGCCGTCCAGCAAGTGCTGCAACTGGCGCAAGGCCTGGCCGCGGTGGCTGAGTCGGTTCTTGACCTCCGGTGCCAACTCGGCGGCGGTGCAGCCGTGGCTGGGGACGATGAAGATCGGGTCATAGCCGAAGCCCTCGGCGCCGCGGGGGTCACGCCCGATGACACCCTCCCAGGTGCCCTGGCAGATCAGCGGTGTGGGATCATCGGCATGGCGTAGGTAGACGAGGACACATTGATAGCGCGCGGTGCGCTCCTCGTCGGGAACCTGCTCCAGGTCCAGCAGGAGCTTGACCAGGTTGTCGGTGTCCGAGGCGCCCGGTCCGGCGAAGCGGGCGGAGTAGATCCCCGGTGCGCCGTGCAGGGCGTCGACCTCGATCCCCGAGTCGTCGGCCATTGCCGCCACTCCACTGAAACGGGCGGCGTTACGCGCCTTGAGGATGGCGTTTTCGACGAAGGTGAGGCCGGTTTCCGCGACCTCCGGCACGCCTCGCTCACCCTGGGGAATCACGTGGATGCGCGCGGCGGCCAGCAACTGGCCGAACTCGCGCACCTTCCCGGGGTTGTTGCTGGCCAACACGATGGACTCGCCGCGGTGGGATTGCGTCATGGTCAGAGGCCCAGGGCTTCACGTTGCAGCGCATGCAGCCGGCGAATTCCCGCGGCCCCCAGTTCGAGCAGAGCGTCCAATTGCGCGCGAGTGAAGGGCTCGGCCTCGGCGGTCCCCTGCACCTCGATGAACCGTCCGTCACCGTCCATCACCAGATTCAGGTCGGTATCGGCATTGGAATCCTCCGCGTAGTCCAGGTCCAGCACCGGTTGCCCCGCATAAATGCCGACCGAGACCGCGGCCACCTGGGTGCGCAGCGGATCGACGGACAGTGCGCCGCTCGCCCGCAGCCCGCCGAGTGCATCGTAGAGCGCCACCCAGGCGCCGGTGATGGCCGCGGTGCGGGTGCCGCCATCGGCCTGGAGGACATCGCAGTCCAGGGTCAGCGTGCGCTCGCCGAGTCGGGTCAGGTCCACCGCGGCGCGCAGCGAGCGGCCGATCAGGCGCTGGATTTCGAGGGTGCGTCCGCCTTGTTTGCCACGCGCCGCCTCGCGGGGGCTGCGTTCGTGCGTCGCCCGCGGCAACATGCCGTATTCGGCGGTGATCCAACCCTTGCCCTGGCCCTTCAGGAAGGGCGGCACCCGATCCTCGACGCTGGCGGTGCAGAGCACCCGGGTGGCGCCGAACTCCACCAGCACCGAGCCCTCGGCGTGACTGGTGTAGCCGCGGGTGAAGCGGATCGGACGCAAGGCGTCCGGTTGACGTGCTGATGGTCGCATGGGGCGGCAGTCTCTTGTGCGGTGATGATTATTGCGGCTGGTCCGCCGCACCCTGGTCGGCGTCCTTGAGCCGGTTATCCTGATCCAGTTGCGAGAACTCGGAGTGCGGCAGGTTGCCGACGTGGCGCGTCAGGTACGCCAGGAGCTCGGCCGCGTCCTGCGGGCGTTTGGTCGGGTCCATCGCCATCGCCCAGTCGGCCGCTTCCAATAAAAAGGCGGGATAGCGGTTCTTGAGCTCCACCGTGGCGGGGATCAGTTTGTCCTCCTGGTGACGGTCGATGGCCGGGGGCGGCGTCCGCCCTTCCATACAGGTGCGGATGCTGGCGCCAACCGCGTAGACATCGGTCCAGGGGCCGACCCGACCGCCGCGATAATACTGCTCGACCGGCGAATACCCGGCGGTGATCACCTGGCCGCCGCCGGCGCGACCGCGGCTCAGGGGGTGCACGGCACCCAGGTCGAGCAGCAAGGGTTGGTTGCCATGGCGCAGGTGAATATTCCCCGGCTTCACGTCCAGGTGCAGCATCGAGCGCGCGTGCAGCAAGGCCAGGGCGTCCAGGATCGGCATGAACACGTCCAACAGGAAGGTGGTGCTCAAGCCGCCCCGGCGTTCCTGGATATAGCTTCCGAGGTTGCGTCCGCGTTCGTTCGGCATTACCAGGTAACCGGTTTGGTTAGCCAGGAAGAAGTCCAGGACGCGCACGATGTTGGGGTGACGCAGCGAGGCCAGCGCCTTCACTTCCTGGAAAAAGAGTTTGCGCCCGCGCTGCAGGTTCTCGGTGTACTGCGGCTCGATGGGCACCACCTGCCGACGTCGATCGCGGGCGGCGATCTTTTTTGGCATGAACTCCTTGATGACGACCTCGTCCCCGGTCTCCTCGGTCCGCGCCAGATAAATCAAGCTGAACCCGCCCTTGCCGATCGTCTCGAGGATACGATAGCTGCCGAGCAGAGTGTCGGGGGGGAGGCTTTCGCGCGCGGCGGTCATGACGATGAATGCCGATCCTGTCGATACTCGGGGCGGGATCTCTGGGTGTTGACGCTGCAGACGTTCACTTGAGTGCGTTGACGGGTGTGCTCACCTGGATCGGACGAACGGGTATGATAGCGTTATCCGCGTCCGCAATCTGCGCTGTTGCGTCGAGTCGCCGCGGGCGTCTTCCCCCCGCAACCTGAGGCATCCGGGATGATCAAGAGTATGACCGCTTTCGCGCGGGAGACCCAAGGTGGGCCATTCGGCGAGCTGGCGTGGGAACTGCGTAGTGTCAACCACCGGTTCCTCGAACCCCATATCCGCCTGCCCGAGGAACTGCGCGCCCTGGAAACAGCGGTGCGTGATCGCCTGGCGAAGCGGCTGCAACGCGGCAAGGTGGACTGTACCCTGCGTTACGACCCCGCGGTCGGAGTGGTCGGCAGCCTGCGCGTCAACCGTGCGTACGTCGAGCAACTGTTGGCGGCCGGGGATGAGATTTCGTCCCTGATCGGCCGCTCCGCGGAACCCTCGGCGTTCGATCTGCTGCGCTGGCCCGGGGTGATCCAGGAGCAGGAGCGGGATCTGGACCAGGTGACGGATGCCGCCCTGCAGTTGCTGGATCAGGCGCTCACCACGCTCCTGCAGACCCGCGCCCGCGAGGGTGAGCGCCTGGCCGCGCTCCTGCGCGAGCGCTGCGACCGGCTGCAGGAGTCCGCGGTGCGCGTGCGCGCGCGCCTGCCCCAGGTCATGGCCGGGGTGCGCAAACGGCTGGCCGACCGCTTCGTGGAGTTGCGCGCCGAACTGGATGCGGGGCGTCTCGAGCAGGAACTGGCGCTGGTCGCCGCGCGCCTGGATGTCGATGAAGAACTGGACCGTCTGGAGGCGCATGTCGCCGAGGTCCGGGCCGTCCTGACCCGTGATGAGCCGGTCGGTCGGCGGCTGGATTTTCTCATGCAGGAATTGAATCGGGAGGCGAACACCCTCGGCTCCAAGTCCGCCGATGTGGAGGTGACGCGCGAGGCGGTCGAGATGAAGGTACTGATCGAGCAATTGCGCGAACAGATCCAGAACCTCGAGTAGGGTGGATAAGCGCAGCGCATCCACCATCGGCCTCGCCGTCGGGGCCTTGATCACGGTTCCGGCCACGGAACATCGTAGGGTGGACAAGCGCAGCGCAGTCCACCAGCGGCGGCGCGGGATTCGGTGGACTGCGCTAGCGCTTGGCCACCCTACGGCCGGAACGATGATCAAGGCCGCCGTCGGCACGTGGTCGGCGGCGAACCAAATTTGGAACTGCTGCGATGAACGACGATCGGTTGACGGGGGCTTGCTGATGCACGAAGGTATCCTGTTCATCGTCTCGGCGCCGTCCGGTGCCGGTAAGACCAGCCTGGTCAAGGCCCTCCTGGAGCGTGATTCGCATCTCGCCCTGTCGGTATCGGCGACGACCCGGCCGCCGCGCTCCGGCGAGCGGGATGGGGTGCATTACCACTTCCACGATCTGCCGACACTGCGTGCCGAGATTGCCGCGGGAGCCTTCCTGGAGTACGCGGAGGTCTACGGCAATCTGTATGGGACCCGTGAGGCGGATGTTCGCCTGGGGCTGCGTCCCGGACGCGGTCTGATCCTGGAGATCGACTGGCAAGGCGCGCGCCAGGTCAGAGCGCGTTTCCCGCAGGCGGTGGGCGTCTTCATCCTCCCGCCATCCTGGGCCGAACTTGAGCGCCGCCTCTGCGGCCGGGGCACCGACAGCGAGGCCGTGATCGCCCGTCGGCTGGCCGAGGCGCGTGCCGACATGGCCCATTGGCGCGAGTATGACTACGTGGTCATCAACGATCGCTTCAACGCGGCGCTCGGCGACCTGGCCGCCATCGTCGCCGCCGAACGGCTGCGGGCCGCGCGGCGGCGGGGGCAGGTGGAGCGTCTATTTGCCGACTTGCCGCCGGTCTGAGCGTGCGCCCGAAACCGGTCGCGGTCTTATGTTAAGCTAAGCAGAAACGTCGGTTACTGGTCAGGCTCGCCTGATACCGAATACATTCTTGGAGTAAGAAACACATGGCCCGAATTACCGTTGAGGATTGCCTCAATCACGTGGATAACCGATTCTCCCTGGTCCTGCTCGCCACCAAGCGGGCGCGCCAGTTGGCCAATGGGGTTGAACCCACGCTGCCGTGGCAGAAGGACAAGCCCACCGTCATGGCACTGCGCGAGATCGCCGAGGGCCATATCACCAACGAGTTCGTGCAGGCCGCGCAGAAGCACATCGATGAAAGCGCGGCGGCCCTGGAGCAACGGCTGGCGTTGGAACTCGCCGCCGAACTGCGCGAACTGGATACCGATAAGGACTGAGGCGGTTTCCGGCAACCGCCTAAGCTCGCGAGTCCGACTTGAGTGGTCCACCGCGCTATCTGATCAGCGACCTGTGCGCTTACCTGGAGTCCTATCTCCCGCCCGAGCAGGTCAGCGAGGTCTACCGCGCCTATCTGTTCGGAGCCGAAGCCCACGAGGGGCAAAAACGTAAATCAGGGGAGCCTTATATCTACCACCCGCTGGCGGTGGCGCGCACCCTGGGCGAAATGCGCATGGACTACAAGTGCCTGATCGCCGCCCTGTTGCACGATGTCATCGAGGATACCCCGGTCTCCAAGGAAGATCTTTCCGCGGTCTTCGATGACGAGATCGCGGAACTGGTCGACGGGGTTAGCAAGCTGTCCCAGATCGATTTCGCATCCCGTGCCGAGGCGCAGGCCGCCAGCCTGCAGAAGATGCTGCTGGCCATGACCCGCGATATTCGGGTGATCCTGATCAAGCTCGCCGACCGCCTGCACAATATGCGCACCATGGGGGTGATGCGGTCCGAGGCGCGGCGGCGGATTTCCCGTGAGACGCTCGAGATTTTCGCCCCCATCGCCAACCGCCTCGGCATCAACAGCATCCGGGTCGAGTTGGAGGAACTGGGCTTCAGTCACTACTGGCCGTGGCGTCACCTGGTGCTGGAGCGGGCGGTGCAGAAGGCTGCCGGCGAGCGGTCCGAATTGCTGGGAACGGTTGAGGCGGCGCTCAAGCGGCGGCTTGCGCAGGAAGACATCCCGGGTGAGGTGACCGGGCGCTGTAAGAACCTTTACAGCATCTACCGCAAGATGCGCGACAAGCGGCGGTCTTTCTCCGACCTGGTGGACGTCTTCGGGTTGCGGGTGACCGTGGATCGGGTCGATACCTGTTACCGGGTGCTGGGTCAGGTCCACAACCTCTACAAGCCGGTGCCCGGGCGCTTCAAGGACTATATCGCGATCCCCAAGGCCAATGGCTACCAATCGCTGCACACGGTGCTGTTCGGTCCTCAGGGCGTTCCCATCGAGATCCAGATCCGCACCGCGGCCATGCAGCGCAGCGCCGAATCGGGGATTGCGGCGCACTGGATGTATAAGAGCGGCAGTCAGGGTTCCGCGCCGGCCCTGGCGTTGGCCAACGAGTGGCTCCAGAATCTGCTGGACATGCAGCGCAGTGCCGGCAACTCGGTCGAGTTCCTGGAGCACGTCAAGGTCGACCTGTTCCCGGACGAGGTCTACGTCTTCACGCCCAAGGGACGTATCCTCACGCTCAAGCGCGGGGCCACGGTCGTGGATTTCGCGTATGCCATCCACTCGGACATCGGCAACACCTGCGTGGCGGCGCGCATCGACCGGCGGATGGCGGCGCTCAACACCTCCCTGCGCAGCGGCCAGACCGTGGAAATCATTACCGCGCCCGGGGCCAAGCCCAACCCGTCCTGGCTGAACTTCGTCGTCTCCGGGAAGGCGCGGGCGAGCATCCGCGGCTTCCTTAAGAACCTCAAGCAACTCGAGGCCGAGGCCCTGGGTCGGCGCTTACTGAACGCGGAGCTGGCCGGCCTGGGAACCGAGGTCGACCGGGTCGACCCGGTCCGCCTGGGTGTCTACCTGGAGGAGGCCGGCCTCCCGGAGGTCGCGACCCTGCTCGCGGAGATCGGACTGGGCAATCGCTCGCCGCTGTTGGTCGCGCGTCGGCTGGCCGGCGGTGACGGGGAATTGCCCGCGCCCGAGCGCGACCCCGGCGCCGATCTCCACCCCCATCGGCTCGCGATCCGCGGGACCGAGGGCATGGTGGTCACCTTCGCGCGCTGTTGCCGCCCGATTCCGGGAGACCCGATCGCTGCCCTGTTCAGCCCAGGGCGCGGCATCGTGGTCCATCGTCAGGAGTGCCGCAACCTCGGCAGTCTGGAGACCAAGCGGGACAAACGGCTGCAGGTCGAGTGGGCGTCGGAGCCGGACGGCGACTTCCCGGTCGAAATCCGGGTCGAGATCAACAATCGCCGCGGCGCCCTGGCGATGGTCGCCGCCGCCATCGCTGAACAGGGCTCGAACATCGAGAATGTCCAGTCGAAGGATCGGGACGGCATGACCACTGCCCTGGAGTTCCTGGTCGGCGTGCGCAGTCGCCGCCATCTGGCGCGTATCATGCGGCGGCTGCGCCAGATTCCCCTGGTGATCCGGATCGTCCGCGTCAGCCGTTGACCGCGTTGCCGCTTCGCAACTTGAAGGGCGCGGGCGGCGGTTGATTGAGAATTTTGACCCCCGAGCCCGGTCCCTGGGTCACGTCCAAGCGGTAGAATCCGTGATGCTCTTCCAGCCGAGTGCGCCCCGGGTCAGGCGCACCGGCGTCATGCCGACCTCGCATCCAGCGACTCGCCCAGGTCCTCCGCCTCTAGGGCCTCCAACAAGCCGGGCGTGAACGCCACCAATCGGCCTGCGGCGACATCGCCTTCGGCCTCGTCCAATTTGGCCCGTAGGTCATCGACTTTGCTGTCTCCAAGGTCTCACGGCGCTCCATCAGCCGCAGGCTTTCGCGCAGGACCTCGCTGGTATTCCGATACCGGCCGGAACCCACCAGTTGGCTGATGAATTCTTGATGTTCGGTCAGAACAACGTTTCGGGTTGGCATGAGCAGGCACCTCCAGGGTGGCAGGCAGCAATTATGGCAGAGTCTGCCACCGGAAGGCTCGTCAGGATACGCGTGATGCAGTCATCGATGTCCGTTATCACGTTCGACACCACTCCCCGCCGCAGCGCCGCGCCGCAGCGCGCGGGCACGCGCGTGGGCCTCGCTGACCGCCTCACGGACCTGCCGGGCGCTCAGTGGTCGGTCCAGCACTTTGAAGGCCCCGCCCTGGTTGACGGCCGCCAGCAGCAGGGCCGCGTTCGGGCAATCGGCGATCAGGATGCGGACGACGTTGGGATAGAGTCGCCGTGCCCGCTCCAGGAAAGGAACGGCGGTGATGAAGGGCGGCCGGTGATCGATCAGGAGCACATGGGCGTCTTCCCGCGCCAGGTATTCCCAGGCGGCATCCAGGTCGCCGACCGTGGTTGGGTGGCCGCCCTGGGCGGCAAGTTCCTGCCGCAGCCAGTGGCGCAGGCTGTCATCCGTTTCGACGATCAGCACCTTGCAGGTGCGGGCATCGCGCACGCGCGTCGGCAAGGCCAGCGGACACCCGTCGGTCAGGTGCGCGGCGATGACGTCCGGGGCCGCCGGGCGGCACAGCAGGAAGCCCTGGGCGAGGTCGCACCCGATGCCGGCCAGGAAGTTCAGTTGGCCCTCGGTCTCCACCCCCTCGGCGATGACCTGGATCCCGAGGTTATGGGCCATGGCGATGGTGGCGCGGACAATGGCCGCGTCCCCCGGTTCGCTCACCAGGTGGCGGATGAAGGTCTGGTCGATCTTGAGGTAGTCGACCGGCAGACGCTTCAGATAGCTCAAACTGGAGTAGCCGGTGCCGAAGTCATCCAGGGCGATGGCGACACCCAGATCGCGCACCCGGTTGAGTTCATCCAATGCCTGGTCCGGATCGCGCAGCAGGATCCGCTCCAGCACCTCGATCTCCAGCAGTTCCGGGTCCAGTCCACCGGCTTCGAGCACCAACTTGAGATCACGCGCCAGGGTGCCGGCAGCGATCTGTGGACCGGAGATATTCACCGAGATGCGGACCCGGCGCAGCCGCAGCCACTCCCGTGCCTGCGCGACCGCCTGCTCCAGGACCCAGCGTCCGACCGGATGGACCAGATCGCTGTGCTCGACCGCCTCGATGAAGGCGCCGGGCAGCAGCAGTCCGTCGCGCGGGTGTTGCCAGCGGATCAGGGCCTCCACGGCAGTGATGGCTCCGGTCTTGATGGCGACGATCGGTTGGTAGTGCAGGAGAAACTCGCCGTCGGCCAGGGCGCGGCGCAAGGCCCACTCCACCTCGACGCGCCGCCGGGCGGCCTGGGTCATCTCCGGGCGATAAAAGGCGATGCCGTTGCGCCCCGCCGCCTTGGCCCCGTGCAGGGCGGACTCGGCGTTGCGCAGCAAGCGGGTGACGCTGTTGCCGTCGTCAGGGAACACCGCCACCCCGAGGCTGGCGGTAATCGCCAGGCCCGGTAAACCGCTCAGGTCCAGCGGCCGGCTGAACAGGGTCTGGGTCGCGCGGGCGGCGAGGGCGGCCGCGTCCAGGCCGGCGTC
>Ga0247839_1006331_pt1 | contig 13680 bp, 8 predicted proteins | sample LaCruzMarch2015__6_FD_192405 | JGI IMG/M metagenome (GOLD analysis project Ga0247839, IMG submission 192405) | Freshwater microbial communities from meromictic Lake La Cruz, Castile-La Mancha, Spain - LaCruzMarch2015_16m | ecosystem: Environmental > Aquatic > Freshwater > Lake | place: Spain...
GTCCTGCCTCTGGCATCGTTGGCGTTTCTGTCAATGCATTCAAGTCCCGCTCCTCGGAGAAGTTCTGATCGAGCCTCTCGTCCGCCAGTCCGGGGACATCGGCCGCCCGGCGGTCGCCTCCCATCCGGCCTCGGCCGCTGCAGGCATCTTCCGGGAAATTGCAAAAAAAGTCAGCGCTTGCTGCTGAGCCCCAAAGCCGCAGAAGTGTTAGCCAGATAAACAAGATTCACGCAGATGGAATGCCAACAAGGCGCAGAACTCAATGGAGGGGCACCGCCCCCGGTGCCCTTGCTGCGGCAGAGCGGATGCCGGCATCCCTCCATTCATTGGGCTGATTTGCGGAAGATTCGGAATGTCAAATTGAGAATTGACATTTTTGCAAATTCTTCAATGATGACCCCCAAATTTGAATTCCATGAATATGCCCTCCACTTTCAATGATTCGCGCGGCAAGTCTTTATTCCTTGCTGCGGCGTTGGCGATCTTTCCTGTTTTGACTTCTCCCCTTGCGCTGGCTTTCGGCGGGGGCAACGGCGACCCGTTCAGCAATGGAACGTTCTTTCCGAATGAAGGAACCTTTCAAACGACGATCCGCGGAAAGAATCTTTCGGGTGTGGCAACTTTCAGCACGGGCAGTTCTTCCAACAGCACCTCCTCCTCCACAGGAACCTTCTCTGTGGCATTCCAGGGAGTCTCCTACGTCGGCAACGTGGATGGCAGCATCGATTCGGCTTCCGGCACCATTGCCGCCGCCTTGGAATCCTCGGTCAACCGTTCGGGAAGCGGATCCGCCACCAGCACCATTGCATCAAGTTTCGAGGCAGTCGGCACCATGACCCTTGATGGAGGAACGGAAACAGTCAATATCCCGGATCAGGTCACGATTGGAACCACCACATTGGCTGGAGGAACCACAAATCAGGTGGTTCCCGTCACAACAACTGTCACGCTTGATGGAGGAACATCCGTTACCCTTCAAACGACGACTGTCACAGTCGATAACACATTGAATGTGCCACCGGGGGGTATCACAACCACAACCACAACCGCTCCAGTGACGCTCGACAACGCCCAGATTACCCAAACCGTCACGGACCAACAAGTGGAGACGGTCACCCTTCCCAGCACGCTAGTGAATACAACAAACACCGTCACGGGTCGGACATCCACGAACAATTTGCCCGACACGACGGTCGATGTCATGGGGTGGGTGGATGAGGTGGCGACGGCGACCTACAATGATACGCTCTACGCCTCCGGCTCGTTCACCGGGAAGCTGAAGAACTCGTATCCCAACCAGATTTTTAAGGGGAGTGGATCCATGTCATTCACGGCAATCAACTTCGATCTGGCACCGCCGCAGCTTGTGACGACGAGTGTGGGCATCAGTGTGAAGGGGGTCCGCGTTTCCGACTCGGCGCAAAGCTACTCCAGCCAGACGGTGGTGGCGCCATCAGTCCTCACGACGATCGAGTTCCAGAACCGCACCAGCACCACGAATTGATCCGCACGATCACAATCCTCCCTCCGGAGGGATGGTCGCAGTGTCATCCGAGGTTTCTGTCTGTGTCGAACAATTCGAATGGACCGTGGGCTTCCAGCCCGCATGGCTTTCGAAGCGGGCAAGACGCCCAATGCTGTTGCTTCAAGGGAGGATGGGCGCCCCCGCCCGTCTTGGAGCCTGAAGCGGGCGGGGGCACCCGCTCTCCTTTTTTCTGCAAAGGCAACAGTATCTGGCAAGACGCCTGCGGTCCCTTGGCTTGCAACCGGAGCGGATCGGACCACGACTGGAAACTGAAAACTTCTTCAGCCTTCACTTTCATCGAGATCCTTGCGGTGATGGGGATTCTCGCGATCCTTGCCACACTTTTCTTTACGGCGACGAAGTCCTCGATCGAGCGTGCGGAGAAGCCTGCATGCATGGCGAATTTGAAGAACCTGCACATGGCGCTGACCACGTATTTGTCCGACAATGGCAAGTGGCCGCAGATTCCGGGTGGGATTGCGCTGGATTCTCCGGCGGAAGATGCCTGGTGGCGGACGACGCTGGCACCTTATGGGATGACAGAAAAATCGTGGAGGTGTCCGACTTTGTTCCGAACCGCCAGGGAAAAAATGCAGGAGGACGGACTCAAGGAAAACCATTACTCCGTCTCGCTCTTCGACGAATACCCGGCCACTCCCTACCGATGGCCGAAGATGCCATGGGCGATGGAGGTCGGCAATAACCACGGCTGCGGGCTCCTCGTCATCATGATGGACGGAGCCGTCCTGACCGGTGAGGAATTCGAGAGAATGATCCGGCGGTGAGCCGGAGAAACCGCAGAAGGCTTGGCCGCAGATTAACAGGATTAACACAGATTCAGGAACATGCGATACCGGGAGCACCAAGGCCAACAGGGCAAACGCATTAAAATTTATGAAAAATCCCCGATGGTGCCGGGAGAAACAGGGGGCATGGGGCGTCCCGCCCAATACTGTTGCTTTAAGGGAGGATGGGCGCCCCCGCCCGTCTTGGAGCCTGAAGCGGGCGAGGGCGCCCGCTCTCCTTTTTTCTGCAAAGGCAACAGTATTGGGCGTCCCGCCCGTGAATGGCGCAAGGCAAACGCATGCGGAGGTCAGGCTCCAAACAGGCGGGACGCCTGTGCTCCCTGGGCAGCAGCCCGACCCCCGGCCGTTTTTAATGCGTTTGCCCTGCCAAGGCCAACGCATCCTTCGCCCTTGAGCACACGTAACACCCAATGCACGAGGGTCTTTTGATGGGGAGCACACGCGTCCCGCGTGTTCGGGTTGGCGTCTCGCCGACCCAATTTTTCGGCGGGACGCCCAATACTGTTGCCTTTGCTGAAAAAAGGAGAGCGGGCGCCCTCGCCCGCTTCAGGCTCCAAGACGGGCGGGGGCGCCCATCCTCCTTTTCAATGGAGGCAGCCCGCCAACGGGCTGCTTGCTCAGCGAGGCGGCCGGGGGCGACCGCCCTCCTTTCAACCTATAAACCGAAATGAACCACGGAGAACACGGAGCTCACGGAGTGCAAACAAAAGAGGGACTTGGGGTTGCGGAACCATTCAATGGAGGTCTCACCGAAAAGCTGAGATCAGTTGACACGCGCCGGCCCCGGCGTCTTGCCCTGCGGGCTGCCTTCGGCAGTCTGCCGAGCGGCTGCCCTCGCCGACTGGCTGCACATCAAGCCTTCAAAATTCTGCATCTTCATCTCTCTGTGCTCTCTGTGACCTCTGTGGTTAAAGTCCCATTTTCCCTTTTAGGTTAATCCGTGAAAATCTGCGTTCATCTAGGTTCATCTGCGGCTGTCAGGATGTTGCCTTTCGCATTGCTTCTGGCTTCTGTCGAAGCCAAGCCGGACAAGGAGCCTGTCGTCACACCCTCGTTTGCGAAGCCCGTCAAGGCGGTTGTTTTTATCGGCGGGGAAGTCGGGATCCCCCTGCTGGCAAATGCCCCGGTGAGAAGCACCAAATATTTTATCCGCTCACAACCCGGCATGGGGGTCCTTGGGGAAATCCTGACGACGGAAGACGGCCGTGCCACCGTCCTCTACCGCCATGATCCGCTCAAAGGCATGGGAACGGATACGTTTTCCTATGCCGTGCAGTCTCCCGGCGCGGCGGTTTCCTCCCGTGCCACCGTATCGGTGGAAGTCATCAACCGTCCTCCGCATCTTGAGTTTCCTTCCGAAGTCGATTTCGGGGATGTGCCGGTCGGCACCTCTACAAGAAAGCTCGTCACGCTGGGGAATTCCGGCGGTGAACCATTCGTTGGCCGCGTCCAGCTTCCCTCGTGCTGGGACTCCCCGGTCGGGCGGTTGGAAATTCCGGCCGCCCGGGAATTCGACCTGCCGGTGGAATTCAAGCCGGATGCGGCCCGCGCGTATGAGGGGACATTGTATATCGAGGGAGGCGTGACGCCGGTTGGGATTACTCTCAGGGGGACAGGCTACGCGGTTCTGGATGTCTCCCCTCCGTTTCTGAAACTCCAAAGCTCGCAGGATGGCGTGCGTTCCGGAAAGCTGATGCTCTCGAACAAGACAGAGGAGCCGATTTCCATCGATTTCGACTGTTCTCCCGGCCTGCTGCCGATTCCCCCGGTTGCGCTTGGAGGGGGCGCAAAGGCGGAGGTGGAAATCCGAGCCGACGGAGCCCGTGTCTCCGGTGGAAGAACGGCATTGATAGTCAGGGAAAAGCGGGTTTCAGCAACGATCGAGGTTCTCATCCCGCCCCTGCCGGCAAAGCTCCTGTTTGATCCTGCTTCCGCACTCGACTTCGGCCAGATCCAGCCTGGAAAATCAGCGGTTCGGGAACTGACGATCACGAATGCAGGCGGGATTCCCGCTGCCGTCGAGATCGCCTGTCCCACATGGATCCTGTCGGATGCCACCCGGCTGTTGGTGAGGCCCGCTGAGCGGACGGTGCTCCGGATCGAAGCCGCTGCCACCCGCCCCGGCACCCTTCGCGACCGCATGCTTTTCAAATACGATGACAAGTCCGTCGAGATCATCGTTTCTGCCACCGTTCCGGCGGCCCAGGCAACTCCCGCCGCGACTCCTGCTGCTCCGCCTCCCGCGCAGACGATCAACCTTGCGGAGACAAAAAAAGAAGCACTGCGTGTCACCCGGATTTCGCAGAATGAGGGATTTGTGACGGTTGGCTGGCAGGATCCCAACCCCGACCCGCGCACGTATCTCATCGAGTTGCAACGGATCAGTTCCGAAGCCTCACTTGCCCGGCAGGCCGCAATCGCTCCGGAGGTGGGAACGGAGTTCTCCCCCGAGCAGGTCGCCGCCGAACGCCTGAAATTCACCAAGCTGTTCGAGCTGGCCGACAAGAATGACAAAGTCGTTAAAACCTGGGTCCCATTGGAAAAAGCGGAGGTTACCCCGAAGGAAAACACATCCTTTGAAGTCTCTTTTCCGGTTCCGCCAAGACAGCCGGTGATCCGCATCCGGATCTCCTCTGTTCTTCCGGATGGAACGGTTTCTCCCATCCAGACCGAGATCCGCATCCCCCTCAAACAACCTCCCGCCCGCCACTGGCCGGTGAAGACGATTTTCTTCTGGCTCGTGGGCCTGACCGCGCTCGCCGTCCTTGCCCGGAAATTTATTCGATAACAAAGGAGGGCGGTCGCCCCCGGCCGCCATCGCCGAGCAGCAGCCCGAGGGCGGGCTGCCTCCATTGAAAAGGAGGGCGGTCGCCCCCGGCCGCCATGCCGAACAGCAGCCCGAGGGCGGGCTGCCTCCACGAAAAAAGGAGAGCGGTCCCCGGCCGCCATGCCGAGCAGCAGCCCGAGGGCGGGCTGCCTCCATTGAAAAGGAGAGCGGTCGCCCCCGGCCGCCATGCTGAGCAGCAGCCCGAGGGCGGGCTGCCTCCATTGAAAAGGAGAGCGGTCGCCCCCGGCCGCCATGCCGAGCAGCAGCCCGAGGGCGGGCTGCCTCCATGAAAAAAGGAGAGCGGTCCCCGGCCGCCATGCCGAGCAGCAGCCCGAGGGCGGGCTGCCTCCATTGGCGCATTTTCGATTGGACGACTCCTCTGTCGCGGAGAGATGGTGGGGTTCGTGAGCGCCGAGTTTCTCAGTCCATTGGACCCGATCGATATTCACGGGAACAAGCTGCCCCATTGGCAGCAGGGAAGAGCCTGGCAATTTATCACTTTCCGGCTGAGAGATTCTTTGCCCGCAGATTTTCTGAATCCCCACCGTGAGCAGCGAAAGGCATGGCTTGCGCTGCATCCGAAGCCTTGGTCGGCGGAGTGTCAGCGCGAGTATCACAATGAATTTACAAAGCAAATCGAGGAGTTGCTCGACCGGGGATGCGGGGCCTGTGTGCTGCGGAATCCCGAAAAGCGGCAGGCCCTGGCCGCCGTCCTGATGCGCGACGAAACCGTTCGCGCCGAGTTTGCGTGCTGGGTGATAATGCCGAATCATGTCCATGTGCTCTGCTCTCCAGGAACAGGCCTCTCCAAGCTTGTTGGTTCGTGGAAATCCATTTCCGCGCGGGAGATCGGAGACGGCGCTCTTTGGCAGACAAACTACCGCGATACCATTATCCGCAACGCCGTCCACTTTGCCGCTGTCGTTCGATACATTCGGAACAATCCGGCGAACCTCCCGTCCGATTCTTTCACGCTGTGGGAAAGCGAACAGGCGAGAAAAATCCCCTGAGCCCAACGACCGAAAGGCGGGCGGGCTGCCTCCATTGAAAAGGAGAGCGGTCGCCCCCGGCCGCTTTTGCCGAGCAGCAGCCCGGGGGCGGGCTGCCTCCATTGGAAAAGGAGGGCGGTCGCCCCCGGCCGCCTCGCCGAGCAGCAGCCCGAGGGCGGGCTGCCTCCATTGGTTGAACTTGTTATTTTCTGCGGCACTATGCCAAAGGTGTAATGCCATCAGCGTAATGAATCCTTTCGCTCACGGGGTGTTTGTTTCGGGATAATCGTTATCCTGCACCGGTTGCTGGAGGGACGCCCGCCGTGGCGTCCGATTCTTTCCCCTCACAATCTGCCAACCTGCGAAAAAAACAGTTTGTCGTCTGCCGATGCTGAACACTGAAAACTCCCTCCGCAAATCTGCGGTAATCTGCGCCAATCTGCGGCAAAAAAAGCTTGTCGCCTTGGCCGCCTGTGTTGCACCTGACCGATTGCCCCTTGGAAGGCCCCCACAGGAACCTATTTTCTTCGACATCCTGGCATTTTGGAGTAAAGTCCAAATATAACCATGTATGTCTGGAGTGCATTCAAATGATTGACGTTCTCAGGGAGACCTACCGGCGGCTGCTTGCGAACATAAGCGTCCGCAATCACCGCTTTTTATTTTCGGGCTTTGACATGAAGGAGCGGCTTGTCGGGCTTGTGGGGGCGCGGGGGGTTGGGAAAACCACGCTGCTGCTTCAGTATATTCACGAGCGGATGGCCCATCCCGAGGATGCGTTTTATGCCTCGGCGGACCATATCTATTTCAACAAGGTGAGTCTTCTGGAGTTCGTGCGTGAAGTCTTCACGCAGGAGGGAACCCGGTATTTCATCTTTGATGAAATTCACAAGTATCCCCGATGGGAGCAGGAGCTGAAGAATATTTACGATTCTTATCCTTCTGTGCATGTCGCCTTTTCAGGAAGTTCCAGCCTGGCCCTGACGAAGGGGGGATACGACCTGTCCCGTCGGGTTGCTTTGCATCGGCTTCCGGGCCTTTCCTTTCGCGAATATCTGAATTTCAGCACGGGAGCGGAGCACCCGGCCATTTCTCTGGGAGCGCTGCTTCAAGATCCGGGGGGGATCTCAGAAGAGCTGGCGCACGTGCCCAGACTGGCCGGTCATTTCCGGCGCTACCTCGCGGAAGGATTCTATCCCTATGTCTTTGAGGGAGGCGGGCACTACTACGAAAAAATCCGCGCCGGTGTGGACAAAACGATTTTCGAAGATGTGGCGACCCACTACCGGCTCAAGACAGAGAACCTGCACCACTTCAAAAAGATCCTCTGTTTTCTGAGCACGATTCCTCCCGGAGAAATGAATGTGCATAAATTGGGGGCGAGCCTTGCCGTGGACGACAAGACGGCGGCCCACTACCTGCTCATCCTCCAAGAGACGGGGTTGATCCGGATGCTCGACCCGGGCGGACGCGGACATGCGTTGATCCGAAAGCAGCGGAAGGCCCATCTTGACAATACCACCCTGCTTCATGCGATCTGCCACGGACTTGGACAGGCGGTCGAGCCGGCGGCGGCCCGCGAGCTGTTTTTCATGCAGGCCACCGAAAATGCCGGTCATGCTGTTTTCTCCAGCGAGCAGGGCGGGGACTTCAAAATTGGCGACAATATTTTTGAGGTGGGCGGACGGAACAAGCGGCGCGCTCAGCTCCCAAAGACCAAGCGCTCCGAATATGTCGTCAAGGATGACATTCTGATCGGCTCCAAGCGGACAGTGCCGCTTTACCTGTTTGGCTTCCTCTATTGAGCAGAGAAGTCGGCGCTGACAGCGCAGCGATTCGGCACGAATGCGAAATTTGAACCCGGATCCGGCGATTGCCCGCAAAGACGCGTCAAAGACGCGGAGGAGAAGAAGGGATCAACCTGGAAAAAGCAGTTCATTTCACCACAAAGATCACAAAGGCCACAAAGAAACAAATTCAGACATCCTGATGTCACCGAGAGAAAATCGGGGATCGTGGAAAACCGGTGATCCCATCACGCGACGGTAGGGACGGATCGCCGAGCCGTCCGTAGAGAGAAGTCGGCGGGCTCGGCGATCCCGCCCTACCAATTGTCGTCTCAGCCGACTTCCTAGCACCTCAGGTTGTCTGAAATTTGCAAACGCACAACTCTGATTCTTGCCTCACCCGTCGGGTGAATCACATCTCCGGGTATATCACAATATCTCTGCCTCTCTTTGTGTTCTTTGTGCTCTTTGTGGTTAATTCCCATCTTCCCTTTTAGGATGAATGCCGGGGGATTTTTCTGTCCGGTGTTCTTATCAACCTCTTCCCCTGTGTTTTCCTGTTCTCTGTGGTTTAACTCCGGAATTCAGCTTGAAATGAGGAATGGCCGGGCACGGGCGATATTTGGAGGGACGCCCGCCGTGGCGTCCGTTTCTTCCCCCTCACAATCTGCCATCCTGCGAAAAAAACAGTTTGTCGTCTGCCGATGCTGAAAACTGAAAACTCCCTCCGCAAATCCGCCAATCTGCGCCAATCGGCGTGAATCAGCGGCAAAAAACTCTTCCGTGTCCCTACTTTCCTTGATGTGGATCAAGCCCTTCATTGGATGCCGGCTCGCAATTTCCGAAATGACTTGCTTTCTTATGCTGGCCGACCATTTTTGACGCAGTCTTCCCTTATTTTATGGCAACAATCGTCGCACCCATAGGCATCACGGACACTCTTCTCTCGGGAACAAACGTGGATGATCAAATCTACGGCGCCCAAGGCGACGACACTCTGATCGGATTGGCTGGCAACGATTATCTCGATGGGGGAGCCGGCTACGACTCGTTGATCGGCGGTTTGGGGAACGACTCCTACATCGTTGACGAAGTCGGCGATGTCGTTGTCGAGAACGCCGACGAGGGAGTGGACAGCATTCTGACCTACTTTAACGTGGATCTCACTTCGCCCACCCAGTTCGGGGGGTATCTGGCCAACATTGAGAATTTTACGCTGATTGGCTCGAAGGCGATTCTCGGCACCGGAAACGCTCTCGACAATTCGATTCTCGGAAGCGGGATGGCGAATACCCTCGATGGTGGCGCGGGCAACGACTCGATCGATGGTGGTGCGAGTAACGACTTGCTCATCGGCGGGCTCGGTGCGGATTCCCTCTTGGGCAACGTCGGCAACGATTCCCTCGATGCCGGCGTGGGCAACGACACGCTCGACGGCGGCACCGGCAACGATTGTCTGATCGGTGGCACCGGTGCCGACTCCATGGCCGGCGGCGTCGGTAACGATTCCTTCTACGTGGACGACACCGCCGACATCGTCACGGAATCTGCCAGCCAGGGGACGGACTACATCTACTCCTCGGTGGATTACACGATCCCGGCGAATATCGATGGACTTGTGCTCAGGGGCACCACCGATCTGAATGCCACCGGTGGCAACGTGACAAACGACTCGCTCGTCGGCAATGCGGGGGACAACGCCCTCACCGGTCTCGGGGGCAACGACACCCTCATGGGCGGGGAAATCATCAAAAGCCAGAACGGAGGCAACGACGACACTCTCGGCGGCGACGACAACCTCCTCGGTGGTGACGGCAACGATTCGCTTATCGGCGGGCCGGGAGTGGACGCGCTCGTCGGAGGCTTGGGCAATGACACCTACGAGATCAGCTTTGACTCCCGCGTCACGGTGACGGACGCGGCAGCACTTGATGCTCTCACATCCGCTCAGGTGATCGACGGTGATTTCGTTTTACAATACGATCCGGCCACCCCAGCTCTCAGCATCCTTTGGAATGTCGTGGACATCAACAATGTCGTGCCTGGGTTGCGCTTTCTTCCCACCGGTCGGACTGGCGTTAGTGCTCCGGGTTTGCCCTCTGCCTTTGAGTCCACGGACCTTATTACTGAAGGTGCCGTCCCAGCCACTGACGGGACCGACATTGTCAAATCCTCGGCCACATTCAACCTCGCCACCAACGGGGCGAACGTCGAGAACCTCACCCTCATCGGCAGCGACAACGTCAGCGGATATGGGAATTCAACCGGCGCACCGGGCACATCTGGCAATGTTTTGACCGGAAACATCGGCAACAACTCGCTCTACGGCGGTGCAGGCAACGACACTCTCGACGGCTCCTTCGGAAATGACACGCTCATCGGCGGAGCAGGCAATGACTACTACATCCTGAATTCGGAAACCGAAGACACGACGATTGAGTTGGCAGTCGGCGGCGGCACGGACACCGTCCAGTCGTCGGTCAATTTCTCCCTGCTCTCGAGGCCCACGTTTGCCCAGATTGATAACCTCGTCCTCACCGGAACGGCGATCCTCGGTAAGGGCAATGCCCTCAACAATGCGATCTCTGGATACGCGGCGGAGAATCGCCTCACACTCTCCAACGACAATCAGCTCTCGGGCGGTGCAGGCGCGGATGCTCTCTACGGTGGTCTCGGCGCCGATATCCTTGATGGCGGTGATGACAATGACTCGCTCATCGGCGGAACGAACACGATTTTTGGCGGTGCCAGCACACTCCCCGGTGGCATCGACACGGATACTTTGAACGGCAACGACCAACTCCTCGGTGGCGGCGGCTCGGATTCCCTCGACGGTGGCTTTGGAAACGACATTATAAAGGGAGGGCAGGGCGGCGGGACCGTTTTGCTTCCTACCGGAGTCGGCGACCTCCTCCTCGGCGGCGCGGGAAACGATCTCCTTCTCGGCGGCATGAATGGCTTTCCTGGCCAGACAGATCGCGATGTCATTTCCCCGAATGACACGCTTGTCGGGGGCACCGGTAACGACACGCTCGACGGTGGGAATAGCGACCCGCTCACCCTTATTGGCAACTCGCTTCTTGGTGGCCTTGGGGACGATCTTGTCTTTATCCGCAATGCAAATGACCGCGCGATCGAACTTCCCGGCGAAGGATACGATACGATCATTGGCAATCAGACTCTCGATCTCTCCGCAGGTGCCAAGTTCCCAAACTTCGAGGCAGCAGCCCTCTTTGGCGTTGCAGCCATCGATCTCACCGGCGACGACAATTCGCAACTCCTCGTGGGAAATAACGGGGCCAGCGACATACGCGTATTTACATCGCCCCCGCTTCCTGCGGGATCACCATTTCTGCCCCTAAATGGGCTAAATATAAACAACATCATTATCGGAAATGGCGGCAGCGACACCATTCTCGGTGGGGCCGGGCTCGACTACATCTGGGGTGATGATGTTGCAGGAGTGCAGAGTGGGAACGATTGCCTCGACGGCGGAACCTCCGAATTCCCGACTCGCGGAGATACCATGGACGGCGGCCTCGGAAACGACACGTATATCGTGGACAATGTCAATGATTGGGTTCGCGAGTCACAGCCCATAGACGAAGGCGGCCTAGATACCGTGCTTACCTACGTCAACTTCGACCCTCTCCCGGCAAATGACTTGAACAACGTCACGCGCCAGCCTTCCTTCGCAAACCTCGATATCAACTCGTTTGGCCTGTTAGAAAATTTCGTCTTTCTCGATGACACGCTCCGTGGCGTCGGCGTCCCCATCCGAGGGGTGGGAAATGCCCTTGGAAATCATTTTACCGGGAACGCGCAAAACAACGTGATCCTCGGTCTTGGAGGGGACGATACGATTGTCGGAAATGCGGGCGATGATTCTCTCTACGGAGACCGTGACATTGCAACGCCGGCTTATGACCCCGTGACAGGCACATACCCGGGCAACCCTGGCGCATATGACATTTCCAGCCTGCCTGTGCTGGATCGAGACCTCTTGGTTGGAGTCGGGGGAGCCTTGGAAAATGGCTTCGACTCACTTCTAGGTGGAGAGGGAGACGACGGAATGTGGGGCGAAGGCGGAGACGACACCCTTCTCGGAGGAGCCGGTAACGATTGCCTCATGGGTGGCGCGGATGCCGATTCCATGGTCGGCGGCGTCGGAAACGATGCATATTATATCGATAATTTCGAGGACGTAGTGGTTGAAAATTCCAACGAGGGCACAGACCAAATCCTCAGCACTGTGAATATTTATCTGCTTCAGGACAACGTGGAGAATCTCGTGATCTACGGGGCAGCTACACTCGGTGTCGGTAATGATGCGGATAACGCCCTCGCCGTTTCGCAAGTCGGTGCAGGGGTTTTTCCCGTGACCTTGGACGGTGGAATGGGTAATGATACTTTGGAAGGTTTCTATTCCAGCCCGGCAGGCGCAGGGGCCCGAAGTGCCGATGACTACCTCTCAGGAGGGTCTGGCAACGATTGGGTGGATGGTGGAAGGGGGGCGGACATTCTCGAAGGGGGACTCGGCAACGATACCCTCGTGGTCGATCAACCCTTCACCTTGGCTGGCGTGCCATTTGATGCCATGCGGGAGTATAATTTTTCAGGAAATCCGACCGTGGGGGAAACGGATCTTGTGTTTCTTACTGTGAATCCCGCACTGGGAGCAATTGATCTGGATCTGTCCGATTTGCAAGTTGATGAGGGCATGTTTATTGAAAATATCACGCTGGATAACGACCAGAATAAGTCGCTCGCAAACAGACCATTGAACGCAAGCGGCAATTGGTTGAATAACGTGATTACAGGCAACGATAATGACAACATCCTCAATGGCGAACTTGGTTCCGACACCATCTATGGCGGCAAGGGGGACGATCTGATCGATGGGGGGACGAACGCGGATTTCCTTCGAGCCGGATCCAATACCAAACTCACAAGTCTTGAAATAGATCAGATCACCGGAGGGCCAGGTGGAGATACTTTCGCGTTGACTGACGAGTCTGGGCAGGGGTTCTATAGAAATAAAACCGAGCTGTCGAATGCGTATGGAATAGCAAGTTATATTGTGCTGGAGGATTTTACTTTGCCGGATGAAGTGCAATTGCAGATCAATCCGGATTTGACTCGGGAAATTCCAAGTTTGCTCACTACTATCACGGTAACTGAAAAGGGATACTATGTTGCTAGGCCTCTTGCTGCAACTGGACTTACGGATGCTTTGGGAGCCCCAATTCCCGGTCAAATGCCGTTATCAGCAACACAGGCTGCTTACTATGGAATCTTTGTTTCATTAGGGACGACTAATGACATTCCGGCAGTAATTGGAGATGATCTGATTGCCGCAGTTGGTGGAGCGGATCTGGCTACAGCTCAAACTAATGCATTTAACGCCATAGAGCCATATGTTTAAAAGCTCTTAAAGACAGCTTGCTTACTAAGGTTAGGTATATCGTAATGTCTGTCGATATTTCCAGAGACAGGAAATGTTTTTAGGGGTGTTTATTTTTGTGAGTGTCCACCTGCTGCTCAAAACCAAATGCTGAGATTCTTGGCTATATGCCTGTCTTGTGTGCCGTTGCTAGGGGCCATTAATGCTCAAGTGTCCCAAACTTGGTCGAACATCGCCGGCCAGCCTGGCACATTTGGAGCAGCCAACGGCACCGGGGCGGCCGCGCAGTTTCACACCCCCAAGGGGATTGTCTTGGATGCGGGTGGCAACATCACCGTCGCC
>Ga0247839_1006333_pt1 | contig 13679 bp, 10 predicted proteins | sample LaCruzMarch2015__6_FD_192405 | JGI IMG/M metagenome (GOLD analysis project Ga0247839, IMG submission 192405) | Freshwater microbial communities from meromictic Lake La Cruz, Castile-La Mancha, Spain - LaCruzMarch2015_16m | ecosystem: Environmental > Aquatic > Freshwater > Lake | place: Spain...
TCAATGACTCAGGAGTTGAACGATGAAACTGGCCAATCCCCTCTTCTGGAGTGCGTTGTTACTCGCACTTGTGGGCACCGCAGCCCATGCGCAATTGAGGATTGGCCAACCCTCGGGTTTTACCGGATCGGTCGCGTCTGGCGTCAAGGAGAACACCGAGGGTGCCAAGCTGTATCTCGATGCGGTCAACCAGCGCGGTGGCGTGCTTGGGCAGACCATCGAGTTGATTTCCGTAGACGACAAATTTGACCCCTCCAACACCGTGGAGGAAGCCCGCAAGCTCATCACCCAGCAAGGCGTTCTGGCACTGTTCCTGAACCGCGGTACGCCACACACACAGGCCCTGCTGCCTTTGCTGGCCGAGTACCGCGTGCCGCTGGTGGGTCCCAGCACCGGAGCCATGGCGCTGCATGAGCCTGTGCAGCCCTGGGTGTTCAACGTGCGGGCGCCCTACCAGCGTGAAGCCGCGCGCGCGATCAAGCACCTCGCCAGCATGGGCATGACGCGCATAGCCGTCTTGCAAACGGATGATTCTTTTGGTGCTGACTCGGCCGCCGGGGCCGACCAGGGCTTTGCCGTCGCTGGCCTGAAGCCGGTATTGCAGCAGAAATTTCCACGCGAAAAACCCGACTTTGCGGCCTTGGCCACCAAAGTAACCCAAAGCGAAGCGCAGGCCGTGGTCTACATCGGCTCATCAGCGTCGGTGGCCAGTGGCGTCAAGGCGTTGCGCGCAGCGGGCTCCAGTGCACAGGTTGTCACCCTGTCCAACAATGCGTCGGATGGGTTCATCAAACTGCTGGGCGAGCACGCGCGGGGCGTGATTGTGAGCCAGGTGTTTCCCAACGAGCGTGCAGTCACCTACCGGCTGATCAAGGAGGCACAGGAATTGGCCAAGGCCAAGGGTTTGAGCGGCATTTCTCCCGCCATGATTGAGGGCTTTGCCGCCGCCAAAGTGTTGGTGGAAGGCCTGCGCCGTGCCGGGCCCAAGCCGACATCAGTGGGGTTGCGCGATGCCCTGGAGAGTTTGCACAAATTTGACATCGGCGGGCTGGAAATCAGCTACAGCGCCACGGACCACAGTGGCCTTGAGTTTTCCGACCTTTCCATCATCGGGAGTGACAGCAAGTTCATGCGCTAAGGCGTACTACTCCCTGAGCGTGCGCTCCAGTTCGGCACACGCCACTGCACCAACAGCGTCCTTGATCTTGGGCAGCAGGGCCAGCAGTTCGTCAAACCCACCGGCTGACTCAACAGCCAGATTCAAACGAAAACCGCGCAAACCCAATCCTGCGGTCAATTTGGTGGCCAACGGCTTGGCCTCTTGGTAACGGTCTTGAGCAGAATGCGTCAAGAATGATTTGGCTACCTTCTCCTGAGCGGCGGCCTTTTCAGCCTTCGCGAGCGCCAACATGGATTCACCTGCCGCGGGTGCCAGAAAACCGTGACCCACCATGTAGTCCACGTCCTCCTGGTTCAAACCCAAGCCCGCCGCAGCCGCCATCACTTGCTCAACCGACTTGATGCCGTCAAACATGATGAAGGCCGTGCGTTGCCGTGAGGAAAACAGAGGCGAACGGGCCTTGAATGCCTGTTGGCCGCTCTCTGTTTTGACGTATTTCATGGGTGAGGTTCCTTATTAACGAATAATAACCCTCACCAAAGCTCTCAAGCTACGTTTGCAGAGCAATTGAGATGAATCAATTATTTGCTTGCAGGCAAGGATGCAGCAGACGCAGGGGCTGATGCAAGTGCGGGGGTAGCGGGAGCCGCTGCCTGTTCAGGAGCATGCGTGGCTTCTGCACCATGCTTTTCACCACCCATATCAATGTCACCGCCCTTGCTCAAAATGAACAAAGCCAAACCGGCAAACACTGCAAAACCGACAACAATTTTCCACATACTATTTTCCTAAAAAAAAGACCCCGGGCCTTTTGGGACCGGGGTCGTTAACTCACTCAAACATCAATCGTTGGCGTAAATGTCCACGTCTTTTGTTTCTTTGACAAACAACATGCCGACCACAAAGGTCATGCCCGCCACAATGATGGGGTACCACAGGCCGTTGTACATGTTACCCGTCTGCGCCACGATGGCGAACGCAGTCGTTGGCAACAATCCACCGAACCAGCCGTTACCAATGTGGTAAGGCAAGCTCATGGAGGTGTAACGGATGCGGGTTGGGAACATTTCCACCAGCATGGCAGCAATAGGACCGTAGACCATGGTCACCAGAATCACCAGGTAGGTGAGGATGGCAACAACTTTGACCTTGTCAAACTTGGCCATGTCGGCCTTGGCGGGGTAGCCAGCAGCCTTCAACGCCGCGCCAAGGTTGGCGCCCAGCATGGTCGTGCCAGCAGTCTTCTCATTGCTCACGTCAGCCAGTGACTTCTTGGCCGCTTCCACGGCTTTCTCGTCCACAGGCTGGGCAGCGGTCAGCGCAGCCAGCTTTTCTTCAGCCTTCGCCTTGGCAGCGGCAATGTCTTCTGCGGTGTATTTGACCTTCACCACGGTCTCACCAATCTTGATGGTGGCGGGTGTGCCGGCGGGAGCTTCGATATTGTCATAGCTCACTGAAGCACCTGCCAGGCGTTGCTTGGCAATGTCGCAGGAGCTGGTGAACTTCACGGTACCCGTGGGGTTGAACTGGAACGAGCACTCTTTCGGATCAGCAGTCACCTTCACCTTGGATGCAGCTTGCGCGGCAGCCAGGTCAGGGTTGGCGGCCTTGGTCAAGGCTTCAAACACGGGGAAATACGTCAACACAGCCAGCAGGCAACCGGCCATGATGATCGGCTTGCGGCCAATCTTGTCAGACCACGAACCGAACACGATGAAGAATGGTGTGCCGATGATCAGGGAGATTGCCACCATGATGTTGGCAGTGGCACCGTCAACTTTCAATGCCTGGGTCAGGAAGAACAAGGCATAGAACTGGCCGGAGTACCAGACCACAGCTTGACCAGCGGTCAAACCAATCAGGGCCAGGATAACGATCTTCAGGTTTTTCCATTCGCCAAAAGATTCGGACAAAGGTGCCTTGGAGGTCTTGCCTTCAGCCTTCATCTTGGTGAACGCGGGAGACTCATTCATACTCAAACGGATGTAGACCGACACGGCCAACAGCAGAATGGACACGATGAACGGAACACGCCAGCCCCAGTCAGCAAACGCTGCCTCGCCGATCATGGTACGGGTTCCCAGAATCACCATCAGGGACAGGAAAAGACCCAAGGTCGCTGTTGTCTGAATCCATGAGGTGTAGGCACCGCGCTTGCCCTGTGGGGAGTGCTCTGCCACATAAGTAGCAGCGCCGCCGTACTCACCACCCAGCGCCAGGCCTTGCAGCATGCGCAAAATGATCAGAATCACGGGAGCAGCAACGCCGATGGTGGCGTAGTTGGGAAGGATACCCACGATGAAGGTGGACAAGCCCATGATCAAAATGGTCACCAGAAAGGTGTACTTGCGGCCAATCATGTCGCCCAAGCGGCCAAACACCAGCGCGCCGAAGGGGCGCACAATGAAACCGGCGGCAAACGCCAGCAAAGCAAAAATGAAGGCCGAACCTTCATCCAGTCCGCTGAAGAACTGCTTGGCAATAATGGCTGCCAAAGAACCGTACAGGTAAAAGTCATACCACTCAAATACGGTACCTAGCGAGGAAGCGAAGATCACTTTCTTCTCTTCCGCTGACATCGGCCGTGCGGCGACAGCAGCAGTTGTTGCGGTTCTCATAGTTTTGTCTCCAAATTGAATTAAATGCGGCCAACCATCGCAGTTGGGTGGACGGACTATCGATGTCCGGTCTGACCCGGTTCTGACGGGTCCCTAACAACAACTTACCGGGAACTGAACGCAGACTTACGCGCTACGTGTAAACCCGTTGAGCGCATTTCCTATTGTGAAAATATGCGGCTTTTTTGCGTTTTGTAGTGGACAATTTTGCCTCGTTGACTTAGGGAAATCCCCCGTATTTCCGAGTAACTCGTAAGGGCTTTGTCAGACCCCGAACTCATGATCCACCCCCAGCAACAGCCTCAAAGGCCGTTACGCAAGCTGACTTCAACCTTCAAAGGAAAGACATGACAGACCCTATAGTGGCCAAGATTGAGGCCAACCCCAAGTACCACGAATTGCGCCGCAAGCGCAATTCGTTTGGCTGGTTGCTCACCATCATCATGATGGTGGTGTATTACGGCTACATCGCGCTGATTGCGTTCAACAAGCCATTCCTCGCGCAGCCCATCGGCGCTGGCGTCACTTCGGTGGGCGTGCCGATTGGCATGTTCGTCATCATTTTCACTATCGTCATCACAGGCATCTATGTGCGTCGCGCCAATGGCGAATACGACCGTCTGACCGCTGAAATCCTGAAGGAAGCTTCCAAATGAAGGCTGGAACCCAATTTCTTATCGCACTGACCGCGCTCCTCGCGTCGGCAGTCGCTCAAGCCGCAGGCGCCGATCTGGGCCAGGTTGAAAAACAACCCACCAACTGGGTTGCCATTGGCATGTTTGGCACCTTTGTGGTCGCCACACTGTTCATCACCAAATGGGCCGCTGGCCGCACCAAATCGGCTGCCGACTTCTACACCGGCGGTGGCGGCATCACGGGCTTCCAGAATGGCCTGGCCATTGCCGGTGATTACATGTCGGCTGCGTCCTTTTTGGGCATTTCCGCTGCCGTGATGGCTTCGGGCTACGACGGCTTGATCTACTCCATCGGCTTCCTGGTCGGTTGGCCCGTCATCACCTTCCTGATGGCCGAGCGCTTGCGCAACCTGGGCAAGTTCACTTTTGCCGACGTGGCCGGTTACCGCTTCCAGCAAACGCCTATCCGCATTTTTGCGGCCTCGGGCACCCTGGTGGTGGTGGCGTTCTACCTGATCGCGCAGATGGTGGGTGCCGGTTCTCTGATCAAGCTGTTGTTTGGTCTGGAATACTGGATCGCAGTGGTGATCGTCGGTGCACTGATGATGATTTACGTGCTGTTTGGCGGCATGACCGCCACGACATGGGTACAGATCATCAAGGCATGTTTGCTTCTGTCTGGTGTCACTTTCATGGCCTTCATGGTGATGGCTGAATTTGGCTTCAGCTTTGAAGCATTGTTTGCCCGGGGCGTGGAGGTCAAGACTGCAATCGCAAGCGGCAGTGGAAAAACCGCTGAAGAAGCCGCCAAAATCGGCTTGTCCATCATGGGACCAGGCGGCTTCATCAAGGACCCTATCTCGGCCATTTCCTTCGGTATGGCGCTGATGTTTGGTACGGCTGGTTTGCCCCACATCCTGATGCGCTTCTTCACTGTGCCTGATGCAAAACAGGCACGCAAGTCGGTGTTCTGGGCGACGACCTGGATCGGCTACTTCTACGTTTTGATCTTCATCATCGGTTTTGGCGCCATCACCCTGGTGCTGACCAACCCCGAGTTTGCCAACACCGTGACCGGCATCATCAAGGGCGGCGGCGGCTCGGCCAATATGGCGGCGGTGCTGGTAGCCAAGGCAGTGGGCGGCAATGTGTTCTTCGGCTTCATCTCCGCGGTGGCGTTCGCAACCATTCTGGCTGTGGTCGCAGGTTTGACCCTGTCGGGCGCGTCCGCCGTGTCCCATGACATCTACGCCACCGTGATCAAAAAGGGCAACGCCGACAGCGACTCCGAGCTGAAAGTGTCCCGCATGACCACGCTGGCTCTGGGTGTTGTGGCCGTGGGCCTGGGCATTGCGTTCGAGAAACAGAACATCGCGTTCATGGTGTCTCTGGCATTCGCCATTGCCGCGTCGGCCAACTTCCCGGTGCTGTTCATGTCGGTACTGTGGAAAGACTGCACCACCAAGGGCGCCGTGATTGGTGGCTTCCTGGGATTGATCTCATCTGTCGCGTTGACCGTGGTGTCGCCTTCCGTCTGGGAAGCCACACTGGGCAACCCCAAGGGCTCGGCCTGGTTCCCGTATTCATCGCCAGCCCTGTTCTCAATGACCATTGGTTTCGTAGGTGTGTGGCTGTTCTCCATTCTGGACCGCAGCCCGCAGGCAGCCAAGGAGCGCGAAGCGTACAAGGCGCAGCAAGTGCGCTCGGAAACCGGTCTGGGTGCCTCGGGTGCCTCTGGCCACTAAACTCCGAGAGAGAGTTGAAGACAAAACCGGGGCAACCCGGTTTTTTTTGGCCTCAAGCTATCGCTACCAACCCATAAGCACTTGATCCGTATCAAGGCCTTTTCTCGCAATAGAGATGCGATACTTTGCGTGGGTGTGCAGAGCTTCCGGCCCGCATCCACTCCACTTGAGAGACTGCCATGGATGACATCGAAAAAGTCCGTTTTCTGTCAACGACAGATGCTGGCTTGCTGAACGCCACGCTAACCGCATGGCGTGACAGCTTCCCACAAATGGGCATTTGTGCGTTTCTGCCGGAAGCACAGAAACATAAGGTCGGCGTGTTGCAGGCCGAATGTGGGCGATTGCAAATCCCTCTGGTTGGCGCGATTTTCCCGGCGCTGGTGCATGCAGGGGCTTTTCACACCGACGGCATCTGGCTGTTGCGATTTGACACCATGCCGTTTTACGCATTGCACGCCGACCTGCCAGTCGATGCAGACGGTGCCGAGCGAAGCGCTGAACTTTTTGCCATGCAAATTTCCGCCCAACTCCAGGACCAGCAGGAAGCTACGCTGTTCATGCTGTTTGACGCCATGGTCCCCAATATTGGGTCCACGCTGGACGCTATCTATTTGCGCCTGGCCAATCGGGTGCACTATGCAGGCGCCAATGCAGGAAGCGAAACGTTTCAGCCGATGCCATGCCTGTTTGATGGTGACCGCGTCGTCAGCAACGGCGTCTTGATGGTACTGATGCCGAACCACAAAGGTGCAATTCTGGAACACGGCTACAAAGCCCCCCCGCAAACCGTGTACGCAACCAGCACGTCGGGCAATTGCATTTCACAAATCGACTGGCGGCCCGCTTTTGATGTCTACCAGGAACTGGTTCGCAGCCAATGCGGCGTGCAGATCACGCGCGACAATTTTTATGAACACGCCGTGCATTTCCCGTTTGGCATTGTTCGGGCCAACCACCATGTAGTCGTTCGTATACCTGTGATGCTCAATGACGATGGTTCTCTGTTTTGCGTCGGTGAAGTACCCCCCAATTCGGTGCTGACGCTGCTAAAGAGCCCCGAAGTGGACAGCCAGGAAACACTGGCTGTTTTGACCGCAGGGATGGAGGCGTTGAACGGCAACTGCGCGGGCACCGAGTTGCTGTTGTTCTACTGCGCCGGGCGGCGTTTGCACCTGGGGTTGGAGCGGGCAACCCAAGAGTTGAAGGAATTTGAAGCCCGCACCCAGGGCGCGCAGATTGCGGGCGCTTTGTCGCTGGGCGAGATTGGTGGCTCGACACTGCATGGCTACCCCTTGTTTCACAACGCCACACTGGTGGCTGCACGCTGGTAACCTCCGCGCAAAATGCATCACCAGGACATCCTGCCCGTTCTGTACGACCTGTCGGTCACGATTGGCGGAGAGATCAAGCTCAAATCCCTGCTGACCCGCACGCTGCAGCGCCTGCTTTACCACACGTCGTTTTCGGCGGGTTTTGTTTGCCTGGACTTGCCGCCATGCACCAGCCCTGGTACCACCAGGCCTGTGCGCATTGCCGCCGCGGTGGGGGATTTCGACCTGATCACAATCGTTGGTAAAGAAACAGAGGTGCCTTGCGATCTGGTATACGGATGTGCGGCTCTTAAGGCAGACCAAAGAGACCTGTTGCAGCATTTTGGCCAGACACGCGCGCACTACCAATCGTTCTTGCGGCTGCCACTGGAAGGCGGTGCCGTCATCATTCTTCTGGCCATTGATACCCCTGCAACACCTTTCAATCTGAGTGAGGTTTTGCGGCCGGTATTAGCCCAGTTGTCCAATGCCATTGTCCTGTGCACCGCGCATGAGGCGAATGAAAAAGCGGCTCAGGCACAACAGGAAAAATTGCAGCAGTCCCTGGAACAACTGGAGAGTCAGTTCAAGACTCTGATCGCGATCAGTCCGATAGGCGTGGGGCTGTCCTGCGACGGGATTGTGATCGATGGCAACGATGCGTTTCTGAAACTTTTTGGCTACGCCCACATCAACGAGTTGCGCAACCAGCCGTTGATGAACTGCATAGCACCCGAACAACGCGACAGGCTGACGGAGAAGATCAGACTGCGCGCGCGTGGTGAAGCCAGCGAAGCTGCGTATGAGAGCGTTGGGCTGCGCAAGGACGGAACGCAGTTCCCCTTCATCGTTTCTTCCAAGCGGATCGAAACAGACAATGGGGCGAGAACGTTTTCTTACTTCATTGACTTGACAGAACAAAAGCAGTCCGAACAGCGTCTGCGTTCGATCAACCAGATGATGCGACTGGTGCTGGAAACCGCGCCGCTGCGTATTTTCTGGAAAGACCAGGAGTCGCGATACCTGGGTTGCAACCAGGCATTCGCCCGTGATGCCGGTGTACCCAGCCCCGAAGACCTGATCGGCAAGCTGGACTCGCAGCTGGGGTGGCGTGACCAGGCGGAACTGTATCGCGCAGACGATTTGCAGGTCATGCGAGGCAAGACGGCCCGACTGAACTTTGAAGAACCACAAACCACCCCAGATGGCCATCAGATCTGGCTGCGCACATCCAAAGTACCCCTGCTCGACAGCGCCGGCAACAATATTGGTATTTTGGGCGTGTATGACGACATCACCGAACAAAAGCAGGCATCAGCACAAATCCACCAGCTGGCCCATTTCGATACGTTGACAGGCCTGGCCAATCGCCTGTTGCTACAGGACGAGCTTGCCAGGGCTCTGGTGCGTAGCGCGCAAACCCAGCGCATGGGTGCGTTGCTCTTCCTCGATCTGGATAACTTCAAATCACTCAATGACACCCAGGGGCCATCGGTGGGAGATGCCCTGTTGATCGAAGTCAGCAAACGGCTCACCACATGCGTGCGCGATGGCGGCATGGTTGCACGGCCAGGGGGAGACGAGTTCATTGTTGTACTGGAAGGCCTCAGCACGCTATCGACAGAGGCTGCGGCGCAAGCAGAATTGATGGCAGAGAGAATCCGCAACCAGCTCAGTGAGCCCTACACGCTGAACGGCGTTGACGTGCAAACCACGCCCAGCATTGGCATCGTGCTGTTCCAGGGAACTCAAGAAAGCGCCGACTCGCTGCTCAAGCATGCCGATGCTGCTATGTACCAGGCGAAGGACGCCGGGCGTGACACGATACGGTTCTTCGACCCCCAGATCCAGGCCGACATTGAGGACCGGCTTCATTTGGTATCCGACCTCGGGCAAGCCATAGAAAAGCGACAGCTCAGGCTCTATTTTCAGAAGCAGGCGAATGCTGAGGGCTACGCGCTCGGCGCAGAAGCTCTGATCAGATGGGAGCATCCCGTGCGTGGCCTGGTGTCGCCCGCGCAATTCATACCGCTGGCAGAAGAAACCGGCTTGATCGTCCCCATTGGCCTGTGGGTGCTTCAGGTTGCGTGCAGGCAACTGAAGTCATGGGCTGGCTTGCGCAGCCTGAGGGATTTGACACTGGCCGTCAATGTGAGCGCAAGGCAATTTCACCAACCAGATTTTGTAGCCCAGGTGCAACATGCTCTGATGGAAGCAGGCGCAAAGCCGTCGCACCTCAAGCTCGAATTGACCGAAAGCGTGGTGCTGGAAAATGTGCAGGAAGCCATAGCCAAGATGCGTGAGCTCAAGTTGATGGGCATCGGCTTTTCATTGGACGACTTCGGCACGGGGTACTCCTCGTTGCAGTACCTGAACAGGCTACCGCTGGATCAAATCAAGATTGATCAGAGTTTTGTGCGCGACATTGCGACGGACCCGAGTGACGCAGCCATTGTGCAAACCATCATCGCCATGACCGAGGCTTTGGGTCTGAACGTCATTGCGGAGGGTGTGGAAACCCATGAACAGATGGAGTTTCTGGAGCACCGCGGCTGCCACGCCTTTCAGGGTTACTTTTTCGGAAAGCCGCTTCCCCTGGAACAATTTGAAATGGATATCAGGCGGACCCAGGTCAATTGACTGTGGCAACCCCGGGCTGGACTACGCCACTTTCGTCGGCCATGCGAATGCAATTGCGGCCACCGGCTTTGGCCAGGTAAAGCGCCTTGTCGGCGCGGTCCAAAAGCGACAGGGCGCTTTCACCTGCGGCGTATTGTGCGACGCCAATAGAGATGCTAACCCGACAATCTTTGACTTTCTCAATCGTCAAGGCCTCAACCTGCGCCCGCGTGCGCTCGCACACCCCGCGCCACTCATCGCCAGCCTCCATGTCCAGCAGCATCACGAATTCCTCACCGCCATAGCGGGCCAGGTAGTCGATGTTGCGAATGGACGATCCTATGCATCGACCCACAGCACCAAACCGCGGCGTGCTTTGCGCGCACAGCGCTTCACTTCGTGCTCCAAAGTCTGCATCAAATGTCGGCGATTGAAAACACCGGTGAGGGCATCGCGTTGCGCCATTTCACGGATGGTTGCAATCGATTTCGACAGTTCCACCCGGACCTTGCTGATGTAGGCGCACATCACAGTTACAAAGCCCATCACGCCGGTCAGAGCAATAAGGTTCACGATCTCCACACCCAACTGCACACGCTCGGGGTGCCATGTGGACAGCAAACCTATCACCACCGCATAACCAAGGATTCCGACAGCGCCCACCCGGGCAATCTGGAACAAATTCAGGCGCAGTGCGCCGAACAGCAGGGGCACCGGAAACAGCATCAGAAACACGCCCCGGGCTGCATCGGTGTGGTAGATCAGAGCCATAACGGCAACCATGGAGGTGATCAACTGCACCTCCGTCATGCTCGGATCACGCAGGCGCAAATTGCCCCCGGTGCGCAGGACCATGTAAAAGCCCAGGTTGATAAGCGCTGCACCCAGCGCCCACCAGGCGGGCAGCCAAAGCGGCAGAAAGCCCAACATCGCGCACACCTGCGCGAGCAGACCGCATGCGATGTAGGTGGCCACCGACATCAGAAAACGTCGGATGCGCAAGCTTTGCTTGGCATGCGTGCCGCGTGCATCCGCTATGGAGGGGGATTCGGTCAAGTGCTTGGACCGTGTTGGTGTCCAAATAGTTTACGGCAAGTTAATCCCGTTGCCCCAGTGCACTGCTACGCTGCCAGGTGCCGCAGCTTCACAAAAGCGAGTGCAGCCATCACCGCATCGTTGAGCGCATCGTGCGCGGGCCACAGCGGCAAGTCCAGGTCGCGCATCAGGCTGTCAAAGCGCAAATCTATTCCTTGATTTTGCCGTGCGTGCGTCGGCAACTGACTGTATTTGTAGTCGTAATAAAGACCGGAAACTTCTATCTTTTTCTGTGGCAAACCCATGCCCAGTATCGGAAACAGCACACGGTTGATCATGGCCACGTCAAATTCGAGGTAATAGCCCACCAGCGGACGGCTGCCAATGAAGCGCATCAGCTGCATCATGGCGTCGTCGATATTGACACCCTGCGCAACGTCCTGCTCGCGCAGCCGGTGCACACGCACGCTCTCGGCCGAAAATTTCTTCTTGTCGGGCCGCACCAGCAATTCCAGGCGCTCGCTGGTCATGACCCGGTTACCGCGAATGCGCACCGCACCGATCGAGATGATGTCGTCGGACTTGGTGTTGAGGCCTGTGGTTTCACAGTCCAGCGCTACCCACTCGTTGGGCGGTGGTTTGTCCCACATGAAGCGAAAGCGCGGGTCGCCCAGGTGGTACAGCAGCCACTCGCGCTTGAGTGCGGCGATCCAGGTAACAACCGGAAAGTCGCCCTGCATCACATGGCTTCCAGATGAAACCGCTGGTTCAGCAACACCTTGAACTGCTTGACCACACCCAGGGTGTCCTTGAGCAAATCGCGGTCCAGACTGCTGAGACGCTCCATGTGGATACCACCGGACACCGCGTGCCCTGTCTCCAATTCCTGCAAGCCGATCTTCAGCTTGAGACCCATGAAGAAATGCAGACTGTCAATCAGATCTGCGGCCAGTTTTGCCGGAAGCTTGCCAGCAGCGGTCAGTGCTTCAATGCGCCCGGCTGTGGAGACCACGGTCAGGCGATTTGCCAGCGCCAGACTGCGAATGCCATGCACCAGCGGAAAGGTTCCTACTTTCTTGAGGTCGAGTTGCTCGCCCTCCTTCTCGCCCAGCCCCAGGAGGCGGTTCCACCAACCGTGGCTGCTGCCAAAAAAATTGATCGCCGCGGCAAAACGCGACTGCATGGCGTCGTTGTCAGCCGTCAGGTCGAACACCGAAGAGCGAACCGACTCGAGCAATTCGGTATCACCGCTCACCGCATGGGCGTCCAGAAATATGGCCAGTTCCATCAGGCTGTCTGCACTGGCGGTCACCGGCCACAGACGAACCATCTGGCTGAACTCGGATACGTTCTGGCGCCAGTGAGGGTTGCTAATCATGATATTGCCGGGGCACTCGGGGTAGCCAAAATCTGCCAGGGCGGCCGAGAATTTCCGGCACACTTCGGCCAGGTCAACCGAGCACACATAGCCATCACGCAGCACCAGGCCGTTGTCCTGGTCGGTCTTGAGCAACTGCTCGCCGCGGCCTTCGCTGCCCATCACAAACAGACAGCTGTTGGCCACCAGATCCGGCGGTGCGATGAAATACCAGGTGCGCTCGAACAGGCGCAGATTGAGTTCCTGCACCAGGCGAGCAATCATGTTGACCTTGGTGCCACTGCGGTGCAAAAGGGTAATCAGACGCGTGATTTGTGCAGCAGCAGCCTTGAGGCTGTCGATATCCTGCGCCGCAAGGATTTGTTCGTTGATCTGGTAGGACTGATTCGACAAAAAGCCAAAGAGATCCAGCGCTTCCAGAATGCCGCTGATGTTCTCCCCCTCTGTCACCAGCACCCGGTGAACTTTGTGCTTGATCAGCGTTGCCAGTGCATCACCGATCAGGTCATCGGGACGTACCTTGACGATTGAAAAATTGGCCAGATCTCCCACCGGCAACTGGTCCAACGGAATGCCGTGGAGAATGGCCTTTTGCAGGCCGGTGGTGGTAAAGATTCCCAATGCAGGCGGGTCTTCACGCGCATCACGTACCAGGACGGCGCCAATGCGCAAAGCCTGGAATTTTTTGACCACATCCAGAATGCTGGTAGTTGCGTCAACAAAATGGGGCGGATGGATAAAAGCGGCGTCCACCCGCGCCATGGTCAGGGACTGCAGCTCGTGGCGATTTTGCCGTTCGGACAGCGCGCTGAGCTTGTTGGACAGGTCTGAAAACAGCAGCGCGCCGAAAGTCGCATTGGCGGCAATCAGGTCGCTGACCGCTTGCTTCGCCAACTGGTAAGCCACCACTTCCTCAGCCGCCACAAACCGGCTGCTGACCTTGCCGGCCATCAGGCCGCGCCCGTCAAAACAGTCGTCGGGGCCGAACGTGGTCAAGGCTTCATTGCCGTCAAACTGCTGTACAAAACCTTTGATGATGACGAACAGATGGGAGGGCTGTGCTCCCAGCGCCAAAATGGTTTCGCCACGCGGGAAGTAGGCAACGTCCACACTGTCCTGCACCAGGCGCTGCTCGTCCAGCGTCAGGCAGTCAAAGGGCGAAGCGGAAAAATTGAACGCGCCGGGCATACGGGCCTCTATCGGGTGAAAGAAAAAT
>Ga0247839_1006335_pt1 | contig 13676 bp, 14 predicted proteins | sample LaCruzMarch2015__6_FD_192405 | JGI IMG/M metagenome (GOLD analysis project Ga0247839, IMG submission 192405) | Freshwater microbial communities from meromictic Lake La Cruz, Castile-La Mancha, Spain - LaCruzMarch2015_16m | ecosystem: Environmental > Aquatic > Freshwater > Lake | place: Spain...
AAATGCATCGCTCCGCAATCGGTGGTATAAAAATGTTCACTACGACCAATTAAATAACTACTCGCCGCTAAATTAAATTGCCCAGCCAGATTAATTAAGCGCTCAGGATAATTTAAATGTTGAAGATAAGCTTGATTATTTTGAAAATCAATTTTACTTCCAGCTAACAGCACCGTTTTACCCTGCTCTAACAAGCCATGAAGCAAAGCTAGAATTTTGGCGGTTGGTAACATCCGTAAACCTTTAGTTTCATAGGCATTATTACCACCACTATTGATCACTACTGTAAAATTGTTTAACTTGCGCTCAAGAATAAACTCCTCAACCGCTAACTTATCGCTTATGGTGACAAATAAATCCAGCTCAATATCCTGATAATCAGCGGCAGCTAAGCCACTAACTTGCAATAAATCCAAATAATATAAACCGTGATAACGAGTAACATCCGCATAATCAACGGCAGAAGTTACCAAGCGATGCGCAAACTTACTCCGTGTATAACCAATTACTTTACCACCCACAAGGTGTGCCATTAAATTAAAATACCAATGCTTATCTAAAACCAGCACATAATCATATTGACCACGTAAGGCTAGTAAACATTTAGCTAAGCGTGGTGCGCCTTTAAGTGTAAAATCTGTATCATTGAGAATAATTTGTCGATCAAGATATAGGTTATTGATTAGCGCACAACTCGCCGCCTTACCAACCACGATATCTAATTGGCAATTCAATTTCTGTTTTAACTGGCGAATTAGTGGTGTTGCCATCAATAAATCACCAATTGCCCCACGTTTAATCAAGAGAATTTTTCGCATTTATCTTCCTGCTTATTATGTATAGCATAATTGTATAATTAATCAGTTGAATGATGTTTTCAATCCACTTTGTTCAATAAATTAGACATCTTAGTTAAAATAACACTCCAATCATAGTCTTTAAGATATTCCATAATAGCCTCTTTATGACGTGATTCACGTTGTATATAGGCTTGCTTAATTGCCAGAGCAAATTCTCTTGGGGTATTACCATAACAAGCCCAATCCCCCATTCCCAACATTAGTCCACCATAATTAACGCTAGCAACCCCAAGTCCTGCAGCCAAGTATTGAGAAAATTTTAATGGTCTTTCAACTACTCTAATATGTTGAGAGTTTTTAAATGGAATTAAACCTACCGAATAATTAGCAAGCACTTCAGGTATTTTTAAATTACTCAAAGTCCCATAATAAACAACATTCTGAGGCATAACCAATGAATTATCAAAGTTATGACCGTATAAATCAAACTGCCACTCTTTAAGCAATCTAGCAGTGTCATAAATCAATTCTAAATCAACCCAACCAGAAAATACACCAATATAAATAGCTTTCTTTGTCATAGTTGTATTATTAATGTCTAGAAAACTTGCTAAATTTACGCCATTAGGCAAATATAAATTATCAATGGGATTAAATTTATCCGCATATTGATGCAATGCTTTTGATACAGACCACACCTGATCGAAATGTCTTATACGTAACAATCGTTCAAAATTATTAACGACATAATTGCTCATACCAAAATCATGCGGATGATCTTGTAAACGTAATACTTTATGTCGCGCACTTATTTTATCTACAAATAAACTTAGTGCTCCAACCGTAGAAATCAAGATATCGTAATGAGCATTCATTATTGATGATTCAAATAACCCTGCGGTTTTATGTTGAAAACTATTATTTAGCCGATTAAGTATCCACAAACTCTTAAAAACCACCTCCTCTAAATTTGGAGAAATTTGAAACCTACCTCTATTTAACCATGCCGCCATAAATCGCTTTCTCCGAGTTGAAGAAAATAAATCTAAAATCGTACTACTACTAGAGATATAGGTGACAGAATACCCATGATTAGCAAGATATTCGGCAATCCAATTAATCCCAACTTTAGCATTATCCAGCTTAAAAGAAACCGAACCTAAAATAATAATTTTTTTCATTATAATTGAACTTTAAATAGTTTCATCCATTGACCAAAATTAATTACTCGCCATAACCAAAAATCAAATTTACGTTTTCCACTAACGACTTCTTCAAAAACAAGTATTACACTTTCACGATTAAATATTTCGTTGCTGTATTCTAATGACTCTTCCAATAATTGACGAAATAACTCAGGACTTTCTTGAATCCAAACCTCCTCTGGAGTGACAAATCCTAATTTACTCATACGATTTTTAATTTCTTTTGGCATGATCGAATCTAAACCATCACGTAACACTTTTTTTGTGACTCCACGGGCAATTTTATAATCATCAGGTAAAGAACAATTAAACTCTACCAAGCGATAATCCAAAAATGGTACTCTTGATTCAATCGAATGAGCCATCGAATTACGATCTTCCCAATGCAATAACATTGGCAAATGATTATAAATTAACTGTGCATATGAAGTAGCTGAAATATTAGCTTTATTTTCACCATTACTCAATAATGGATCTTGTCTCATATAACGTAATTTACTTGTATTTAACCAGGAGTGAGAATACTTTTGCTTACCAAATAATTTACCAACATAATTAATCACCACATATGGAAAAAGACTCAAAATTGATTTCAAGATGTTGATGATTACATTGTATTTATGAATTTTATGCAGATAAAATAACTCTTTGACAAATTTTATTATCTTACCGCTTCGCAATGCTTGATTCAGCAAAATTTGAAAATACAACCCCTGATATCCAGCCAGCTGTTCATCTGCTCCCTGACCATCCATCATTACCGAAACGCTCTGATTCTGCGCCAATTCAAAAACCTGCCATTGTGCATAAATGCTACTAGATACAAATGGTTCATCTTGATGCCAAGTTACCGTTTGGGATGAATTAAACAAATCAATTAAATCAGGATAACAGTAAAAAGATTTAGCACCTGTTTTTTTAGCAACAATCTCAACATATTGACTTTCATCAAAGGCTGCATAATGACTACACGCAGAAAAGGTTTTTATTTGGCGATCACTTAATTGATCTGCCATTGCAAGAACAATTGCCGAAGAATCTAATCCTCCAGATAAACAAGAGCCGACATTCACATCCGATCTGAGTCTTAACTTAATTGAATCAATAAATATTTGCTTAAATTCATCACAAGCATCAGTGTAACTTAATTTAGTCTGAGATATTTTCAATTCATACCAACGCTTAGGTACTAATCCAGATTGCTGAAGAACTTTTAATTGCTTCAAATCAATAACCGCATACTCACCACCACGTAACTGATAAACTTGGCGAAATAATGTTTCATGCGTGTGATCCATCACGCCATGCACCAAAAAGTCAAATGCACGCTGATGATTTAATTCAGCGGTCCAATTTGGCAACACGGTAAATTGTTTTATTTCAGAAGCAAAATAAATTCCATCTTGATCTTGATAATAGTATAATGGTTTTACCCCAAAACGGTCTCGGGCAACAAAAATACACTCTTTAATTTTATCATAAATTAAGATTGAAAACATTCCATTAAATCTAGATAAGCACTCGGTACCCCAAATTTTATATGCATTTAAAATTACTTCAGTATCACTCTGGGAAATAAATACACAGCCAATTTCTTCAAGCTCACAACGTATTTCACTATAATTATAAACTTCACCATTATAGCTAATCCAATAACTTCCGTCATCAATTGCTAATGGCTGGTGCCCTAATGGAGACAAATCAATAATCGATAAACGACGATGAGCCAAACCGATTTCTAACTGAAAATCAATATATTTTATAATATTGTCCTGTGGAGCATAAATTGACTGTCCTTGATAATCACTAGAATCACCACCAAGAATTAATTCTTGATCTTTATTTAATAGGTAAAATCCTTCATCATTAGGACCACGATGAGCAATAATATCTGCCATCTTTTGAAGGTAGTGCGCTGACAATAAATTATCAAAACGAATTACCCCTGCAATTCCACACATTTATAGCTCCTGTAATAATCTACAAAATTTTGAATAATTTACTTCCGCCTGATATTTTGATATAAAGCTTCTAGAAGCACCATCAGATTTAATTAAGCGCAATTCAGGATTGCATAATTCAGCAGCCAACATGGCCGCAACATCTTCAAGAACAAAATCTCGCTCAATCAACCAGCCACAATCGTATTGTTCAAAAACTTCTGAAACACCACCCACATCCGTAGCGATAATTGGTAAACCATATGCTTGTGCTTCTTGCATTGAGATAGGTAATCCTTCACTAAAAGAACAATTAATTAATGCAGCAAAAGAATTACTAGCCAACGTTCTCTGCACTTCATAATTTGATTGATAACCATGGAAAAAGAAACCATATTTTAACTTAAAAACAGCATATTCCTGTACTTCATTAAATAATTCCCCATCACCTATATGTTGCCAAGTTAAATCAACACCATATTCACGTACTTTGGCAATTAAATCAATAATTAGCTTAATTCGTTTAATAGCTACACAAGAGGAAATACTTATCAAACATAAATTTTTGACATCATATTGCAAGTGATTGGGAAACATTTTAGTAACACCAAGTTTACTGACCACTAATTTGTTAGCTAGTTGATTGCCATATTTTTGAAGTAGATAGCGCATGCCATTATCTGAGACCAAAATTAACCGATCCAAAAGCTTGATTTTTTGTAACTGTAATGGAACATAACCACGAATATTTTGATCGGCAAATAAATCAACTCCATGAGCCCGAGAAATTATCTTATAATTAGTTTTACACTGAATAAACTTGAACGCTAAAATTGGAAAATCCAGCCAATAACAATAAAATATCACTTGGGATTGACTTGAATATAAAATGTTACGAACAAATTTTGCAGTTATACGTGCTTTAGCATATTGACTAATAAATCTTTTTAATTCATGAATGCTTAATTTACCGACAACGTTATGTTCTTGATACAGTGATTGATAAAATCTAATTGAAAATACATTTTTAATCGTGGCATAACACAAGTTAAAAACATCAATGTTTTCCATTAAATAGCGATCAATTTTTAATTGAGGTTCTCTATTACATTGAATTTGGCTCACTGAGAAAGGTACAATTGTGACATCAAACCTAGCATTCAAGTATGATAACTCTGTTGCAAGAAATTCCTCACCTGTATTGTAAGGATAATTAGCAGAAAATAATATGATTTTATTTTTTTTCAAAATATCTGAGTGCCTTATAACCTGAGTTCAAGTGCGAAACGCAAAAACCAATGATTTTCGCAGCTTTGCTGGAATTAGCGATTTGCTAATTCCATAGTATACCTCATGTGCTGTTTTTCCATTATGGATTTTTCTTGGTAAATGGTTAATTTTAGCGATCGCTACCGGTAACTCTTTTTCAGTTACCAAGGAAAAGTCAGTTCCTTTCGGAAAGAACCGCCTGATCATGCCATTAGCATGTTCATTACTCCCCGCTGATAACTTGAATATGGGTCAGCCAAAGAATACATAGCGCTTAAAGTAGCTGCTATAGCTAAGTGCTTCGCAAACTCAACACCGTTATCACAGGTGATAGTTTTAATCCGACTTTTGTGTTTTAAAAGAAGTTCCAATAACTTGCGAAGCGTGGTGCCACCGCTTTTACTTTCTACCAACCCAGCCATGCTAAATCGAGATTTGCGCTCTGTAACTGTAATCATTCCAGGACTATTTGCTGGTCCAACTATCGAATCAATTTATAAATCTCCAAACCTTTTTCGCTCTTCCACAACCGCGTCACGTTCATGAATAGAAACGTTATGGCTAATTTTCTGTTCACGATATTTAACCTTGCTTTTACGCTTTTTATGCTTACGTCGCAATAGGGTATATAAGGTACCACCTCCACGGCTATCTTCATAAATCCATTGGTAAATTAACTCGACACTGGGCATAATTAAACCAAGAGGAAGCTTATGTTTCAAGCGAGGGCACATCGCATTTGGAGACCAACTCTTTTCTAAAGATAAGCGTTCAAAGAGCTCCAAAATCAGAGCGCGCTGCTCTTTACTATAGGTATAATGGGTATTCCCATTTGCAACCTTTAGCAAGAAGTCAACATGAGCTAACTTGGCATTATGATTGCCATAATTAAATCCACGACCTTTTACTTCTCTATGAGTAGTCGAGGGATTAACCTCCAGCATGTTAGCTATTATTGGTAACTTTTTGGCAGTTTCCAAAATCGCAAATCCACCACCAAAGGACAACCTCAATAATGTCTCAAGTCGGATGCGTTTTTCTAAATTTAATCGCTTAGCCATAAATGTCTCTCACAAAATAATTCGATATTTTAATCTAAATTATTTTGCGTTTCGCATTTGAATTCGGGTAACCTAAAGTACAATGGCTTATTGCTAAGTAAATAAACTTTTAAATCGATTTAAGATTTTATAAAATGGATCTAAAGTCTGAAAAAATATCAAGATTTCCTGACTAGATAATACGTTAGAAATTCTATTATAGTAAATAAATTTTCTTTTGTAACAATAAAAGCCAATATAATTAATCATTAATTTAACCGGATTAGCACCTAGAATATAAAATTCATGCTGCTGAAGCAATTTTGTGCTGTAACTTTCACCGAAAAGCATTTTTAAATGAATTCTCACCAATGCTTGTGCATGTTTTAACATTTCAACTCGCTTAATTTTGGTAAGTTGCGTATTGGAGCAACGATATTGTATCAATGGAGTAGCTAAATTATTCAGAATACACCCCTTAGACAACGCTTGTATCCACAACTCATAATCCTCAGCTACACAGCCTTCGCTCTCATTATAGCGCAATTCCAGCTCAGCAAAAACATTTCTTCTCAGTACTACCGTAGGGTGAATCAAGTTACAATCGACAAAATAAGTATATGCTTTTATCAACGATGGATTTACTTGCACCTTCATTAACATTTCAGATGCACCATTGCCAAATACATAGGCAAATCCACCACAAACACCAATTTCAGGATGAGACTCCATAAACTCAACTTGTTTTGCAAATCGCTCTGGTAAAGAAATATCGTCAGCATCCATTCTGGCAATATATTTTCCATTCGATTGAGCAATGCCAAAATTCAGTGTTTTTGGTAACTTGTTATTTACATCATTTTTAAATAGTCTAATCCGAATGTCTTTAGCTGCATAAGTTTGCAAAATCCCATAACTATTATCTGTTGAACAGTCATCAATTATTATAAACTCAAAATCAGTATATGTTTGTTGTAAAATACTTTCAACGGCTTCGGCTACGTACTTTTCAGCATTATAAACAGGCATCACAACTGAAATCATTGGAGTCGTCATATTTTTATCCAGCTTTCTGGCAATAAATCACAGGTATTAATACTTTCATCGTTAAACCATTTTGATGGAGCAATAACAACTTTATTTGAATTATTATTTAACCATGCTCCCCACCAACTAAATGAGCTATTTGCAATAATGTTATGTTTGCACATGCTCATCAATTGCATATCTCGATAACTATTCTTATCAACGTTACCTGTAACATAAACTGCATTGCTAATATCTAAATTTTGTTTACACCATTCCGTATCATTGGAAAATATAAAAAATACTGGGTTTTCTATTTTTAACCTTATCTGCTCAATTGCTGATTGATAATATTCAATCGTACAAATTTCACCATGTAATGGATGATTGACATAATCGCCCATTCTTATATGCACGGAGACAGACTGAGTTTTCTGAATCTGTAATGCAAATAATTGATTAGTTATATCTAAATCTGGAAATCTAAAGTCAGAATGAATAACATGGGCATATTTTTCAAAATATTTCTCACTCTGCCAATATCCTTCTAAATAACTAGTTCTGTTATTAGAAAGATTACCATACTTTGGTTGGTAATTAAATTCTCTTTGTACAATATAACAATTTAATAACTTTAATTTACGATATATTTTAGATAGGATACATGATGAATACGCAGATTTTTTTATTTTATCAATCAATATATTGTCTGCAGTAATAATACTTAAGCCAAAAACACGCTCTAGCTCAAATCCATTGTGCAAATTATAGTCTTTAAAACCAGAAATATCTAACGCAACAATCTTATCATCCAATTGTAACTTCCGGTAAAAAGCGTATTGAAACATTTGATTGCCTAATCCGCCAGTACAGTGTATTATTAGCATTTAACTTTACCCAGTAATTTTTTTGCCAAATTTATCAATTTATGTTGCTTAAATGTGCCTACTCCACGTAATAAATTATGCCCACCGTACTTACTTTTATCTCGAAGAATAATTTTGGCCTCAAAAGGCAGTTGCCAACCTTCAGGATATAAATAATCCGGTGTTAACAAATTAACTTGTGGTTTAATAACGTGCCAATTATTATTAATATATGCATTCCAATGACTTTCATCATGCCAAATAGCAACAATCCCAGCTTGAAGATCTCGGTCTATATTCGCAGATAGCTTCTTACAAATATCAATAAATGACGAGTAATCACCACCATTAATCCCTCCTGCTACATATAAATCTCCGCCTTCTATATATGCTAATGACGCTGGACGTTTCTCAAAGGTATAATCACTAAGCATTTTATCGAAGAACCCAGGATGAATACCTGCAACAATACTTTTTTCTTTACCAAAAAATTCATCATATGCTATTTTTGTATTGAATATGCAATTACCATTGAAAAATACAATTTTGTCAAAGTTTACTAACCGTTCTTGTATTCGTAAAAATATATGATATCGAAATAAGGTATTAAATGGCCAGCCCAAATTATCTTGGTAAACTTTACTTACATTATCTTGGGCCACTATTTGCTCAGAATCAGTAAATACAAAATAATGTTTTTCAATGTTTTGACAAAAAAACCTCTCGCAACTAGAGTAAAACTCCGGCCAAAAGATATCATATTTACCTGTACAAATATATAAAATAGCTACCTTCATAAGTTTAAACTTTCTTAGCGATAATATAACAATATGCTGAATAAATAGATGAGTCTTTTTTTAAGATTTTTTTTAAAATAGGCCGTAATTTAAATATAGCTTTTAACAACCCGCGCTGAAAAATATTTCTCGGTTGATTATCGACCCAAAAATCAAATCCTCCAAAATATCCAAAGCTCTTGACATCCACCCCATTTACCAATAGCAACTTAGCCCATTTCTGTGGGTTCATCGACTCCAAAACATGTCGATTAAGATTTTCACGATCGACCAAGGAGTGCAGTATCCTTTGTGCTAATCCTTTAAAATTAGGCACAGAAATAAATAAAGTACCGTCGTCAGCCATAAAATCAAGATGTTTTAAAATAACCTGCTCATAATTTTTAAAGTGCTCAATAAATCCAATTGAATAAACCATATTAAATTTTTGATTAATAGCAAAAGTTTCAATTGATGATTGCTCAAAAAAACCTACATTATAACCACTCTTATTTAACCACTCAGGCAATCTTGTTGCCACAAACTCATTTTGGTCAATCCCATTTAACTGATATCCTAACTCTCCAAATACGGCAAGATATCTTCCTGGATATGCTCCAATTTCAAAACATGATCCCAATTTATTTTCTTGAATATAGTAGTTATGCTCTAAAAACTTTCTAACATCATCTTCCTTTGGAACTATTTGCAAATCTAAATTTGCATAAGATAAATTCCAATATTCCTTATCAACAACATTCTCCACAAACATCCCCCAATTAATATACTAAACTACTTTTTAAAAACAAAGCATAACCAAGAACGATAAAAACTGCAGCCAATACAGAATAAGAAATTAATTCCTTAATTATTTTTTTAGTAAAAATATCAGGAAATTTCTTTTGACAAATATAATTAACAATAAGAGTACTACAACACAAATGAGATATAAAAGTTGCAAAGATTACGCCAACAATACCCCAGTATCGAACCAAAATTAACGATAATAATAAATTTATAATGCCTTCAAAAATAGCATATTGATAAAAATCTTGTATCATGTTTAAAGAATACAAGAAATAGTACGGAACTTGTGATAATCCAATACATAAAATATATAAACTAAAACATAGTGCCAAATCATGACTAATTGAAATATGATGATTCGTCCATATTTCCACGAATTGAACTAAACATAAGTTTACACCAATAGCAGTTATAATTGATGCGATGCAAAATCTACGTAATAATTTTTGTACAATTAACCGAGTATTCTCTGGTTGCTCCTGATATTTTGGAAACTCTGCCACAAACACTAGAATATAATTAACCATCACTGAAATAATCAGTAAGATTAATTTATTTGCAATTGAATATTGCACTACATTAGCTAGCCCGATATTATGGCTAATAACTAAACCATCTGTATTCATAATCAATAACCCCGCAATTGAGTTAACAAAGTAAAAGTAACTATTTTTTAATAAACTAGTTACTGAAAAAGACTCACTACTTTGATTATTAGTTATTTCACGATGATGATAATTTAATTTTCTATAAAAAAATACTGCTAAAAATATTGAACCAGCTAAGCCAACAACTCCATTTAAAGCAACTAGGCTAACTATGCTCAACTTGAAGTAAATTACTAATAATAAAATTAGTAATGTTAGAATACTCGTAAAAATAGTTATAAGTTTGGTAATATGAATATAACCCAAATAAATCAATAATTGTCCATACATGCTCAAAGGTAATTGAAGTATAAAAAAGAATAAACTAACAATAAAAAACCTAGCCACTAGACCCAAAATTGAATCTGGGATTTTACCCAAGATTATCTCAACCATGCTCTGATTATGATAAAGCACAAACAACATGCACAATAAACACAAAGCTATGGCTATTGAAAGTGATAGCCCACTCTGAATTAATTTTTTACAGGTGTTTATATTATTTAAATTCGCAAATGCCGTAGTAACCGCATTTGGCACACCAAGACTAGCTAAAGCCAAATATGCTAAAGTATCACCAACTAACGAAAAAACTCCATACTGCTCACTACCAAAATAGGAAATTGAAATTGGAACAGAAAAAAATGAAATTAATGTCGTAATAACTAAAGCGGTGAATGTAACAATTGTTTTAGCTTTATGCGACCCCATAAAATCACGCATTAAATTCATGGACAGTAACAAAAAACTCATGACTCAAACTTAACATTAACGATGAATGATCACAGTTATGCGGTTGGCATATCAAAAAAATATAATTTTGCAAATAACCATTTATAATGATCGTAATTTTTTTCATATCAAATATCAATCTTCTAAATATTTTAAACAAAAAATACAAATTATAGTATCTTTAGCAAAATACTATAACCCAATAAATTTAAAACTAATGCCGTTTATCTTTATTTAAAGCACTTAAATCAAACGAAGCAAATAACTTATCTGTTCTTGAATATCAAATTGATGATTCCCAACAAATAATCCGTTTTTATCAATTAATTCCGCATTAGTTAATTCTCCATGGATTTCATAATTGAAATACTTCATCACTTCATTCTTAGCAAAGTTACCTGCAACAATTGGACGGCACTCAATTCCTGCGCCCATTAATTTTCTAGCCAATTCTTTTCTGTTAAGCTTAGAGCTTTCTTTTATTACTAGCGCAAAGCCAAACCAACTGCTCAAACCTATTTCTTGTTGAATATAAAAATCTGGATGATCAGCAAATAATGCTTGGAAGAGCTCTGCATTATTTCGACGCTCTTGAATAAATTGTGGTAATTTCTTAAGCTGTTCGATTCCAACAGCCGCTTCCATTTCAATTGGGCGAACATTATAGCCAGGTAAAACAAATCTAAATGACTCTTCGAAAGGGTCATCACTCTTTTCACCACAAACATGGTTAAACTTAGGTAAATTACGCGTCCAGCCATGTGCTCTAAGTGATAATAAAATATGATAGAGTTCTTCATCATCAGTTACCACCATACCACCTTCCATAGTCGCCATATGATGACTAAAAAATGTGCTAAAGCTCCCCATTACACCAAAGGTTCCAGCTTGCTTTTCTTGAAATAAAGCTCCCATAGACTCGCAGTTATCTTCAATTAAAGTAATATTTCTATTTGCAATAATTTCATTGATTTGTGCAAAGTCATTTGGATTGCCTAACAAGTTAACCACCATTAAGAGTCTGGTTTTGTCAGATACCGCAGATTTTAGCGCATCTAAATCGTAATTAAGCGTATGTTTATCAATATCCACAAACTTAAGTTTCAATCCATATTGTGCCAGCGGATAATACGTAGTTGGCCATGACACGGCAGGAACAATAACCTCATCACCTGGTTTTAGTTGATTTTCTTTACAATAAAACAATGCGGCAATCATAATCAAATTAGCAGACGAGCCAGAATTAACCATGATACAGTGCTTACTTCCTACGAATTTAGCAAACTCTTGTTCAAATTTACTAACTTCTTTACCCATCGAATAATTACCACTATCTATTACGCGCTGAATGGCGGCTAATTCTTTATCACCCCAAGTACTACTGGCTAAATTATATTTAATATCTTCCATTATTTTTTGGTATCCATAAAAAATTTATACGTGTCGTTGATTCCATCTTTTAAGCTATGTTTGCTTGACCAACCTAAAGCCTTAATTTTTGATATATCTACCAGCTTTTGCTGCATTCCTGTGGGTTTAGTTAAGTCATGAACAAATTCACCTTGATAGCCAATTATTTGGGCTACTTCTTGATAGTATTCATTAATCGAGTAATCATAACCAAGACCTAAATTAGTATAATCTCCTAATTTATCAAAATTAGCAAGAGCAAAAAACATACCATCCGCACAATCTGAAGCCAGCATAAATTCACGTCTAGCTAAGCCATCACCCCAAATCTCAACACTTGGCAAGTTATTGGTATATGCATCATAAATTTTTTTAATTACCGCAGGTATTAAATGGGAATTACTTTCACCGAATTTATCCCATCGACCATATAAGTTACAAGGAATAATAGTCCTATATTCTAAACCGTATTGACGACGAATGTATTCACACAATTTAGCCACCGCAATTTTAGCTAAAGCATAGCCTTCATTCGTTGGCTCTAATGGAGCATTTAGAATATAATCCTCTTTTAATGGGTTTAAATAATCTCGCGGATACATACACGAGCTACCTAAGTTTAATAATCTATTAACACCGACACTACGGGCTGCATTAACTAAATTAAGCCCCATGAGTAAGTTATTATTCAGAAACCCCGTCGGATCACTTATATTTGCATGAATACCACCAACTTGACCAGCACAATGAATAATCGTATCAATTGAATTATCTCTCAAGTAATTAGCTATTTCTGCATAGTCAAATAGATTTAGCTCATGACTCGATGGCGCATAGATTTTATATTTTTGCGAGTTGGGATGCTCTAGCAGATTTTTACCTACCATTCCTGAACCACCAGTAATTAAGAGGTTATCCACTACTAATATCTCGCTAACTTCATTTTTTCAACATAACCCAGATCGTGTTCAACCATGATTTCTACCAATTGTTCAAAACTAGTTTGCGTTGGATTCCAACCAAGTAAAGACTTAGCTTTCGCTGGATTACCAAGTAAAGTTTCAACTTCGGTTGGGCGGAAATATTTAGGATCTACTTCAACCAAAACTTGTCCTGTTTGCTGACAAATACCTTTTTCTTCAATACCGACGCCTTGCC
>Ga0247839_1006341_pt1 | contig 13663 bp, 13 predicted proteins | sample LaCruzMarch2015__6_FD_192405 | JGI IMG/M metagenome (GOLD analysis project Ga0247839, IMG submission 192405) | Freshwater microbial communities from meromictic Lake La Cruz, Castile-La Mancha, Spain - LaCruzMarch2015_16m | ecosystem: Environmental > Aquatic > Freshwater > Lake | place: Spain...
GGGCCCGCGGCGGGCGTCGTGCCGGGAGCGGATTAGTCCAACAAACGTTTATCCGTCGTGCGCGCGCGGCGTCGCGCTCCGACTCGGGGTTCGTTGGGCGCGCACGACGGATAAACGCTTATTCGTTGGATTGGGACGTGGGTTTTGCGGTTTGATCCCCGTAAATTCTCTAATACGAAGTAGCGGGAGCCTAAATACGAAGATTCTCTCGTTTTTGCGGAAAAGCGGGAACCTAAATACGAAGTAGCGGGAACCTAAATACGAGCCTGTGGTGCTGGTGGGTTTTGCGGGAACCTAAATACGAGCCTGTGGTGCTGGTGGGTTTTGCGGGAGCCTAAATACGAAGCATGGCCCGACGCGTGTTCGACGGGCGTAGAAACAACAACTTATCTTTATGAGAACGCTAGGTTTTTATGGTCCTGCATGGCCGATCGGGAGCCTAAATACGAATGTTTTTCACCGCTTGGCGCGGACCGTGTGAAGTATGCCTGCGCGTGTCAACTCAAAACTCTCAAGGAAACCAGACGTTACCAGCGCTTGGGCGGCCTCCCTGAAGAGCTTCCTGAGATCCCGAAGGCGATCCATGCGCATCTTGGCGAGTTCAGCGTCAGACAACGCGTCGTCGTGGGCAGGTGTTAGCGCCAACCCGGCCCCGGCAGCCAGCGTTTCGATCTTGTGTGGGAAGGGATCGCGGTGCGATGACAGAAACCCGTGGAGCCAGGTGCAAATACCCTCGGGGAGCGCGAGACGGATGTCCCAGTCGACCCGGCTGTAGAGTGTGTCGAATAGAAATAAGAGTTCGTCGTCCTTGTCGAATACCCGCACCGTCCATTGTGCATGGGGCTTCTTGGCGTAGGCGAAGCGTGCGATCAGTCGGGTAGTGATGCCTCGGTTGCTCCCCTGGTTGTAGACCATAATGAGTCCGCCAGCCAATCTTATGAACGACTCGAAAAGCCTGGTGTAGTAAGCTTTAGTCGTATGCCATCCGATTGACTTCAGGAATTGATATGGGGTGAAACTCACCAACTCAGAACGGGCTTCTTTACTTAAATGAACTAAGTGCATCCATACGATTTCATCATCCTGACGAAGTTCCTCCCCGGTGTATTTGAGTTCACCGCCGCCGATCACAGGGAACACGAGGGGAGCGCTTGCCCTATAAAGTTGCCGCGCTACGTTACGGTTGCGCGCAGAGAAGAGGGCGCATCGCACTAAGGGATTGGGAATTCCTCTTTCCGAATCCTTCCATATCGCTAACTGACCGGCGGCATGACGCTCGGCCAGTTCGGCGCCCTTCTTTTTCTTGGCATCGTCAACGGCTCGATCAGCGAGGTTCTTTGCAGCTAAGGTGGGATTCATATCGTGGATCTCTGGTGTATTAGGACATCCCTGTCCATATTTCCTGCGATGATCGCTTAACGGCCTCTGCCATCGGTTGCCCGAGCGGGAGCCTTGCCTTTCGGGGTTTCCTTCGGCGGCGCTCCTTTGGCGGGCGCAGGTGCGGCTTCGGGGGCTTGTTGTTCCCTGACCTTCTCCATCAGGCGCTCACGCGCGGCGGGGGGCAGATTTGGCATCGCGCGATCGACCAGGGTCCGCACCGCTTCGGCGGCCTGGTCGCGCTCCTGGGGCCGCACCGACCAGACTTCGCGCTGAACAGTCTTCTCGGGAAACGTCACCTTCCCCTCGGCGTCCACATCCCTGACCTTCACCGTCACGGGCTGGCGGCCTTCACGGGCCACCTGGACGGCATCGCCGGGTTTGACGCCTGACTCACCGATGGCCCGGCGCAGGTCGACCCCCCAATGGGCGTGAACTTGTCCCTCAGCGTCGCGTAGCCGCACGTAGTAGCTCGCGGAGCCCTTGGGGTCGTCCTTGTAGGGGGCTGCTCCATGACTCTCCAGAACGCCACGGAAGGCGCTTGCACGCGGGGTCGCGCTGGGAGGCTCGACGGGACTCGGATCGGACTTTTGAGTACCCGCCTGCCTGACTGTGACATTCCAGGCGGGAACCTCCACTGTCTTTGTGCCTTGGCTTATATCGACCTTACCATCACCGCCAGGCGCGTACTGTTTAGTCGGTACCACGAGGGGGCGTTTCCCTACCCCTTCTAATTCGACCGTATCGCCGACATTGGCCCCCGCCTCGCTTAATGCGCGTTTCAGGTCCGCTCCTTGATGCTGCTGTAACCCTCCACCTAGTGTTCGCAAGACCACGGTATAGACCGGCGAACCATCTGGGTTGGTTTCAGGATCTCCCCAGCGGTTTCTTTCTGCGCCTGCCGACACAAGGACGCCGCTCATCCTGGATTCCTTGGGCTCCGTGCCGGCGGTCCCAGTGGGGCGATCCGCAGGGGCCGGGGTGGGCGCGGGGCGGTCCGTTCTCGACTCCTTGGCACTGGGTGCCTGGCGTTCGGCAAGTGCCGCTTTCTCGCCGGGGGACGGGGTATAGCCCTCGACCTTTAGGCCGCGCTCCATAGCCGCCTCAAAGACTTGCTGCTTGAATTCGTCCGTACCCTTGACCTTGATTGACCCCCACCCCTTGGATTGGGCCATCTCGACTAACGCGGTGGCAACCGCAACCGACGGGTCTTTCGCTTTGAATGTCTCGCCTTTCGCTTGGAACGCGAGTTTAGTCGGTTCGTTTCGGTAATAGAAGTCATCACCGCTATGAACGAAGTGGCGTCGCACGTAGGTTGGTAGGGCAGCGTCCTTGTTGATTGTGGCGTCAGTAGTTGCCGCTTCCCGCTTGGGCTCAGCCGGTTTCCGAAGATCGGCAATCTCCGCATCAAGCGTTTCAGTCAACCGATCACGGGGGCCGCGCAGAACCTCGTTCGGTTGATCGGCGGGCGGCGGGGCCTGTGCTGGATCGCGAGCACGGGCGGCGGCGGCGCGGGCAAGCACCTCTTGCGCATCAATGTCATCGAGAACCCGTTGCCCACGGGTTATCTCATTCTCGGCTGGGTCGGTCTTTGGCGCGGCAGGCTCGGGAGTGACCGCGGTTGTCCGACCCCCCTCGCTTACCTCATTTTCGGCCTGTTCGCCCGGTTTTGCATCGGGTTTTGGGGCGGCCTCGGCCGCATCCTTGCGGGGGCCTCCTTCTGCCCACCTCGCAAGGACCTCGCTCAACCGCTCGGCAGGAGGTTCCTGGCCCTTGGTGTTGGCATCGTCAACGGCGTCATGTGCAGCGCCCTCGGCATCACGTCGGGACGGCGGGGGCATGATAATCGTCGTCGGTTCGTCCGGCGGCAGCGTGTTGGCCTCGGCGACGTTGGGAGGCGCTGCGGCGGACTGGGGCTCAGGTGATTGGTCGCCATCGCTTCCAATATCCCGGCCACCGCGGCTTAATTCGTTTGGCTCCGGGTTGGGTTCAATTCCATGCCTCTCTGCCGCAAGATCAGGAAGCGGAAGCTCTGCCGGAGCATTGACATCCTGCAAATACTCAGTCATGTGTCGCACGGTCTGCTCGGCGTCACCTGGGGCGCGGGGCATATCGATCGGCAAGGGTTGTCCGAACTCATTGCCCCAAGCGTTGCGCATGGCAGGACGGTTGTTCTCGGCGGCTAGGCTGAGTGCGCGGCGTGCGTCCTCGGGATCGTCCGGGTTACGCAGATGCAACTCGAGACGGGAGCCCTCAAGCATCGTCGTGAACTGTGCCTCAAGCTTGCGCCCGTCCTCCCACGCTTCCCGCGGGTCCGCGTAGACCTTGGCTTCGGCCGGCTTATCTGTCCACGGTTCGACCGAAACCCCTGTGTAATACGTGTTGTTGTCAGTCGCGATTAAAATCTGTTGGTCTTCAGGGTCCATGGGTGCTCCGCTCGTCGCTGCTGGTTTGGGTAGATTAAGGATAATAATATGCTTTTGTGACGGCTCGCACAATTCGCAGAGGACGCAGGGCGTCTTTCACATGTGAAAGACTCTCCCGACGAAGGGTCCACCGCACACACGGCAGGATTAAAGGATCACTTGACATAGTGCGCAAATCCGAGATAATGATAGTTATGGATATTTTAACGCTTATCGCTACGTGTGCGCCACTGATATCTCCTGGACTCATGGCGGGGATCGTCGACGTTGCGTCCCAGGGACAGCCGTTGGCGATTTACCGTCACGACACCAGGGAGTCGATACACCCCGCAACTGAAGCTGAAGCCGTTGCAACCGCGCGCAGACTTTTAGCCGCCAATGTGGAGATAAGCGGTGGACTCGCGCAACTCGATTCTAAGGTATGGACAGCCTTCAACCTGACGGCCGAAAACGTCTTTTCGCCCTGTGCGAACCTCGGCGCGGCGGAAGACGCGCTGATCACTTGGTACACCAAGGACGTGGGGGACCTGGACGCAGCGCTCAGCCGGTTCCAGACGGGGGGCGATCCGGTGGAAGGGATTAAGAGCGGCTACGTCGGGAAAGTGAAGGAGGCGGCAAAGCGCGCCGCTTCCCTGGGGGATGCCAAGGGAGGCGGCGATCCACAATCAACTTCGGCGGCTAAGGAAGGGTCCGTGCCATCCGAAAAATTTAGCGAGGTTTTAGAGGGCTTTAAGGGGGGGCGTTAAACTAGGCGCCCCCCTCTCTCTGTGAAGGCAAAAATCTTGGCGAGAATTAGCGACTTAGTCCGAATGCCGACACTAAAAAAATACCTTGGGGTCGGGGAGGTCGAACGCCTCGATGTATACGAACTGACGGCCGAGGAAGGCGGGGGCTTTCAGGTTCGTGTCCAGTTCAGCGATTCCGTCGGAGGACAACAAAACCGCTGGCTGACCACCTACCGCAACGAAAATCGCATTCGGACGTTCCGAAGTCTGAATACGGTTTGGGCATTACTCAAACCTCTTGGAGCAAAAGAGATTCATGTTTACGACACATCCTTTATCAGTGAAGTTCCAGAAACCGATCCAGAACCGCAGCTATGAGCGTAATCGTCTGACGCTTCTGGCGACCGCGGGCATCTGCTTGGTGCTGCTGGCCGAACCCGCATCGGCGAACGTGCTCGATAATTTCGGGGCCGCCCTGATCGGCATTGTGAACAATGTGTTCCTGAAAGCGGTCGCCACGCTGGCCGTTATCGCCACGGGGATCATGGCACTGAGCGGCCGGATCGAGTGGAACAAGTTCCTGATGGTCCTCCTGGCCGTCGTCATTATCTTCGGTGCCACCGGCATCGTGAACTACATCCAGACCAACTCGGCTACCGCCGCACTGGCCACGCCCCCGCTGTTCGAGCGGACTGTCTAAGACCGATGCCAACTGACCCTTTGTTTACGGGTCTCACCCGGCCAGCCATGCTGGCCGGGGTGACATACGCGGGGCTCATCATCAATGCGATGGTGTGTCTTCTCCCCTTCATCTTTTTCACGAACTTCATCTGTCTGGCTCTCAGCCTTCCAATTCATGCGGTCATGTGGGGTGTATGCCGATGGGACGCGCGATTTTTTGACCTCATTCTGGTCTGGGGCCAGACTTCGGCGGCGGCAAATACTCGCGACCTGTGGCAGGGCGCGTCCTATAGGCAATAGGAAAAAGACAATGAGTTTATTAGACCGCTTCAAAAGCGAGAGGACGCTAGGGGATATGGTGCCACTGTCGGCACATCTGACCGAGAATATCGGACAGACCCGGCAAGGCGCCTTAGTGACAGCGTTTGAGGTCGAAGGTACTCCGTTCGACTCGAAGACGCCGGATCAACGCGCAGCATACAAGGAGGCGATGAATGTTTTGCTGCGTAATCTCGCGAATCCACGACTCGGGATCTGGTCCGTGCTACTGAGAAGGCGGTTCATACCGGACTGGAAAAGGCAATACACGAACCCATTCGCCCAACAAGTCCATAACCGCTATATGGCGCTCCAGTCGGAACGGCCACTGTATTCCAACCGTCTCTATCTCGTGCTCGTACTGCGCGTACAAGGGATGAAGTCAGTAGTCCCGTGGTCGAAAAATGCAGACCAAGCGCTGCTACGTGACATGCTCTTCGCGGGAATCGAAACCCTCGACGATCTCAGCGCCCGCACGCTGGCGGGATTGACAGACTATACCCCGCGCCGACTCGGCTGCTATACCGACGGTCCTAATCGCTTCAGTGAATTAGGCGAATTGTACGCCGACATCATCAATGGAGCACCCAGTCGCGTGCCGATAGGCCCGTATGACCTCGGGCAGGCGATCGGCTGCAACCGGGTCCTCTTTGGGCGCGAAGTGTTCGAGGTGCGTTCCCCGTCCCGCAGCCGGTATGGCGCTGCGCTGGGAATCAAAGAATACGTGTCAACGACATTCCCGGAGATGTTCGCGGACCTGTTATCGCTCCCGCTGGAGTGCAATTGGATACAAAGCTTCCTATACCTCGACAAAGAGAACGCGAAAGGCAAATTTTCCTCCCAACGGCGACGGCTGGTATCGTCCGGCGATGAGGCGGTGTCGCAAGTGGCCGCGCTGGAGCAGGCCAGCGATGATTTAATGTCCAACCGGTTCGCGGCCGGCCAACATCAAGCAGCCCTCATTGTGTGGGCCGACGATCAGGAGGGCATTCAAGAAAACGTGGCCCAGAGTCATGCCGCACTGTCGAGCCCCGGGTTTGTGGTGGTTCGTGAGGACTTGGCGCTTCAAGCGGCCGTGTTTTCGCAGCTCCCTGGGTGCGTCGCGCTCCGCCCGCGCAAGGCGGTCATCACAACCGTCAATTTTGCCTCGTTCAGTCCATTATATTGCTACCCCGCTGGCCGCCGGACAGGGCATCACTGGGGCGAGGCCGTCACCCTGTTGCGGTCTGTCATCAACACGCCGGTCTGGTTCTCTCCCCACGTCGGGGACCTCGGGCACACGACAGTCATAGGTATGTCGGGTGCCGGCAAAACCGCGTTTCTGGCATTCCTGCTGGGGCAACTCCAGCGCTTTCCCGCACGCCACTTCATCCTCGACAAAGACCAGGGCCTCAAGTTGGCGGTCCTCGCGTATGGCGGGGAGTACCGGTCAATGAAATACGGCGAACCGACAGGGATGAATCCCTTCGACCGTCCTTTAGTCGACCGTCATGCAGCCTTTTTACATGACCTGGTGAGGCTGTTGGTGGGGGAGCCTTGGAGCGCCAGGGCGTCAAAGGAAGTCGACGAGGCGATCCGGTCGGTCTACGGACTGGACCCGGAACAGCGCAACATGAGTGCCTTTGTGCAGTTTCTCGACCCCACGGCAGAAGACGGGGTTGCGGCGCGTCTGCGGGCCTGGGTGCGAGGTGGACGCTACGGGTGGTGCTTCGATGCGGGACGGGACACGCTGAGTCTCGCGCGCCTGACGGCGGTCGATGTCACAGAATTCCTGGAAGACCCGATAGTCAGAACCCCTTTGAGTGCGTATCTGCTTTATCGGGCGGAAGCGCTGATCGACGGCACCCCATTCGTGATTTGGATCGATGAGTTCTGGCGCCTGCTCGATGATCCCTATTTCGAGTCGTTTGTCCGTGATTCGCTCAAGACGATCCGCAAAAAAGACGGGATTGTCATCACGGCAACGCAAAGCCCTGCGGATGCCCTGAAGAGCCGTATTGCGTCCACCATTCTGGAACAGAGTCCGACCAAGATACTGCTCCCGAACGAATACGCCTCGGCCATCGATTATTGCGAGGGGTTCAAGCTGACGCCGGCGGAGTGGGCGATGTTCGCTCCCATGACGAAAGGGATGCGGTGTTTCCTGCTGAAGCAAGGTGGGGCATCAACCTTGATTAACTTCAATCTCGCCGGATTGGATCGTGAAATGCACATCCTCTCCGGCACGGAGCGGCGGATTCGGGCCGCTGAGCGCATTGAAGCGGCGAATGGGGGCGTCCTGCCCCTTGACTGGATCAACCAACTTGAAGAGGAGACGGGTTCGTGAAGCAAGTTAAGACGGTTAAACGCGCGGTCATAAGCGCGGCGGTTGCGGCGGCGCTTGGGTTCGGATTTATCGGTTCAGCGGGTGCAACGGGAATCCCGGTAGTCGATGCGGCCGGACTCACGCAAATGCTCGTTGAATACGGAAACATGACCGAGCAACTGGCGACACTCAAAAGCCAGTACGACACTGCGATTCAGCAATACGAAACCGCCGTGTCGCAACTGAAGTCGCTGGAGCAGCAAGCGACAACCATGAAAAACATGTATACCGACATGTCCGGTATTACCAATGGCGCCCAGCTATTTCAGAACGTCGTGGGGCGGTTGCACAGTGCCATGCCGGACGCCCTAACCGACGTTGAGTCAGTGACCGGACCTGTTGCGGCACTGGCGGGGCAAATCCGCGCGGCTAAGCAAGAATTCACGTCAGATGCCGTCTTCCCTCTCGCCGGGAGCGATAAAAGGAAAGCGCAATACGAGAAGAAGGGCACCTACCTCTTCACTTACGCGGCACAAGCGAAGATCGTGTTTGATGCGTTTGCGCAGCGACGCACGGACCTTGCGTCGCTGAATACTGCCGGCGCAAGCGCGACAACCCAGAAAGAAGCCCTCGACCTGATCGCGAAAGGCGTGGCAGAGCAAACGCTCCTGCTCAACGATATCGGCCAATTGTTGGCGCTGGACCTGAAGGTGCGACTGGATAAGGAGACGCTGGATTACAACGAGGACGCCTTGAAGCGGGCACCGGGCCAGGCCGCAGGTTCTGTGCAGTATTGACCGAGAACCCAGATGTCATGGCTTACAGCACAGGACGCCATGACATCTTTCACATGTGAAAGATGCAAAAACCAACGAGACGGGTGCGGAACATGAAAAAGATTGCCGGTTATACACTCGGCGCCATGGCGATCGGACTGGGCGCTTACAGCAATGCAGGTGCCGAGCCGCCGGCTATCGTGGCCGGGGTCGATATGAATAAAGTGAACTGGCCGGCACTGTGTGCCAGCGTGGCGCCCGTGACCGTGACCAGGGGCGGGGTGACGTGTAATAACGTGTATCCCACATCGTCCGTTGTTCCCGCTTATTATGATGCAACGGGATTGCGCCCCGACGCACCGCCGCTTAATTGCGATAGGCTGGGGCTTGAGTTCAAGAAGATGACTACGCCGAAGCTAAGCGCTGACCCCTGGTCGGATTGCAGAGTTGAATTCACGCTCGATTTGCAGATGCGTGCAGGAAAGTCAGCGACACTCAAATACAAAGACATGACGTTTGAAGCGTGGCGAGACAAATATTTCAAAGACGCGATTGTCATCAAAGGGGGCGCGAAATGAGTACAATGAATTTCTTCACGCCATTTTTCGCCGACATTACCACTATTCTTGAAGACTTCGTCAAGACTTCGTCAGCGAACACAGCGGGCTACGTGAATGGTGCAACGGCGGTCTTTGCAACGCTCTCGCTCATTTTTCTCGGGCTTCAATTAGCGTTTTCGGCGTCAGAGTTTCCGGTCAAGAAGCTCCTGATTATGTTCGCAACGCTTGCAGTCGTGTCTGCCTTCGCAACGGTGCCCGCAAATTACCACACGTACATCAGTACGCATTTGCAAGCATTACCTGACGACCTGAGCAGAGCTGTCACTGGTACAAGCATGGATATCGGAAACTACCTAGACGACACCATAGGAAAGCTCATGGATGGCGTTACAGTCATGTGGCATCAAGGCGGCTTAAGCGAACTTGGCATTCTTTTCTGTGCATTGCTGTGTTTTCTTGCGTGCTGCGCGCTCGTTGTCGCTGCTGTCATTGCAATACTCTATGCGAAAGTTGGTCTTGCGTTAGTGCTGGCGCTGGGTCCGCTTTTTATCTTCGCGATATTGATTCCCGCAACCAAAGATTTCTTCACGAAATGGCTGTCATACGCGCTTCAGTTCGCAATCATGCAAGCGCTCATTGCTGCTGTCATGGTACTCGCTCAGAAATTGATCAAAACGTACGTCATGTCGCTTAGCGATCCAACATGGGCCTTGAATGATATTATCCCGATCATGGCGCCGCTAATCGTCATGATCGTACTCGCTTATCTATTCACACAGATCCCCGGGATGGCCAGCAGCTTATCCGGCGGGATCGGACTGTCAATTGGGAACGTCGCTGGCGCGGCAATGTCGAAAGCGGGGCAAGCAGCGGGGGTGGCGGCCTGGGCTGGCACCATGGGGACGGCGAAGGGCGCGTGGTCGCTGGGAAAGGCAACGGCAAGGGGCGTGGGGAGTCTTGGAGGTGGCAATTCAGTAAGGGACGCAAGGTCTGACAACGAAGTGACACGCGGCGGAACCCAACGGGCGGCGATGGGTAAAGATACTGGTGGCCCTCAACGGGAACAACCTGCGCAAGCGCTGACTGGGGCTGCGGCAGCGCTGGACCGGATCAAACAAGAGACAGAGTCGAAATAAGGGGGTGGACATGGGCAAAGCCGGTATCGTTCTTATGATGTATTTTTGCCTGACTGGATGCTCGGGGGTTCCGGCGAAAGCGACGGGGTGCCCAACTGAAGGGTTTAGCAGCCTGAATCCGGCGGAATATCAATTAGCGAAGGGGATTGGGCGTGTCGCAACAAGAAACTGGGAATGAGGGTGAAACCCGCCCCGGCGGGAAAGCCATGGCGGCCTTCCTGGATTGGGATTACGAGGTGAACCAGCATCAACGGCGGTCCACACGCATTGCGTGGCTGATCGCTGGGGTCGCGTGCGTCATCGCACTGGCCGCAGTATTCGCCGTCGCCGCGCTGGCGCCAATCAAGTCGGTCGAACCGATCTTTGTCCGCGTCGACAACGCGACGGGCGTGGTCGACATCCTGAACCGGATTGACCAGGAATCGACGATCAAGCGTCAGGACATGGTGGATAAGATGTTTCTCGCGCGGTACGTGCGGGCGCGGGAGGGGTTCTTTTTCCCGATCATCAAGCAGCAGTATAGGCAGGTGATGTTGACCTCGACGGGCGCCGCCCGCGAACAATATGAGACGGCGATGTCGAAGGACAACCCGAAATCGCCTCTTGTCGTCAACGCACAGGACGAACGCACGGACGTTCAGATTAAAGCGATCAGCTTTCTCTCGCGGGGCCTGGCCCAGGTACGGTTTGCGCTTGACATCGACAATCACAACGGCACGCGCAGACGACACGGCGTCGCAGTCATTAAGTATAAATACGATGCGGATGCTGAAGTTCCCCTGTCTGTGCTCGAAGATAATCCGCTGGGATTTTCTGTCGTCGAATACAAGGCTGAACCGGAGGACAGTGGCCCATGAAACAGCGAGCGACGGTCGTATTGGCGATGGTGCTGTACCTGTTGGGTACCGCCCATGCCGCCACGGAACCTGCGGCGAGTCGGGTTGATTCCCGGCTACGGTACACGGTCTACAACAAAGACCAGGTGTATCAAGTCAGGACGCAAATCGGTAGGGCCTTTTTCATTCAGTTCGCCGACGGCGAGGAAATGGAAAAATGGTACGCGGGAGACTCGAAGGGATGGGATGTGGCGAAGCATGGGAATGTTGTGGCGGTAAAGCCGGCTGGGGAAGAGCCGGGCACCAACATGATCATCGTCACGTCCGCAGGGCGGACCTATGTTTTCGATTTAACACTGGGTGCGCCCGCGGTCTACGGGGTGCGATTCAGCTACCCGCTTGACCAGGCGAAAAAGGACAAAGCGAGAAGCGTGGAACGCGACCTGGACGCCGCACTCGACCCACTCTTGCAGACGCGGCGGAACTACAAATATGCCGGGACGGGTAGCGCCGATTTGCGGCCGGTAATGATATTCGATAACGGCAGGTACACGTATCTCAAATTCGCCGAAGGCCAGGGGTGGCCAAGCGTCTTTGCCGTGGCGGCAGATGGGCAGGAGACCATCGTCAATCGGACGGTACGAGGAAACTGGATGATCATCCACCGGGTGGGCCGGTTGTGGCGCCTACGGGCGGGAACAGCCGTGCTATGCGTACGCAATGACGACTACGCCCCCGACAGCTCCGACAATAGAGGGGAAACGGATACTCCCATGATCGATCGGCAGACGGTGACGGGAAAGGAGGTGCGGCGATGAGCGTCGGTGTAGCAGGAGGTCCAGATGACGGCGGCGTCAACGGCCGTGGCGGCGTCCCACAAGGACACGGCACGGGCGCCTGGGTGACATGGGCGTTGGGTGGCGCGCTGACGTTGATCGGCGGCGCCGTTTTAGTCTGGTTGTTCACGTCAGGATCGCCAGCGCCGGTTAAAGAGGTAGCGCCAGAAGCGCCCAAGGCGGGTCGATGGGCGATCCCGAAATTGGAGACGCCAGAGCCACCGAAACCGGCAGCAGCGAAAGCCCCAGCCGTGCTGAGTGTGAGTCCGACATCGATAGGACTGGAGCGAACAGAAGTCCAGATTACGATCCAGGGAGTCGACCTCGAAGACACCAAGTCGATTGCCTTGCCAGGTTCCGGGGTCGGGTTTCAAGAGCCAGAGGTAGCCGCTGACGGGAAGCGGGTCACAGTGCGGGCACTGGTGCCGCCATCGGTCATACCGGGAAGCTACAAGCTGGTGGTCAGAACCGCCAAGGGGGAGGCGAAAGGGGCAGCGGCAGACGCCGATAAAGTGGTGGTTGACAACAAAAAACCGGACTTGATACCGACGATGCCCCCGAAGAGAGAACCGGAGAAGACGACGGCAGTAGGCGCCGGGAAGGAGCCACCTCCACCCGCCAAACCGCCGGTTGACCCGCTCGTGACACGTCGACTGACCTCGCCGATTGGCAGCGCGGGCGGGGGGGGGGATGCGGCGGCCGGCGCGAAAGGGGCATCAGAGGGAGGAGAGTCGGGCGCAGCGGGAGCGGGAGGCGTCGACCTCTCCAGAACGAAGATCGGCGTATCCAAGGGACGGCGACTTGCCGACCTGACACTGACGATCCCGGCGGGGACCATGATCGACTGTGTGCTGGACAATCGCATTCAAACGGATCAACCAGGATTTGTCAGTTGTTCAGTCGCGCAGGATGTTTACGGCGCGGATGGAACGGTGGCACTCATTGATCGTGGGTCGCAGATTGTCGGTGAGTACAAGAACCAGAGCATCACCTACGGGAAAGATCGAGTCTTTGTCGTCTGGTCGCGCGTGAGGACACCGACCGGGGTGGTGGTTGAAATCGATTCGCCAGGGACCGGCCCCTTGGGCGAGGCCGGGTTCGGTGGGTACGTTGACAACCACTACTTCGAGCGAGTCGGTATTCCGGTCTTGATGTCGGTGGTGACATTCGGTATTCAGACCGCGGTGGCAACCGCCGCGAATACCGCCGTCAACGGCGGTGGGGGTGGCGGTGGTGGTGGTAATACCGGAAGCAATGCCGGCTATACCCAAATAGGCCAATCGGCGAATACGAGTTTGCAAGGAATCATGGCGGAAATCGCCAAGATCAAGCCCACCCTCTACGTTAATCAAGGGGGCTTGGTTGAAGTGTTGGTCATGAAAGACCTTGAAATGGGGGGGGCCTATCAACTAACGCGGGCCGGGGAATGAAATGAGTGCTGTATCAACCAAAATGCCGGAAGCGGGTACCGTCCTTGAAACCCTCTTGCGGCCCCTTGCGCCGCTACTGGAACGTGCTGACGTGTCCGACATCGCGGTGAACGGACCGGAACAGTTGTGGGTTGAAGGCGTCCGGGGGTGGGAGCGAATCCCATTCCCGGTATCAAACGATGATTGGCTGCGCTCGGTGGCACGGGCCGTGGCGTCGTCAATGTCATCGACGATTGGGGAGCGCTCGCCCGTATTAT
>Ga0247839_1006344_pt1 | contig 13660 bp, 7 predicted proteins | sample LaCruzMarch2015__6_FD_192405 | JGI IMG/M metagenome (GOLD analysis project Ga0247839, IMG submission 192405) | Freshwater microbial communities from meromictic Lake La Cruz, Castile-La Mancha, Spain - LaCruzMarch2015_16m | ecosystem: Environmental > Aquatic > Freshwater > Lake | place: Spain...
AATATTTTCTCTATCATTTGAAAGAATCTGAATTTCGATACAATGTCAGAGTAATGAAAGAAGATATGTTCAAGAAACTCGTAAAAATGATGAAGATTTTTAATAAACAACTACTCTAGACCCTTATCTATTATGAGATAAGAAACAGCTTGGTGGAAAAATAAAATTTGAGAGAATTGCCCTGATATACGAAAAATCTTCCCTAAATTATAGGGAAGATTTTTGGTAAAACATCTATTGTGAAATTGGCAGGACGACTGCCTGCTATTGGCGAACTTTATTGAAAACTACGATAGAGTAAAGGAGAAGTATTGAGAGAAATTCTAATTACCTTCCTTGGCACTGAATCTTTTTGTTTCTGTAACTATCGAGATATTGCCTTCACAAAAGGAAGACACAATAAATGATGACCTTGTTTTATATCCCCACGCATGTATCGAACACTAATGAAATTGACTATTTAGAGCAGGGGATAAAATGAATCTATGAAGAAAACTCTATTTATCTCATTTGTTCTAATCACAGCCATAATGCTCACAGGATGCACGAGCAGTCAAAAAGAATCGTATAAAAACAATCCTGAGGTATACAATAAGAAAACTAAGGAATGTATAGAGCCAGAAAACCCCTACAATGAGTGAAGTGGTCATTATGCAGGTTATCAGTGGTGAGAAGAAGGAAAATCTTGCTGAGGCAACTCTAATTCGTTTATAGAGGGGTGCGAGTTGGCAGAAGAGCAATCAAGTGCCTTTGCTGAGTGCGAGGATGCCAAATAGTAGTATAAAGATGCTATGATTACAAAACCTACCACATATACAGAAGAATTTGTCCTGCGAGAGGTTCAAGAGATATTAGCTACGATTCAGAGTGATTCAGCTATATTCTATCTATGACAGGTGTTTGAGAAAAGAGACTATAGCCAACAGAGATATTCAGAATGGAAGAAGAGTTACGGAGACAATCAAGAGATTTCGGAAGCTATGGAGCGGATTTGAGAGATACTGGAGACACGAGTAGTAGTAGGGGCTATGAAGAGGGAATTGCACCCTACAATTGCGGTCTTTCACCTGAAGAATAACTATAAATGGAGCGATAAGGTAGAGATTGACCAAAGGAATATAAATTTCACCATGCTTTGAATATGAGAACTGAGTAAAATGACAGATGAGGAGTTGCTAGCACTTACGAAATAAAACTATATTATACAACATTGGTTCCCAATTTGACACGATATTTTGAGTAAATAGGGGACTATGGCAGAGAGAAAACAGAGTAAACAGCATATATAAGCCAGTTCTCTATTTTTATGAGATTCACATAAGAGCTATTATGTGTAAATATGATAATCTAACTAGCAGAGGATATGGAATATGCTAGGAGAATGTGCATAAATAATTCACCTCTAATTGCAGGGGTATTTGGATTGATGTAGGTAGTCTCTATGAGATACTTTGACTTTGCAAAAGCCAAAACTGACTTTTGCCATTCCTGAGTATTGGGATAAAATAGATAGCCAGAGGAATCAAATCATTGGTAGGACATGTTAAGTGAATTAAATACCATAGCTAAAGCCTCCGAAATACTTACATTAACTTGCGGATTAAAGTTTTTATTCTCTTTGCTTATAATCTCGTTCTCAAGAGCAATCTCAGCAACTCTACACGCCCAATTATTTGGCTTCCAAGAAGAAACATCTTTAAACAAATTTTTGCAAATATAGTCATTTGGCAAGTCTGTTCATCTGAGCTTGAGGGATATCCCTACAATTTCTTGACGTAATATTGGTGATAAAACTTCGTAATCGAAGGGGTTACTGCGGAATGCTATAAATCATTTATCGGCTAGTAGACCAGCTGCAGTTTGATATTTTGTTATATTTGATGATGTTGTATTAAGTGTGTTTGTATTTGATGTAAAAACAGGATTAGTTGTTTCAGAAGAAGCTACACACTTATTCTTGGAGGTATTCCATTCGTATCATCCTTTACAGGTGCATTTTCAGTTGCCTGCCTCTATTGAATTGGCTCAATAAATATCTTCACAACTTTTTAGGGTATAGTTGTCATCGACGATCTCCGCAGATAATATATCAGTAACTATATCAGTTTTTTTTGTCTCATTATTCAAGATAAATTTATCACTACGGTTTAGTTTTCAATCTGTATCTAAATTTATGACTATATTCTTTCAGATAAAATCTTCTGCTTGATAAAGTGAGATAGCAAATCTGAGTTCTAGTAAATATGTTGTTTTTGTGTATGTAGAATAAACTATAGCTTTATTATCGCTATCATCGTATTCCATAAGTAAAAAATATGCAGATATGGATGATTCTTCGCATTTTCCTGTTGTAGAGCTAATACTGTAGCCATCAGAGCATTCACATTTATTCTTTAGATAACTATATTTACTTTTATTACCGTATATTTCAGAACAGCTTAGACATTGAATTTCATTACTATAATTCTTTCCGAACTCGTATCATCCACTACAGGAACAGCTCTCACTCAGAACGTCGTATTTTGACCAGTATCCGTACTTATTTTCACAATATGTATTTTGGCTTATACAAGCTTCTTTACCTAAAATATCTGTTCAGAATACATATCAATATCAGCATGTACATGACTGACTCAGCGAATCATAGCTTGCCATGAATCAGTACTTCTCAGTACATTTACTCTGACTTGATACACAATATGGTTTTCAAAATATATCAGTTCACCAGACATATCAACTCGTACAAGCACATTTGCCATATCATGTATCTATTGACCAAAAACCATACGTTGTTGAACAGGATTCATAGTATCAAAAAACTCATACTGTATAAAGGCTCAGTAAGATTATTAATTTTTTCATAGGAAAATATTTAAGCAATAGAAGCATAACCATCTTCACAAAAATACAAACAGATAATAGTAAATAAGAATTACTAAGTATAATGAAGCCATGAAAAAATATATTTTACTCATGCTCGTTACGCTTCTTTCGGTTGGGAGCTTGGCATATGCTCATCCCTGAAGAACCGATAAGAAAGGATGCCACACCTGTAAAACCAACTGTGTGAAGTGGTGACTGCAATATGGGCAATATCATTGTCATAAGAAAAAGTAAGGATTATCCCTTCTTTTTCCCTCTTCTTTCGTGGCGATTGGAGGGGGTAAAAGAGGAGACAATCTAAGTCACTTACATAATCGCCACATTATGATGCCACACATATCGCCCAAAGGAGAAGAATGATGAAACAAGCTTTTGCGTATACCTTTGCAGTCAAAAACAAGAAACTGAAAGACTGTTTTTGTAGATATGCCAAACTTCAATAAAAAACTCTATTTCTCATATATTCGTATGAGTACAGGGAAGGAGGCACAAGAGGATAGTCCAGAGAGGCAAAGAGACTATTTGAGACTCTATACAAAAAAGCTCGGAATAGATTATGCAAAAGAAGTAATAGAGTTTAAAGACCCTTGAAAATCAGGATTCAATGTTAAGGTGATAGATGGAAAAGCCGTATGAACTAAGAGAAGAGAATTTGCGAGAATGTGGGAATATATACAGGCGTGCAAAGTGCCATGTGAGGTTTTTGTGTATGATATATCCCGATACTCTCGACATGACCAAATAGGTGTACAAGAACTCTCTATTGCCTTATGACTCGAATGAAAAGAGCATCAAAAAATTGAGAAGTTTCATATTGCAGAATCTGAAGAAGTTTACAGTATAAATACAACAGGATCGAAAATATCGTGAGACATAAGGTCAAAGATGCAAGAAAGCGAAGGAAAGAGGAGACACTCTAATACAAATATCACTATATGGACAGATAAGAGGATTCTCCCTAAAATGGTCGCTAGTAATCTATCAAGTAAGAAAGTATTTGAATGGGTTATTGAGAATGGTATTGAGTGAGTAAAAAAATGACCTAATTTCAAACATATAGAACATGCTATAGATATGAGAATAGAGGGGGGAACTATTCAAGAGATACACGACTATCTAACAAGGAATGGTGTGAATTATGGCATCTGAAATCTAAAGTCTACAATTTTTTCTAATGAAGTATTTATAGGTGTTTATTGTCCAAAGAAATGAAAAAATAAAGGAGAGATAACTGAATTACAATTTCTGGATTGTGTAACACCTATATCTCTTGAGAAGTGGGGAAAACTACAAAAGACAATGAAGAATAGAGCACCATACAGAACAAAACAGCTAGATTGAGCGTTCTTGCGACCTGTGATTCATATTATGAGACTAGTAGGCGGTGAAGAGATTGGCTGAAATTTTAGATTTTATAGCAAGAACAAATGAAAAGAGAAATACTGGTATATCAGGTATAGAAAAGGACATAAAACACATGTAGAAATCTCATTACTCGAAATACTGAGGGAATTTATAAAACAGCAAGGGGGAGCATTATTTGATATATTTTATAACATATCAAGGAAAGCATTTGAGGATTGTGTTAAAGATACAAGAATTTACGAGCTAGGTTATATCTCAAAGGAATCTTTCTGAAATAAAGAAGATACTGAGGAACTGTTTAAGGAAAAATTAGTGAGTATATTTAGTAGTACGAACTTTTGAAAGCGTTGGACGCTAGAAAAACTCTATAGTTTGCCCATTACTGACACCATGAGAGAGATTGCCTACTATCAAGAGTGTCTCAGCAATGTATACAAAGAGACAAATAATACAGTAGTTAAAAGTGAGATGGAGGAGTTAGGTGATGTTGAAAATCTATTCTTTGATTGGAATAGAGCAGTATTCGGTGACAACATATTGAGAGGGTACTTATTAAAAAACATTTCTGGGGATGATAAAGTAACAATAGAAAGCTCAAAGGCACTCATAGAGCACCTGCAGAATGAAGTAGGCAAGAAAGAAGATGAAATAAATGGGGTCAATGACAGGATAATTGATGGGACAATCTCTAAGGAGTTGATTTCAAGGGCAAATGAGAAAAAGGATACCCTTAATCAAGAGATTATTGATATACAGAAGAGAATAGAATCCCTCATCCACTCATCAGACATAGAAAAATATATAGATAGAATGCCAAATATTATTAGAAAAATTGGCGAACTCACTGCAAAACCCTTTACTGAAAAGGATTTCACAAAGAACTACTCAGAAATAATAAAGCTTATAGACATTACGTGTGGCGAACTCACTTTGACAAAAGAAAAAGCTCTTAAAATAGAGCTTTACGAGGTGCTCGAACGGTTACGAGACATCGATAATCTGAATTGGCAGGACGACTGCCTGCTATTGGCGAACTTTATTGAAAACTACGATAGAGTAAAGGAGAAGTATTGAGAGAAATTCTAATTACCTTCCTTGGCACTGAATCTTTTTGTTTCTGTAACTATCGAGATATTGCCTTCACAAAAGGAAGACACAATAAATGATGACCTTGTTTTATATCCCCACGCATGTATCGAACACTAATGAAATTGACTATTTAGAGCAGGGGATAAAATGAATCTATGAAGAAAACTCTATTTATCTCATTTGTTCTAATCACAGCCATAATGCTCACAGGATGCACGAGCAGTCAAAAAGAATCGTATAAAAACAATCCTGAGGTATACAATAAGAAAACTAAGGAATGTATAGAGCCAGAAAACCCCTACAATGAGTGAAGTGGTCATTATGCAGGTTATCAGTGGTGAGAAGAAGGAAAATCTTGCTGAGGCAACTCTAATTCGTTTATAGAGGGGTGCGAGTTGGCAGAAGAGCAATCAAGTGCCTTTGCTGAGTGCGAGGATGCCAAATAGTAGTATAAAGATGCTATGATTACAAAACCTACCACATATACAGAAGAATTTGTCCTGCGAGAGGTTCAAGAGATATTAGCTACGATTCAGAGTGATTCAGCTATATTCTATCTATGACAGGTGTTTGAGAAAAGAGACTATAGCCAACAGAGATATTCAGAATGGAAGAAGAGTTACGGAGACAATCAAGAGATTTCGGAAGCTATGGAGCGGATTTGAGAGATACTGGAGACACGAGTAGTAGTAGGGGCTATGAAGAGGGAATTGCACCCTACAATTGCGGTCTTTCACCTGAAGAATAACTATAAATGGAGCGATAAGGTAGAGATTGACCAAAGGAATATAAATTTCACCATGCTTTGAATATGAGAACTGAGTAAAATGACAGATGAGGAGTTGCTAGCACTTACGAAATAAAACTATATTATACAACATTGGTTCCCAATTTGACACGATATTTTGAGTAAATAGGGGACTATGGCAGAGAGAAAACAGAGTAAACAGCATATATAAGCCAGTTCTCTATTTTTATGAGATTCACATAAGAGCTATTATGTGTAAATATGATAATCTAACTAGCAGAGGATATGGAATATGCTAGGAGAATGTGCATAAATAATTCACCTCTAATTGCAGGGGTATTTGGATTGATGTAGGTAGTCTCTATGAGATACTTTGACTTTGCAAAAGCCAAAACTGACTTTTGCCATTCCTGAGTATTGGGATAAAATAGATAGCCAGAGGAATCAAATCATTGGTAGGACATGTTAAGTGAATTAAATACCATAGCTAAAGCCTCCGAAATACTTACATTAACTTGCGGATTAAAGTTTTTATTCTCTTTGCTTATAATCTCGTTCTCAAGAGCAATCTCAGCAACTCTACACGCCCAATTATTTGGCTTCCAAGAAGAAACATCTTTAAACAAATTTTTGCAAATATAGTCATTTGGCAAGTCTGTTCATCTGAGCTTGAGGGATATCCCTACAATTTCTTGACGTAATATTGGTGATAAAACTTCGTAATCGAAGGGGTTACTGCGGAATGCTATAAATCATTTATCGGCTAGTAGACCAGCTGCAGTTTGATATTTTGTTATATTTGATGATGTTGTATTAAGTGTGTTTGTATTTGATGTAAAAACAGGATTAGTTGTTTCAGAAGAAGCTACACACTTATTCTTGGAGGTATTCCATTCGTATCATCCTTTACAGGTGCATTTTCAGTTGCCTGCCTCTATTGAATTGGCTCAATAAATATCTTCACAACTTTTTAGGGTATAGTTGTCATCGACGATCTCCGCAGATAATATATCAGTAACTATATCAGTTTTTTTTGTCTCATTATTCAAGATAAATTTATCACTACGGTTTAGTTTTCAATCTGTATCTAAATTTATGACTATATTCTTTCAGATAAAATCTTCTGCTTGATAAAGTGAGATAGCAAATCTGAGTTCTAGTAAATATGTTGTTTTTGTGTATGTAGAATAAACTATAGCTTTATTATCGCTATCATCGTATTCCATAAGTAAAAAATATGCAGATATGGATGATTCTTCGCATTTTCCTGTTGTAGAGCTAATACTGTAGCCATCAGAGCATTCACATTTATTCTTTAGATAACTATATTTACTTTTATTACCGTATATTTCAGAACAGCTTAGACATTGAATTTCATTACTATAATTCTTTCCGAACTCGTATCATCCACTACAGGAACAGCTCTCACTCAGAACGTCGTATTTTGACCAGTATCCGTACTTATTTTCACAATATGTATTTTGGCTTATACAAGCTTCTTTACCTAAAATATCTGTTCAGAATACATATCAATATCAGCATGTACATGACTGACTCAGCGAATCATAGCTTGCCATGAATCAGTACTTCTCAGTACATTTACTCTGACTTGATACACAATATGGTTTTCAAAATATATCAGTTCACCAGACATATCAACTCGTACAAGCACATTTGCCATATCATGTATCTATTGACCAAAAACCATACGTTGTTGAACAGGATTCATAGTATCAAAAAACTCATACTGTATAAAGGCTCAGTAAGATTATTAATTTTTTCATAGGAAAATATTTAAGCAATAGAAGCATAACCATCTTCACAAAAATACAAACAGATAATAGTAAATAAGAATTACTAAGTATAATGAAGCCATGAAAAAATATATTTTACTCATGCTCGTTACGCTTCTTTCGGTTGGGAGCTTGGCATATGCTCATCCCTGAAGAACCGATAAGAAAGGATGCCACACCTGTAAAACCAACTGTGTGAAGTGGTGACTGCAATATGGGCAATATCATTGTCATAAGAAAAAGTAAGGATTATCCCTTCTTTTTCCCTCTTCTTTCGTGGCGATTGGAGGGGGTAAAAGAGGAGACAATCTAAGTCACTTACATAATCGCCACATTATGATGCCACACATATCGCCCAAAGGAGAAGAATGATGAAACAAGCTTTTGCGTATACCTTTGCAGTCAAAAACAAGAAACTGAAAGACTGTTTTTGTAGATATGCCAAACTTCAATAAAAAACTCTATTTCTCATATATTCGTATGAGTACAGGGAAGGAGGCACAAGAGGATAGTCCAGAGAGGCAAAGAGACTATTTGAGACTCTATACAAAAAAGCTCGGAATAGATTATGCAAAAGAAGTAATAGAGTTTAAAGACCCTTGAAAATCAGGATTCAATGTTAAGGTGATAGATGGAAAAGCCGTATGAACTAAGAGAAGAGAATTTGCGAGAATGTGGGAATATATACAGGCGTGCAAAGTGCCATGTGAGGTTTTTGTGTATGATATATCCCGATACTCTCGACATGACCAAATAGGTGTACAAGAACTCTCTATTGCCTTATGACTCGAATGAAAAGAGCATCAAAAAATTGAGAAGTTTCATATTGCAGAATCTGAAGAAGTTTACAGTATAAATACAACAGGATCGAAAATATCGTGAGACATAAGGTCAAAGATGCAAGAAAGCGAAGGAAAGAGGAGACACTCTAATACAAATATCACTATATGGACAGATAAGAGGATTCTCCCTAAAATGGTCGCTAGTAATCTATCAAGTAAGAAAGTATTTGAATGGGTTATTGAGAATGGTATTGAGTGAGTAAAAAAATGACCTAATTTCAAACATATAGAACATGCTATAGATATGAGAATAGAGGGGGGAACTATTCAAGAGATACACGACTATCTAACAAGGAATGGTGTGAATTATGGCATCTGAAATCTAAAGTCTACAATTTTTTCTAATGAAGTATTTATAGGTGTTTATTGTCCAAAGAAATGAAAAAATAAAGGAGAGATAACTGAATTACAATTTCTGGATTGTGTAACACCTATATCTCTTGAGAAGTGGGGAAAACTACAAAAGACAATGAAGAATAGAGCACCATACAGAACAAAACAGCTAGATTGAGCGTTCTTGCGACCTGTGATTCATATTATGAGACTAGTAGGCGGTGAAGAGATTGGCTGAAATTTTAGATTTTATAGCAAGAACAAATGAAAAGAGAAATACTGGTATATCAGGTATAGAAAAGGACATAAAACACATGTAGAAATCTCATTACTCGAAATACTGAGGGAATTTATAAAACAGCAAGGGGGAGCATTATTTGATATATTTTATAACATATCAAGGAAAGCATTTGAGGATTGTGTTAAAGATACAAGAATTTACGAGCTAGGTTATATCTCAAAGGAATCTTTCTGAAATAAAGAAGATACTGAGGAACTGTTTAAGGAAAAATTAGTGAGTATATTTAGTAGTACGAACTTTTGAAAGCGTTGGACGCTAGAAAAACTCTATAGTTTGCCCATTACTGACACCATGAGAGAGATTGCCTACTATCAAGAGTGTCTCAGCAATGTATACAAAGAGACAAATAATACAGTAGTTAAAAGTGAGATGGAGGAGTTAGGTGATGTTGAAAATCTATTCTTTGATTGGAATAGAGCAGTATTCGGTGACAACATATTGAGAGGGTACTTATTAAAAAACATTTCTGGGGATGATAAAGTAACAATAGAAAGCTCAAAGGCACTCATAGAGCACCTGCAGAATGAAGTAGGCAAGAAAGAAGATGAAATAAATGGGGTCAATGACAGGATAATTGATGGGACAATCTCTAAGGAGTTGATTTCAAGGGCAAATGAGAAAAAGGATACCCTTAATCAAGAGATTATTGATATACAGAAGAGAATAGAATCCCTCATCCACTCATCAGACATAGAAAAATATATAGATAGAATGCCAAATATTATTAGAAAAATTGGCGAACTCACTGCAAAACCCTTTACTGAAAAGGATTTCACAAAGAACTACTCAGAAATAATAAAGCTTATAGACATTACGTGTGGCGAACTCACTTTGACAAAAGAAAAAGCTCTTAAAATAGAGCTTTACGAGGTGCTCGAACGGTTACGAGACATCGATAATCTGAATTGGCAGGGCGGCTCAGAATCGAACTGAGATCAAGGACTTTGGAGATCCCTATACTGACCATTGTACTACCACCCTACGCTCGCGAAGCGAGCAAGAACAAAGTATTAAGTACCAAGTATTAAGAAAGACTCAATAACCTATTACTTACTCGTTTGTTTTGCAGGGGCATTGTAGAAAGAGTAGGATAAAAAACAAGTCTTCTTGCTCTTGTCTTCATCAGTCATACCTTTATCATACGTGCATGATTAAAATCCCAGTATTTTTCCGGAAAAGGTCACGACCTATCTATCATCATATCATAGCAGCTTCGCTCATTATAGCGTATTGGTGGGCTCTCTGGAATATCCTCGATGCCTTGTTTCTCGCACATATGCTCAGTCCAGTCCAGATAGTTTCTGTTGTGTTCATAGCAGTTGTGTCACTCGTGGCGATGTTTCTCTTTGATATAGATTTTTCAGACCTATAAAAAATCCCGCCATTGGCGGGATTTTTTATAAATCTTTTATTAAATAGAGTATCTCTTAAATGAGACGAGGACGTCACCACCGAGAAATTGTTCAATTGTCTGATCAGGATTCACGACAAATGGTTGTGTCATGAGTGTTCCTTCTTCGACGAATTTCTTCATCTTTCCTTCGATGATACTTGCGAGGATGTTTTCTGGTTTACCTTCATTTTTTGGATCCTGCTTCATCATGTCCATCTGTACTTCACGCTCGTGAGCGATAGTATCAGCAGGGAATTCTGAGACACGGAGACCAGTAGGATTTGTCGCAGTGACGTGCATAGCGACGAGACGTACTTGTTCTTCATCAGTACCAGCGTTTGCAGAGACGACTGCAGCGACTTTACTATTTGAGTGAACGTATGAGCCAATGACAGCACCTTCGATGACATCCATAGGACCAAAAACGACGTTTTCTCCAGTTTGTTGGATGATGTCTGACATACGAGGAGTGAATGCGAGCTTTGCTTCCTCGACGTTACCAGCTTTGATGAGGACTTCCATGAGCTCTGCGATAAAGTTTGCAAAATTATCAGTACGAGCCACGAAGTCTGTCTCACATGTGAGGGAAGCCACATAGACTTTGTTTCCATCGTGTTTGATCTGGATACGACCTTCATGCGTCTCATTGTCAGCACGCTTACCAGCTTTTGCGATACCCTTTTTACGGAGCTCGTCGATAGCAGCATCGATATCACCCCCTGTTTCCTCGAGGGCTTTTTTACATTCTGTGATAGAGACACCTGTTGCGTCTCGGAGTTCCTTGATGAGCTCAAGTGTGATAGCAGTCATAATGAAAAATTAAGAATGAAAATAGGTGGCAGTATCTAATACTGTATTATTCAGCAGCTTCAACGGGTGTTTCTTTCTTTTCTGGAGGAAGTTTATCATGTGGTTTCTTTGCGATCTTTTCTGCAACAGTTTCACGAGCAGTTCTCTTCATTGCAGTCGCGAGTTCTTCTGTGATAAATGTCAGAGATTTGAGATTATTCACATTAGCAGGGACAAAATAGTCGCAGAGTCTTGGTTGACCTGTCGTACCGAGGATGGCAAAAACAGTGATGCCGAGAACATTAGCTTCTTTGATTGCCTGGAGTTCATAGTGACCATCTATGACAAATATTCCTTCTGGAGCTTTTTTCATCTCTTTGATACCTTCGTAGCGTTTTTTGAGACGAGTGAGACGAGTCATCACCATCGCTTTTTCTTTCTTTGAGAGACGGTTGATTTCACCAGTTTCGATGTCCTTCATGATTTTGTTATATTCACGAACCTGACGCTTGATAGTGTTGTAGTTTGTGAGCAAACCAGGCACCCAGACAGAGGTCACACTTGCGTGTCCAGTTCTCTCTGCGAGGTCAGAAGCGATTTTCTGTGTCTGTACTTTTGTACCGATGATGAGGAGTTCTTTGCCTGATTTGCAAAACTCTTCGAGAGCTGCCTTTGTATCCGCGAGGTGTTTCTCAGTTTTTGTGAGATCAAAGACGTGAATACCATTTTGTTGACCATGAATATAGGGTTTCATGGCAGGTGACCAGTGTTTTGTATCGCTACCGATATGGACTGCGTGATGCAGCATGTCTTTTATGAGAGACATAAGAGAAAAATAAAAAAATAATCCTTTTCATCCTTCGTAGTAGTAAAAATTTTAACATCAAAATTACTACGGAGAACGGGAAACTTGTTTAGACATAGCCGAATGTGAGGGTCTTGCCATTTCTCGTGGAAAGATAGGACACATCGTAGAAGAGAACAAGTGGATCGCTCATATTCCGAGCGACCTGCGAAGTATAAATAAAACCGAGAAAAAGCAAATAAAAAGCTCCCGGAAGGGAGCTCTCTATATCTCTTGGGAAAATTAATTCCACCAAACACACATGTTATTGATTTGGACGAATCCAGCATTACATGACCAACAACTTTGAGCATTTGTATAATATGCATTTGCAGGCATAGCAATGCTACAATTATCGTAGTTGTACGCGTTATTAAATGCACTACAAGATACCGCAGTTCCATTAGATCCAGTACAATTCCAGTATGCATAATTGCCATAATCTGTTGTATCATAAAATGTTCCACTCAAGCATGAATTTACTGTAGTGCCACACTGACCAGTTGATCCGTAATAATTATTGTTGTATGCAGAACAAGATACCGCAGACCCATTGCTTCCAGTACAATTCCAGTATGCATAATTGCCATAGTCTGTTGTGTCGTAGAAAGTACCACTTAAACAAGAATTCACACTTGTACCACACTGACCAGTTGTTCCGTAGTAATTGTTATTGTATGCAGAACAAGATACTGCAGTTCCGTTTGATCCTGTACAGTTCCAATAAGCATAGTTACCATAGTCTGTTGTATCATAAAATGTTCCACTCAAACATGAGTTTATCGTAGAACCACACTGACCTGTTGTTCCGTAGTTGTAATTTGAAATACAAGTATTACCAGAACGATAGTAGCCACTATTACATGTCCAATCACAAGTCCCAGCACTTGTATAATATGCGTATGAGGGTTTTGTCATACACCCGAGACACATGTTGCCAGAATAGTATTGTCCTATACTACAATTATTATAGTTGTACGCGTTATTAAATGCACTACAAGATACTGCAGTTCCATTAGATCCAGTACAATTCCAATAAGCGTAGTTACCACTGTCTGTTGTATCATAAAATGTTCCACTCAAGCATGAATTTACTGTAGTGCCACACTGACCAGTTGATCCGTAATAATTATTGTTGTATGCAGAACAAGACACCGCAGACCCATTGCTTCCAGTACAATTCCAGTATGCATAATTGCCATAGTCTGTTGTGTCGTAGAAAGTACCACTTAAACAAGAATTCACACTTGTACCACACTGACCAGTTGTTCCGTAGTAAT
>Ga0247839_1006353_pt1 | contig 13649 bp, 8 predicted proteins | sample LaCruzMarch2015__6_FD_192405 | JGI IMG/M metagenome (GOLD analysis project Ga0247839, IMG submission 192405) | Freshwater microbial communities from meromictic Lake La Cruz, Castile-La Mancha, Spain - LaCruzMarch2015_16m | ecosystem: Environmental > Aquatic > Freshwater > Lake | place: Spain...
AGATCCAACTCCCCCTGCTGCAACGCGCCCTGGCCCCCGGCTGGCGCCTGGTCCCGGTCCTGGTGGGGGACTTGGCGGGTGCCGACGACCGCACCGCGGCCGAACTGCTGCGCCCGCTGGCGGATGCTGATACCCTGGTGGTGGTCTCCAGCGACTTCACCCACTACGGGCCGCGTTTCGGCTATCTGCCCTTTGCCCTTGACGGTCAGATCGCGGGGCGCCTCGAAGACCTGGACGGCGGGGCCATCGAGCGGATTCTGGCCAAGGACGCGGCGGGCTTTCTCGCCTACCAGGCGCGCACCGGGGTCACCATCTGCGGCTATCGGCCGATCGGCATACTGCTGCGGATGCTCGGGCCCGGGGCGCGGTTGGAGCGCATCGCCTATGCCACCAGCGGGGCCCTGACCGGGGACTATCGCAACTCGGTGAGTTATGCGGTGTTGGTGGTGACTGATCCCGCACCCTTGGCGGCTGCGGCCCCGGACTTGCCGCAGGCCGGCGCCGTGCACTCCGCAACGCAAACGCAGCCCACGGCACCGAGCCGGCCTTCGGCGGCTGCGGCGCCACCCTCGGAGTCGGACCTCAAGGCCCTGCACCAACTCGCGATTCTCTCCTTGGACCGGGCCGTTCTCGGCCCCTCGGCGGAGCGCGACGAGGCCGCCCGCCAGGTCGCGGCGGCACTCCCGGACCACCTGCGCGCCCCCGCCGGGGCCTTCGTCACGCTCAAGCTCCATGGGGAACTGCGCGGTTGCATCGGCACCATCGAGCCCCGGGAACCCCTGGATCGTGCGATCATCGCCAACGCGGACAACGCCGCCCGCCGGGACCCGCGCTTCAACCCGGTGGCGCCCGCCGAGCTCAGGGACCTGGAGGTGGAGGTCAGTGTACTGACGCCGCCGCGCCCCATCGCCTCCTGGGAGGCGTTCCGGGTCGGGGAGGAGGGCATCGTCCTGAGCAAGGACGGGCGCCGGGCGGTGTTCCTGCCGGAGGTCGCCCTCGAGCAGGGGTGGACGCGGGAAGAGACCCTGTCCTACCTGGCGCGCAAGGCCGGGCTGCCCGCGGACGCCTGGCGTGACGGGGCGAGCTTCACCGTCTTCACCACCACCAAGTATGCGGCGCCTTATCCGACGACAGCGCCGAGGCGCTGAACTCGATAATGAACGCAAAGATCACCAACCACCATCGCGGACCTCTGACCTTATGGAACTCACCCCCCTGCAACGCACGACCCTGCCCTGCGGCCCGCTGGCCTATCGCCAGACGGGCAGCGGCACGCCCCTGATCCTGATCCACGGCTGGCGCGGCGCCTCCAGCCATTGGCAAGGCACCCTGGACTCGCTTGCGGATATCCGTAGCGTCCACGCCATCGATCTGCCCGGTCACGGCGAGACCCCGGCGCGCGAGGCGCAGATCACCACCGAGGGCCTGGCGCGGCTGGTCGTCGCCTTCGCCGATCAGGCCGGGTTGGACCAGTTCGACCTGGTCGGGCACTCCTACGGGGCGGCCGTCGCGGTCGCCATCGCCGCCCAGTGGCCGGGGCGGGTGCGGCGCCTGGTGCTCAGCAGCATGGGCACCGCGCGCAACGACCTGGAGCAGACGGCGCTGACCCAGACCCATAGCTTCATGAACCTGACCCTGCCCTGGTGGCGCCCCTGGTTTGCCATGACGCGGCCCTGGCCGGGGCAATGGCAGCCCTGGGTCGACTGGGTCGGCGCCGACCCGACGATGAGCCGCACCATCGCCGGGGCCGCCCTGCGGCAACTGCCGGCCGACCAGGAGATCGTCAGCGAAGGGGTGCGCGAGTTCCTGACCACGGACCCACTCTGCGCCATGGAGGTCGCGATCGACGCGGCCAGCCCCAACTTCGTCACCGCGCTGGCGCGCATCACCGCCCCCGTCCTCTTGCTCAGCGGCGACCGTGATCCCATCATGCCGGCCGAAGGGGTTGCGGCCCTGGCCGAGCGCCTCGCGGACTGCCGCACCGTGCTGTTCGACGACTGCGGGCACATGCCGATGATCGAGTGGCCGGACCACTTCCACCGTGAGCTGCGGGGGTTCCTGAGCGATGATGAGGTCCCGAGTAGCCACTTAGGAGCGGTTCAGTAATAAGTTAAACAAGTCAATTAGGAAGTGCTTTTCGCGCCATTGTCGTTGTCGTTGTCGTAATCGTAATCGAGGTTATCGTAGCGCCCCGGCTTCTCTCGCACGCCTTCATCATTGTTCCGGCCACCTCGAGGGTGACATCCGTCGCGGCCTGGGGGCCGCTCCTACGGCGTAGGAGCGGCCCCCAGGCCGCGACGGGTTGCCGCAAGGGCGGTGGCCGGGCTTCTCCGATTACGACAACGACAACGACAACGACAACGATTGCGTCTGTGTTTAACTTGTTCTCGACTGGTTACTTAGCCACCAACCCCTGCCTATCCGGACTTGCCGCCAATGCAAATCACCCCCCTGCAACGCCTGACGCTGCCCTGCGGCCCGCTCGCCTACCGTCAGGCGGGCAGCGGCGCGCCGCTCATCCTGATCCACGGCTGGCGGGGCTCGTCCAACCACTGGCAGCACACCTTGTCGGCGCTTGCCGACGATCGCTGCGTCTACGCCATCGACCTGCCCGGTCACGGTGCGACCCCGTCGGTCGGGGAGCGACTCACCACCGAGGCCCTGGCCCGGTTGGCGATCGACTTTGCGGACAAGCTGGGGCTCGCGCAGTTCGACCTGGTCGGACACTCCTATGGCGCGGCCGTCGCGGTCGCCATCGCGGCCGCCTGGCCCGACCGGGTGCGGCGGCTGGTGCTGGTCAGCCTGGGCACGGTGCGCGACGACCTGGAGCACTACGCCCTGACCCAGGCCCACTCCTATCTGACCCTGGTGCTGCCGTGGTGGCGGCCCTGGCTCGCCCTGGCGCGCCCCTGGCCGGGGCAGTGGAAGCCCTGGATCGACTGGGTGGGCGACCAGCCGGCGATGAGTCAGGCGATTGCCGGGGGCTTCCTGCGGCAAGTGCCCGAAGGCCATGCCGTGGTCACCGACGGGGTCCGCGAGTTCCTGAACACCGACCCACTCTCCGCCCTGGAGGTCTGGATCGACGCGGCCAGCCCCGCCTTCGTCGCCGCCTTGGCGAAGATCGCCGCCCCCGTCCTCCTGCTCAGCGGCGACCGTGACCTGGTCTCGCCCGCCGCCGGCGTCGCGGCCCTGGCCGAGCGGCTGGGTGGGTGTCGGATGGTGTTGCTCCCGGACTGCGGACACATGCCGATGATCGAGTGGCCGGAGCCCTTTCACCGCGCGTTGCGGGAGTTTCTGAACGCGGGCGAGGGTGCCGGGCAACCAACCTAATGCGCTTACGGGTAAGACCCTGACGAGCCAGGGCGCCCCACGATCTATCCGTCCAGCGCCGCAGCACTCTTGCCGCGGGCGCCGGCACCCCTGCGCGCGAATCCTGACAGGCCCGCGCAGCCCAATATGAGCAGCATCAGACTGCCGGGTGCCGAAGCCCCAACGACGGTCACGGTGGTCCCTTCGATGTCGGCCTCCAGGGCCTCGCCCTGCGCGTCGGCGAGTGCATTGATGGTCAATGACATCACCGCGGTGCCGGGGCCGTTGGCCGTAAAGGTCAAGGTGGCAAGGCGGAACGCGCTGCCCTGAAGATCGTCGAGATAAGGCGGCACGCAGAAGACACAGGTTGACGCATTCGCCTCCAGCACGCTCGTATCAATCAGATTGACCGTTCCTGCCACACTGGTATCCGCGGACGTATAGGCTTCCGGCGGGCTGGCATTCGGATCGCCAAGACCGGTATCGAACGCCACGCCGGCCGGCGAAAGCAGCGCTGGATTGAACGCGATGATGACATCGAAGGCCCCCAGCGACGGTGCCGTCTGATCGCCGAGTCCGCTGACCAGCAACTCGATGTTGACGACGGATCCGACTGAAACCGTCCCTGGGCTCGCGGTCAGACTAAGCAGCGGAAACGCCTGCGCGGCGAGCGCCGTGCAGGCCAGCACGGCTCCGAACAATGGCCTCAGCAGGCTGTTCATCGTGCACCTCTCCCCTTCAATGGCCAGCTTGCGCTGTACTGGTTGAGAAATTCGGATACGACCGGTGGGTCGGCGCCTCAGCGAGTGGCGCAGCGCGACCTCGTACACAAGAGAGACAGCTTGCGCGTATCCAGCACCGTGATGGTCCGGTCCCCGTTGATATCGCGCACGTCGTTCACCCCATTGGCGGGTTTGTTCAGCACGGCCGTCACCAATCTGAGATCGTCGGCGTCCACGTCGCCGTCCAGGTCCACATCGCCCAGGAGCGGCACCCTGATGGTGACGCTGCTGGCCGGGCTGTCGGCAGCGCCGTCATTGACGATCAACTGGAACACAGAGGTCCCGGCCGTGACCGCCTGGAAGGTCGGCTGCGCCGTCGCGGCCCCGGTGAGCGTCGCGGGCGGGCCGCTGGTCTTGGTCCAGGCATAGGTCAACGCCGATGGACCCTGATCCGGGTCCTGACTGGCGCGTCCATCCAGCGTTACGGTGCTGCCCTGGCGCGCGGTCTGATTGGCCCCGGCATTGGCGATGGGCGGGGTGTTGGCGGTCTGCGGCTGTGCCAGCACGTTAAAGCCGATCCGCTCGGCCGCTGGGGTCAGGCCCGTGGTGCCGGCAAACTCCGCGACCAGGCTCAACTGGCCCTGGAGGCGCGGGGTCAGCGTGCAGGTCGCAGTGCCGTCCGCGCTGGTGAGGCCGGTGCAGGTATCACCGTCGAGGGTGAAGGCGATGGTCTGGCCGTCGACCGGCACGGCCGGTTGAGCGGAGACATCCGTGAGCGAGCCGATCAACGTCACCGGCTGGTCGATCACCCCCCCGCCCGGGCTGAGATTCAAGGTCAGGAAGGAGGTATGGCGCCCCGCCGTCCAGTTGAGCCGCGCGGCGTTCGAGGTCAAGGGCACTACATCCGGGGTTGCCGTCGCGACGACCTGGTCCGCGCCGGTGAAGGTCCCGGCGTACTCGAAGGCCGCCTCGCCGTTGCTGTCGGCACGCACCATTTGGGTCTGCGGATTGGCCCCGTCGACCTGGAAGAAGACCGGTAGGCCGTCCGGGTCCGTCACATTGCGCAACCGCGCCGTCAGCGTCACCGGATCGCCCTGCAGTGGGTCCGGGCTGGTCGTTGCCGGGGCGAGGTTCAGCGCCGGTGACGGATTGGTGGACGTGAACTCGCAAGCCCCGCTTTCGGGTGCCAGTCGGTAAATGCTGTTGGTCAGCGATGCATAGAGACAGCCGTCCGGGCCGATCACGCCACTGCCCATCAGACCCTGGGTGAGTGCCGTGCGGGTCGGCTGGTCGGTCGTTATTTCTGCTATTTCAAGCCCGGTCGGGCCGAGTATGATCAATGACCTGGCCGAGCCATCCGGGTTTGTCGCACCGACGCGAACAAAGAAGGTGGTGGTCAGATTCGGCACCGGGGTCGGGCTCGGGGTCGGCTTGTCGGTGCCGTTGACGCGGATGATCGGTGCGTTGACCACGGTGAAGGCGTCTGTGACCACGTAGATGGTCCCATCCGGGGCAAAGGAGATCGCGCCATTGGGGGTGCTCGGCATGGTCGCGTAGACCTCGACGGTCGGGTTCGCGCTGCCTGGATCGCGGACACGGAACAGCGACGGATTGTCGGAACCGCCGCCGCCGCAGTTGTCGTCGAAGAACAGGTCCCCGCTCAGCGGGTCGACGGAAAGCCCGAACGGGCAGGTCAGATTGGCCGCGACGACGCGCAGTTGGGCACCCGTCCGGGGGTCGATCTCGATGATGTTGCCGGAGGAAAAGTTGCCGGTGGTGACGCTGTGGGTGGCGTAGAGTCGACCATCGAGCCCAGCGGTGGGCTCGCTGATGGTCAGGCCGAGGTTGGAGATCACGTCGGCGCTGGACACCGCACCGCCGGCGGCGCCGAAGCGGAACATGTCGCCAAAGGCGAAGTTGGCGACATAGACTGAGCCGTCGGTGGTGAAGGTCGGGTTCGTGGCCCCTTGGCAGCGAAAATCGACGTTGCCGTAGACCAGGATTCGGGTCGCAAAGCCGGTTGCGAAGGGCGTCAGAACGTAGCCGGGGGCGCCGACCGGCAGACTGCCGGTGACGCAGGACAGGCTGGCCAGGCCCGCAAAGGTGACCGTCGCGGTGCCGGGGACGCTCAAGTCGCCGTCGGTGACGTTGGTCGCCGTGTAGGTGACGGTCTCAGGGAACTCGTTGGTGGCGGTGAACGCGATGGTACCGGCGTCGCCGGTAACACTCGGGTTCGGGCCGCTGATGACCGAGCGCCCGCCGCCCTGGGAGACTGTGACCAGCTTGCCCGGCGTGGGCCGGCCGAGGGCATCCTTTAGCGTCACGGTGACGGTGGTCGCCGCGGAACCGTTGTTGAGGACATTGGTCGGGGCCGCGCTGATGCCGGCGGAACTGGCGGGCGGGACGACAAAGTCGATGGCGAAGGGCGTCAGGACGGCCCCATCGGTGACGTCGGTCGCCGTAAAGCTGACCGCCTGGGGCGTATTGGTCGTCACGGTGAAGATCGCCGCGCCGTTATCGACGCTCGACACCCCCGTCGCCGGGGTGATCGTCACCTGCCCGGCCGGGTTGGCGTCGAGCCGGACCGTCTTGCCGCTGACCGCGTGACCGTCGGCGTCACGGAGCCGTGCGACCATGTGAACCGGCGTGACGCCGTCGGCCGGGACACCGCCGAGTTGCGCGAACGTCGAGCTATCCTTCGGTTCGACCCAGCCGGACAGACCGGATTGCGCGGCATCGACGGAACCAGCCGTCAGACCGTTCAGCCGCAATTGCAGAGCGCCGAGGTTAGGCGAACCGAGCCCCACATGCGCGAAATCACTGTTGAGGCGCGTCGGCCCGTGGAAGGCATCGGTGGCGGCCAGCGGATACAACAACGGATTCAGCAGACCGAGATTGGTGCCCCGGGCCTGGTTCAGCAGGGCCGTGAGCCCGGCCCAGGTCGGTGCCGCCGAGCTGGTGCCGCCATAGAGGCGCCCGTCCGGGCAGCCGCCGGCAGTGCCGCGGCAGAGGATGATGCCCTCGGCCGGGTCGGCATTGGCGACCACGTCGGGCACCGAGCGCATCGCCGAGGCCGTAAAGCCGCTCTGATACGCCGGCCGCGCAAAGAAGCGGCTCACACCAAAACCGCCCTGACCGCTCGGCGGGGTCGCGCCGCTGCCGTTCCACCAGGTCTCGGTGCCGTAGGTCCAGCCGGGACCTTGGGTCAGCGAAGATCCGCCCACCGCGGTCGCATTCGGTGAACCGGCCGGTACCGCGACCGTGTTCGGGCTGCCGTTCAGACAGGTGCTGCCGCTATCACCGCTGGCATTGAACACCGAGATACCGGAGGCCGCCGCGGCCTGGAAGAGCGCGTCGATGCTCTGCACGTCGGCGAGCGTAGTCTGATTCTCGCAATAGGCCCAACTGTTGCTGATGATGTCCACGCCGTCATTCAGCATGGCGTTGAACAGTGCCTGAAAGCTGGTGCCGGCACCAGTAAAGGGCGCGTTGTAGATGACGATCCTGGCACCCGGTGCCAGCACCATCACACTAACCGTGTCCATCAGCACCTCGGCCTCGTCGTCACCGCGCGTCGCACCGCCGTTCACGGCCACAGAACTGACATTGGCGATCAGCGACGGCGGCAGCCCCATCAGGTCCAGGTAATCGACGATATCGGCCGGGTCGAAATTATCGAATTGCAGCAGGCCGACGGTCTGTCCGCTGCCGTCGACCTCGCGCCACGGGGTCCCCGCCGCGGTGGCGAACTTGCCGGCCGTGACCGCAGCGGCTCGCCCCTGCAGGCGCGCCAGCGGCCCTTTGAAGGCCGGTTCGCAGGTCTTGATGACATCTCCCGTGCCGATGGTGGCGGCGACGGTGTAGTCGTAGCTTTGGCCATCCTTGAGCTTGCTTGTGCATGCATCCGCGTCGAATTTCGTGCTCCCAGTGGCCGCAGTGGCGCAGGAGGAGCAGTTGATCGGTGCGACAATGGCATTGACGAACTTCTTTTGCCCGGTCGGTCGGGCCAGGTTGGAGAGCCCGGCAACGGCCTGCACTCGCGGTGCGAGCCCAGCCGGCAGCCGCGGCTCCTCGCGGTTGGCGAAAAAGGTCTGCTCCCCGAGTCGGAAGGTGCCGATGGATACGCCGAAGGCGCTCTCGACGGCGGTGCGAGGACCGGCGACCGTCAGCGTCAGCCGGTTCGCGGACCCCTGCACCAGCCCCAAGCCGTTGGCCTGCAACCAGCCCAGTACGGCGTCATAGGTGTCTCGCGAGGGACCAAAGCGCTCCGTGAGTTCGGTCTGTGTCAGGAAGCGCCGATACCGCGGGGACGCGGGGTCATAGACAGCGGCGAGATAGTCGGCGAAGCCCGCCGGGTCGTCACGTTTGAGCACCAGCGTCAGGGTCAGTGTCTCGTCACCCGGAGACGCCGCCGCAAGGGGCTGCGCGCCCGCCAAGGCCTCCAGCACATGGCCCGGTAACCGCGCCGATGCGTCGGCTTCATCCGATCCCGGAGCGCCGAACGCGGAGAGCGTCAGCGTGAAACAGCACAGCAGCAACCCATAGCGCAGCATGGCACTACTCCAAGTCATGGACGTCTTTGCCGGAGGCTTTGCATTGAAATAATGCACGAAGCAGCATTAGTTGAGGAAGATAGTAGGGCATTTTGGGGAAGTCAACCAAGCAAGAACAGCGCTTTCTTTAAGCATGGTTGAGCAGGGTTTGCTGGTGGCAGGTGACCGGGCCAAGCCTCTCTGGGCGCCTGGGTCTTGGTTGCCAATCTGACCCGTAAAATGATAAATTCCGAACGCTTGGGTGCTGTGCATCGCGTGCTTGCCGAGGTCGGCCAGTCCGCGTTGGACAGGGCCTCCGCGCTCCGGCTCATCACTGCCAATATCGAACAAAAACAGCATCGCGCACCCAAGGACCTGCCGTAACCAATGACCCGCGACCAACTCAAGAAACTCGAAGACGACCTCTGGTCCGCCGCCGATAACCTGCGGGCGAACTCGGATCTCAAGGCGTCCGAATACGGCACCCCCGTCCTCGGCCTGATCTTCCTCAAGTTTGCCGACATCAACTACCGCCGCCACGAGTCCGCCATCCAGGCCGAACACGCCGAGCTCCAGGGCACCCGGCGCGAAAGGCCCCTGGACGAGATCGCCGTGGGCAGGTGCGGTTTCTATCTCCCCAAGCACGCCCGCTACAGCTACCTGCGCGACCTGCCGGAGTATGAGGACATCGCCAAGGCCATCGAAAACGCCATGGCCTCCATCGAGCACTACAAACCCGAACTGCGCGGCAGCCTGCCCAAGGACGAATACTATCGCCTCACCCGCACGCCCGAGACCCGGGACCTGCCGTTCGAGCTCCTGCGCCAGTTCGACAACATCCCGGACGACGCCACCGGCGATGTCTTCGGTCAGATCTACGAATACTTCCTCGGCAAGTTCGCCATGGCCGAAGGGCAGGGCGGGGGCGAGTTCTTCACCCCGCGCTCGGTGGTACGGCTGATGGTCGAGATCATCGAGCCCCACGGCGGCACCGTCTTCGATCCCGCCTGCGGGTCCGGCGGCATGTTCGTCCAGTCAGCCGACTTCATCGCCCGGCACCGCCAGGAATTGGAGGCCCAGGGCCAGGACACCAGCGTCTATGTCTACGGCCAGGAGAAGCAGGGCGAGACCGTCAAGCTCGCCCGTATGAACCTGGCGGTGAACGGGCTGCGCGGCGAGATCAAGGCCGCCAACACCTATTATGCCGACGAGTTCAAGTCATTCGGCACCTTCGACTATGTGCTGGCCAATCCGCCCTTCAATGTCGATGACGTGGCCCTCTCCAGCGTCGAGAAGGACCGGCGTTTCAACACCTACGGCATCCCGCGCAACAAGACCAAGGCCAAGAAGTCCGAGCAGGGCAAGGAGACGGTCCCCAACGCCAACTATCTCTGGATCAACCTCTTCGCCACCTCGCTCAAGGCGACCGGCCGCGCCGCCCTGGTCATGGCCAACTCCGCCTCCGACGCCCGCCATGGCGAGGCCGACTGCCGCCGGACCCTGATCGAGAAGAACCTCATCTACGGCATGTTGACCCTGCCGTCCAATATGTTCTATACGGTCACGCTGCCGGCCACCCTCTGGTTCTTCGACAAGGCCAAGCGTGATGCGCGCATCCTCTTCATCGACGCCCGCAACATCTTCACCCAGATCGACCGCGCCCACCGGGAACTCACCGAGGAGCAGGTCCAGAACATCGCCATCATCAGCCGCCTGCACAAGGGCCGCCGCGGCGAGTTCCTCGCACTCATCGACCGCTACTTTGCACAAGGGATGGAGCGGCTGGCTGAGAACAGGCAACAGGTCGAGCCCGTCTCGGCACAACTCCTCGCCGTCCTGGAAGACGAGGCGGGCAAGACCGCGGTCGCGAGTCTGGTGAAGGCCTGGGACGGGCTCGAGGCCCTGCAACTGGCCTATGCCGCCTATCAGCGGCACAACGGCGACCAGGCCACAGTCGAAGACCAGAACAGCGCGCAACGGCGCCTGCGCGCCACCTTCGACCCCTTCTTCACCGCCCTGCACGACTGTCTCAAACAGCTCGATCGCGCCGTTCGCCACCAGGAGAAGCAGGTTGCCGAGCAGGCCAAGGCCGACGGCAGGCGGGGCGGCCCCGACCGGCAGACCAAGGCGCTCAAGACTGCACTCGAGGCCATCCATGCCGAGGTCAGGAGTGCCGAGAGCTGGTTCTCCCATATCCATTGGCTGCAGGAGCGGTTTCCCGAGGCGCGGTACGAGGATGTCACCGGGCTCTGCAAGCTGGCCGATCTCGACGAGGTCAAGGAACAGGACTGCTCGCTCAATCCGGGGCGGTATGTGGGGGTGGTGATTGAGGAGGATGGGAAGACGGAGGAGGAGTTTATCGCCGATTTCCTGCGACTCAACGAACAACTCATGTCAGCCCAGAGCGCGGCCAATAGTCTTGAACGGCTAATCCAAGAAAACGCCAAAGCACTTGCGGGGGAATAAATGAGCGGGTTTTCCAAAATCAAACTCGGTGAGGCGGTGACTTTCCAGCGTGGTTTCGACATCACCAAGGCAGAGCAAACCCCGGGTGAAGTACCAATTGTTTCTTCTTCGGGAGTATCGAGCACTCATAATAAGTCAAAAGTGACAGGCCCTGGGGTTATTATTGGTCGCAAGGGGACGCTTGGCACGGTTCACTTCATAAGGCAGGATTATTGGCCCCATGACACAACACTCTGGGTGAAGGACTTCAAAGGTAACAACCCCCAGTTTATCGCTTATTTCGTTCGCACGTTAAAATTGGAAACTTTTGATACCGGCTCATCAAACCCAACCCTGAACAGAAATCACCTTCACAAGATCAATGTCATCTTTCCGAAAGAGCCTAAAACGCAACGTAAGATCGCCGCCATCCTGACGGCCTACGATGACCTGATCGATACCAATAAGCGCCGCATCGCGCTCCTCGAAAATATGGCCGAGGAGATCTACCGGGAATGGTTCGTCCGCATGCGTTTTCCCGGGCACCAAAACACTAAGCTAGCCAAAGGATTGCCCGAAGGATGGGAGGCGCAGCCAATTTCTGGATTCGCGGCATTCAAATACGGCTATACGGAGTCTGCAATTATCGACAATGCCCTGCCAAAGTTTCTCCGCATTACCGACATCAATAAGTCGAGTTTTGTTAATTGGAGCACGGTTCCTAATTGTCCTATAAGCGATACTGACTATAACAAGCTCCAGCTACGCAAGCACGATATACTAATTGCAAGGATGGCTGATCCTGGGCGGGTTGCTATTGTAGAAAGCGACGTAAGGGCAGTATTTGCATCTTACTTGATTAAGATTCATTATGACAAATTGCTCGTGAAACCTTACTTTCTTTTTTATACGCTAAGCATGGGTGCATTCTTGGACTATTTTCGGGGTGCTAATTCCGGCGCAACGCGAGGGTCAATAAATGCGTCCCTTATTGGAAAGACCAAGATTGTTGTCCCACTGTATAGCGTGCAATCTCAGTTTGAAGAATTGGTAATTCCGATACGTGAGCAGCTGTTAAAGTTATTGATAGTCAATCAGAATATAACCGACACGCGTGACCTCCTCCTCCCCCGCCTGATCTCCGGCAAGATCTCGGTTGCAGACCTCGACATCCAGTTCCCGCCCAGCATGTGCGAAGGCGCCAAGGGGCAAGGTCCAATATCGTGATAGCAAGGATTGCTTCTCCCGACCCGCGGCCACCGCGTACTCCATGGGACGGCCTCGATCATCGTCCCGGCCGGCGGCCACCTTCTGGAGTCCAAGGCTTCAGCCTTGGTCTTGCACATCCAAGGCTGAAGCCTTGGACTCCAACCCGCGGTGGCCGGAACGATGATCGAGGCCCATGGGACAATTTCCCTGGGGTCGTGATCCATGCCCCCGAAGTGGTCGTAAAGAGGCATCCCGCGTATGTCTCAGCCAAGTCAGGCGATGCCGGGCCTCGATCATCATTGCGGCCACCGGGAGCGCCGCACCCCAGTGCGGCGCGGCCTATCCGCAGAACGCAACGCTGCGGTCGCTCGCGAGGCCGCGCCGCACTGGGGTGCGGCGCTCCCAGCGTCCGAGCGGGCTTAAGCGCGTGCGCTCGCCGGTGCGGCTTGGCCGGGAATATGATCAAGGCCCGATGCCGAGGCCGCGTTTTTTGCTGGGGTCACATTGAAGTGAATGGCGGTAAGGTTATCGGCGCGACGGTTCTGACAGGTAAACCGTATTCGTCTGTCTTGGAGCCAACATCTGAACAACTAGCCGCTTTAAGGGCAAAACATGGACAAGAACTCGAAAACTGGTGGCAAGAGCGATTCGGTTACGGCTTCGACTGCCTTACTCAATCGGAGGCTCGCTACCTTGAACGCTCCCCGGATGCTGACAGGGTCCGAAATAGAATTGTTGAGGAAGAGCAAACAAGAGATTGCGGCGCGGTACAAGGCGAGCCGAATCGAGGCAGTTGAGCAGCGCTAGCCGGCAGGATGGGCAAAGCGCAGAGATGCTGCGGTTGATCGCCGTGGCCAGGGTTTCGGTTGGCGCCATGGTGCGCACGGCGCACCCGACGGCCGCGGTGGCGTCAATGGTCCGAGCACTTTCGTCGTGCGGTATCAGCGCCTGCCTGACCGGCTCCGGGCCTGAGTCGCAGAGATCCAAGGCTGCGATGTTAAATGCTTCTTCTCCGTGCCTCCGTGTCTCCGTGAGAGGATTTATGAATGATGACTCCGGATTTTGTGGTTTGCGTTCAAAATGAAAACCTGGGCAATGTCTCCGGTGAGGATATTCATGTCGGCCGTCTTTATGAAGTGGTCGAGATGAACGCCGGACATGGAATGATTTGCATCATTGATGACTCAGGTGATCATTACCTGTATCCCGCAAATTGTTTCAAGCCGGTGTTCATCCAGGACTCCGTCGCGCTGCGGCTGAGTCAGGTGTTACCCCGCAACTGAATGCTCTGGGTCAGGCAGTTTCGGCCTTGATCATCGTTCCGGCCACCCCTGCTATGCCGCTACCGCCAGGAGCGCGGGCGGCTTGGGCGGGCGCGGTCGTCGACGCGCTGGCGCCGGGGGTAACGGCATCCGCTGGAGTATCTGCGCGA
>Ga0247839_1006365_pt1 | contig 13634 bp, 13 predicted proteins | sample LaCruzMarch2015__6_FD_192405 | JGI IMG/M metagenome (GOLD analysis project Ga0247839, IMG submission 192405) | Freshwater microbial communities from meromictic Lake La Cruz, Castile-La Mancha, Spain - LaCruzMarch2015_16m | ecosystem: Environmental > Aquatic > Freshwater > Lake | place: Spain...
GCAATCTCATTGATTTAGAACTAAGGATAGGTACATTAAAAAACTATGTGCTAGATTTTGTTTAGTTGAACTTAAGATTTAGTTTATTTCTGGTGATATTTTTTCACGCCAGAAAGATAATAGTCAATGTCAAGGTACTCTGCTATATTCACTATTTTTGTAAATTTCTTTTCATTCTTTTGAATATAGTCTATCATCGTTTTCTTTAAATTTTTTTTGAAATTTTTAAATACTTTTTTGTTTAATTTTATTTATCTAAGTTTTTTACAAAAAAAATCATAAATCTTGTGATTTATGATTTTTTAGACAGCCTCTTGCATAAGGTGAATTATTATTTTTTAAGAGCTTCAGCTTTTTTCATTCTAGCATAGAATTTATCAACTGCACCAGTTTTAAGAATTCTTTGTTCACCAGTGTAGAATGGATGACAAGCTGAACATATTTCAACTTTTGTATCTTTAATTACTGATTTTACTTTAAATTCATTTCAACAAGAGCAAGTAATTGTTATCAAGTTACTAGCTGGATGTATTCCTGTTTTCATAATCTTTTTTTTAATTTGTTCGCCAAGTACGAAACAAAAATATAAATATATTTGGATTTTTCTTCTATTCTAAATGGTTGTACCATTCAGAATTTAACGAAATGGCTGTGCCATTCGGAGTTTTAACTAAGTGGCTGTGCCATTCGGAGTTTTAACGAAGAATGGTGCCCGAAGCGAGAATCGAACTCGCACGCGATTAAGCATTGGTTTCTAAGACCAACATGTCTACCAATTCCATCACCCGGGCTAATTATTCTCAAATTGAGCCTCTTCCACCTGAAAAGGGGGAGAGAATTCAAGAGAGAGGTATTATTTTTTTGGTGGGCAGAGAGGGAGTCGAACCCCCGAAAGCATAGCTAACGGATTTACAGTCCGTCCCATTTGGCCACTCTGGAATCTGCCCAGAAATTATAATATATCCAAAAAAATTACGACTAACGAATCAAAGATAAAAATTTTATTTTAAACTCGCAATTCGTAATTTTTTAATGGAGCCACCAATCGGATTTGAACCGATGACCGTTCGCTTACAAGGCGAATGCTCTACCAGCTGAGCTATGGTGGCAATCATAAATAGCGAGACATATATTAGTAAAAAACTTCTTTAAGTCAAAACTTTTTTTCAAAAAAAAGTTTATTTTGTATTTTTTGGCTATATAAATATAATTGAATATATAAAAAGTAACTAAATATTATGAATTTTATAGAAAAAGTAAATAAATTTTTAAAAAATAATAATTGACAATTTAATAAATTAATTGTTATATATTGACCAACTGCATCTTGAAAAACTACACTGAGTATTGAAATAGCAAAATATATTAATTCTGAGATTATTTCTACTGATTCTAGACAAATTTTCAAAGGTTTAAATATTTGAACATGAAAAATTACTATTGATGAAATGCAATGAATACCACATCATTTGATAGATATTATTAGTCCAGATAAAGAATTTTCTGTTTGAGAATTTAAAGAATTAGCAGAAAAAAAAATTGAGGAAATTATCTCAAAATGAAAAATTCCTATTTTATGTTGATGAACATGATTGTATATTGATAGTTTGATTTATGATTTTAATATTCCAAGAATTCCAGCAGATGAAAATATTAGGGAAACTTTACAGCAAGAAGCAATAACTTATTGAAATGAATATGTTTATAATCAATTAGTTAAATTAGATCCAGAATATGCAAAAGAATTACATCCAAACAATATAAGATATATTATAAGAGCTTTGGAAATAAAAATGATCACTTGAAAGTCGAAAATGGATTATAGGGAGAAAAAAAAATTGAAGTATGATGTCCTTTTTTTAAATCCTTATGATTGAAATAGAGAAAAATTGTATGAAAAAATTGATAATAGAGTTAAACAAATGTTTGATGAATGATTAATTTCGGAAATAGAAAAATTGTTAAAAATATATAATAAAGATGATTTTTGACTACAAACTATTTGATACAAAGAGGTAATTAATTATTTACTCTGAATATGAAAAGAGATTCCTTTATGAAGAAAAATAAATCTGTGAGAAAAAGAAAAATTATGAATTAGATTGAATTTAGAAGAGACAATAGAGCTAGTGCAAAAAAATAATAGAAATTATGCAAAAAAACAGTTAACATGGTTTAGAAAGTATGAATCCGAAGAAAATATTTAAATAATTGAAAAAAATTAAAAAGGGTTTAGAATATAAATTAATAATAAAAGAAATAATTTTCCCCATTAGTGTTCAGGTTTTTAATTATCTGTAATATACTTTTTATGTTAGAAAAACAAAATATAGAGGAAAACAATCCTAAACCATTATTTACAAAATCAAGAATATTATTTTTGATTTCAATATTTATTGTTATTTGTATCCCTTTAATTTATAGAAATTTAGAATTTTTACTAAAATAACTTTATGAAAAAAAAAGTGTTATATATTTTAATCTTTCTATTTACATCAATTATATTAATTGTGTGAATTTTTGTGTTTATAAATTATTACATACTTAGTTTTTCTAATACTAATTATTACTATGATGTAGATTGATTGGAAAAAAACTATGTTTGACTTGTGTTTTGAGCATCTGTTATATGAAATAAGATTCCATCAGATATCTTAAAAGACAGATTAAAAGTTGCTTATCAAGCTCACGAAGAATGAAAAATAGAAAAAATAATAGTTTCTTGAGATAACTCTTATATAGACTATAATGAACCACTTATTATGAAAAAGTACTTGATGATACTTTGAATGGATGAGGAAGATATATATTTGGATTATGCATGATTTGATACATACGATTCATTATACAGAGCAAGAACTATATTTTGAGTAAATACACTTGTCTTGTTTACTCAAGATTTTCATTTAAAAAGAGCTATGTACATAAGTAAAAAATTATGAATAAAAACTATATGAGTAGAAACAAATTTACAAAAATATTTAAATGAAGATTATAATAATAGGAGGGAATTTTTTGCTAGAATAAAAGCATTTTTGGATGTAGAAATATTTAAATCCAAGCCTAAATTTTTATGAGATAGAATAGAAATTATCACTGATGAAAAGATACAAGAAGCAAAAAATTGAATTTTAGGTCAATAAAAACAAAATAAAAAATTATGAATTTTTTATTTTGTTTTTTTATATTAAATATGTTAATATATAGTTAGGTAACATATTTCCAAGTCTCTTTTAAAAAATGAGGAACGAATAAATAATTTTCTTAATCTTATATGAGGGAAAATATGGGGTTTTCTTCGTTGTTGCTACAAAAATGATTTTTTGATTTTTTGTCAATTTTAATTTAAAATTCTGAGATTCTTACAAACTTAATTTAAAAATATGGGTAAATTTGGAGCACAAAATTCTTTTGTAGGAATAACAAGAGTTAATCAATTCGCAAAAGAATCTGGTTTGGAAATGGAAATTATCTCAAACATACCAGTTTTTACAATTGACGCAGACTGAAAAAATGAAGATATTTCTAAGGTTGTAGAATTTTTTGGTAAAAACACTGTTTTTAGAATTATAAATTCACAATTTGTTGATTATGCTATTGAGTTTGGGACTGATAAATATTATGTAGATGAACATGATTTTCGTGGAGTTGCATACGGATCAGGCTTTGATGTTTGGTGAGTAGAAGAGCAATTTATTAAACAAGGACTTAGAAAATCTGATGTATTTTGTGGTATTCCATATGAAGTGTTTGTTAAAGAGTGTAATAAATTTAGCTCTAGTGAGCTTGGTATTCCGAATGATCGTGCTGCGATATTAATTTATAATATTGAAAAAGTCCAAGAAATTGAATGATTAGAAGAAGGTAGAGTGTTCTCTGATGGGTATGCTTTTAAAGATGTAAATATGAAAAAAGAAGCACTACTTGGGATAATTAAATTTAATGAAGCAATCGTCGTATTTGAAGCAGAACTACATGCATTATGATCTGTAGATGATAAAATTACATTGCTTGAGAAAGAAATTTTCATGCTAGGTGATCTAAAAATGGCACCTTATCTTGCTTTAAATATAATTAGATTACTTCATAATGAATCGTTAATAAATGCAAAGAATGCATCAGAAATTTCCATCGTAAGAATAAATAAACTAAAAGCAATTGCTGATCGTTTAGAATACGAAATTAGAATGATTGGTATTGTTAACAATTTGGCAAGTCAAGTGATAAGTACTCGTGAAGCATTTGTAATTCGTGATGAACGCAAAATGAGTATAATGCAAACTCGGCCTGATTTTATAATAGAAACTACACAAAGATACTTACTAGAAATGCAGTTGGATCAAAAATATATAGATGCTTTGAATCAAGTAATTGAGGATGCAGAAAAATGTAATGCAGAGTTATGAATTGGAACAAATAGAACAATCAGAATTTTACAAAAAAAAACAAGGGCTGATATTGATAACATCTTTTAAGAAAAAAATAAGGTGTTTGGTGATATTAGCATTTACCCTATATTTACCTCTGTTATTGCTATGGCAAATATCAGAGAAAGAGGGCATTCAATTATTTATAATAAAAATATATGTGAAAAATAATAAAAAAATCAGTAGAAAAAATAGTAATAAATAAAAATAAATTTTCTCTTTGAATGAAATGAGAATTCAAAATTGAATTTGCTAGTGATAGTTTTGGTCCATATAATTACAAGTTTGAAAGGGAAGACTGCTACTTTAATGATGGTTTAGAAGATAGATGAAGTAAAATATTCCCACTTAAAAATAAGCTTTTTGATAATACTGAAATATTTTTAGAGACAGATGATATAGTAATTGCAGTTTGAGAAAGATGAGGTTTACTTTGAGAAGAAAAAGCTTTTATAGATATTATAAATATAAAAACAGAAAAAAAGTATAGACTTTTTACTGGTGAGGTTAATCTAATTTTTAATTCTAAAGATGCAATAATTATAAATGCAAATTTAGAATGAGTATTTAATACAATTGTACTAAATATTGAATCAATGCAAAAATTAGATGAAAAAATAGAAGAATTACAAGCATTTTTTAAATGTGTTTATGATAAAAATAATAATAAATGGTATCTATTAGATTATACAGTTTCAGATAATTTAGAAAAAGATGAAGAACTAAAATATAGAAATTGATACTTTACATTGAAAAGTATAGATGTCTCATGAGAGCCAGTTTCATTTGATAGATATAAATACAAAGTTTTAACGAAATCAGGTTATATAGATGTTTGGACTGAAAGTAATAATTAAAAGAAAAATATGTATTACACAAGAGAAGAAGATAAAACAAATTTATTAAACAGTCAGAACTATGTAATAAATAAAAAAATAAAAAATTGTATTGCATTTGATTTGATGTTTAAATGAAATAACTTATTTTCATTACTAAAAGTATTTTATACAGAATTTATTAGTAGATTTTGAAAAAAAACAAAAGAATATATATTGTTAATTTCACTACATTTATTAATATTTACTTTTTGCTCTATACTAATTTTAATATATTTATTTTCTTCTAATATATTATTTATTTATTTATACTTTATTTTAGGTTTTTATTTAAGTATGAAGCTTTTAGATTTTTATGAGGATTTCAAATTGATAAAAATTAAAGTAATGTGATTTAGATATCACATGGATAATGAGTATTTTAGTTATTCATACTCGGAAAGTTTGATCTGTGAAAAAACATTTAATGAGAAAGTGTTAATGAATAATTTTAAAAACTTTTTTGCTTCTTTGTTTTATTCCTGAATAGTAAATTGAATATTTATTTTTATATTATTATATAATTTCGCTTAATGTATAATACAGCTACAATTTACCGCTTTAATACTCCATTTCTTGATGTGCATAAAGAAAGAATTCATATAATTTCTGTTGAAAAAAAGATAGAAAAATTGTTAGAGTTTGATTGAATAAATTTTGAGAAAACTACAACTAGAGAATGAAATTATTATAAAATAGAATTATTATTAACAGAAAAATTATGAAAAATAGTATTATATTATATTTATAATATAAAAAAAAATAGTTATTATTTACCAGTTTTTAAATTAGATATATTTTTGAATAATAATTTTTTATTAACTAATCCATGAAGACAGAGGGCGGTAAAATTTCTTAATAATATTTTTGAATGTTTTGATTGATTAACAGAAAAAGATTTTTTGATTGATTTAGATAATACTCTTTATTATACAAAATGAATGTTTAATAGTAAGTATTATCCAAACTATGATTTTTCAGATATAGAAAAGATTAGGTGATCTTTTGAAACAAATGATGGTTTGGCTTTGGTCGAGGATTTTATAAATAAGTTTTCAGATACAAATTTTATACTTAGTTATGAGAAATCAAATTATTACTATGAGCTACATTCTATATTTTTATATTTTATTTATCTTATATATTTAATGTATCAAAATATCGAGAGTTCAAAAAATATTCAAGAAGATATTCATGAATCAAAAACAGATGGGATATTCGATTGAAATATTGAATTATTTGAAAAGAGACTTTCTTATATAAAAGATATAAATGGTAAAATTTTTGAACAATATGAAAATAAATTAGAAACATTTTTTAAAATGTTTTAGAAAAAAGTTCAAATTTTAAAAGTTATAATAAGTTAACAATTTTAATGTTTAGAATAAATAGTATGATGATATATTTTATCTTTAATATAAAACTATGAAACAAGTTGTAAGATGTTTTTTGCTTAATAAAGGGGAAATCCTATTAGTAAAACACAATAAAGATGCAAAATGGACACTACCATGATGACATGTCGAAAATGGTGAAACTATACATGAAGCAATAGAAAGAGAAATAAAAGAAGAATTTAAATTAAAAATAAAATTGACAAATGGCAATAAATATCTAAATTACTCAAACATAACAGACCTTCCAAAACCTATAAGTATTTATTCTATTTCGTATAATTCTTTGAAACATTGAGATGTTACGAATATAGAATATATTTTTGTAGCAAAAGTTATTTCTTGAAAATTAATTTCTCAAAAAGAAGAAATTTATGATTATAAATGGTTTACCAAAGAAGAGATAATTAATAACACATCAGATATTTATCCTCAAATATTAGATTTACTTGAATTACTTTAATTTTATTACAACTACCTAGATGTTTACTAGATTTTTTATATTTGTAACTTTATTTTTTGTTTATAGTTTTTCATATTCATATAATTTTTCTGATTATATGTTTAATCACTATGTATGAGATTATAATTACGAAAGCTCACATACAATAAACGACATTAAATTTTTTCCTCAAGCTCCTTTGGCAACAAAAGTAAATTGGGGTAAAAACTATGAATCATGCGAAGAAGCAGCAATAATATTATCACATTTTAATATAAATAAAATTGATTTTGACAAATATAAAGCAGATGAAGAAATAGATGATTTAAATAATTATCAAGAAAATGTTTTATGAATCGAAAGAAATAAAATTCATAATAAAGAATCTGGTAAATTATATTTGAGAGATATTACTATAGAGGAAATACATAATCTAGCAAAAATATATTATTGATATGATGATGAAAATAGCCATATTATAAGTAATCCTTCAAAGGAAACATTGAAATATTTATTATCAAAAGACTATATAATAATTGTCCCATCATATACAAAAACTTTAGCGAATCCAAACTACAATTTATTAACGAATTCATATCATGTTATTAATTTGGTTTGATATGATGAATCAAATTTTATAACTTTTGATCCAGGAACTTCTAAAGGAGCATTTTATAAATATCCTTATGAAAATGTTATCAAGTGAATACAAGAAAATTGAGATGAAATATTAATTTTATGATGAAAAATAAATGATAACCACATAAGCTTTACTTATTTAAATGAGCAAATAGTATTAGGTAAAAAGGTTAGCTTAGTTCTAAATAAAATAAATAGTATTTTAAATGATAATCCAGAGAGAAAAGAAGAATTATTAAATAATGTTATTTCTAAATTAAAAATCATTAATAATAGTAAATTAGATTTGAATAATGTTGATTTTTTCAATGCTTTAGCTATTAAATTAGAAGAAAAATTACAAATTGTATTAAATGAGAAACAAGATGTTACATATCTTTCAGGTTTGGCTACAAAATTAAAGAAATACTATCAAAGTAAATAATAATTATTATTTACTTTTTTTGTTAACTGAAGCAATGATATTCTAAAAATAACCCACCTAACCTCCCTAAAATTAGGGAGGGATAACTCAAAATTAAATAAAATATATATAATTATGTAGCCTTCCTCCCTAATTTTAGGGAGGAAATTCAAAGGTGGGTTATATCAGCCGATTATATTAATTTTTTAAAAAATAATATAAAAATTGTTTGATAATTATTTATATTTTATTAATATAATTTTACTTAGAAGTACATTATTTATATATTTATTTTTTAACAATTGATTCCGTATAACAAGCTAAATAATAGAAAATAAAAGAGATTTTATTTTATAATTTCTGACCAAATGTTAAAAGTAATTATATTGTTTATATTTATGTTTTTTATATATGATTTTTCATATTGATATAATTTTAATTGAAACACATTTTATAATTATTTGTGAGAAAAAAATTATGAGAAATCGTATGTAATAGATAATATAAAATTTATGGTTCAAGCTCCTTATGCAAATTGGAGTAAACATAATGAATCATGTGAAGAAGCCGCTTTGTTTTTATCTCATTATAACATAAATAATTTATATTTTGATAAACATGTTGCTGACCAGGAATTAGATAAAATTAATTATTATGAAGAAAATGATATTTGAATCATAAAAGATAAATATCATAACAAATATTCTGATACAGCATACTTAAGAGATATTGATATAGAACAATTACAAAACTTAGCAAAATGATTTTATTGATATAATGATAAGAATAGTCATACAATTAATAATGTTTCAATTGAGATGTTAAAATATCTAATTTCTAAGGATTATATATTGATAATTCCATCTGATACAAAAACTTTATGAAATCCTAATTTTAATCAATCTACAAATTCATTTCATGTTATTGATCTAGTTTGATATGATGATAAAAATTTTATAACTTTTGATCCAGGTACTTCTCTGTGAGCATACTATGAATATAGTTATGATGTAATAATTGAGTGACTAAGAAAAAATTGAGATATAATATTTATTTTAGAAGGTGAAAAAAATTTTGGAAGAATAGACTTTCAAAATATAAACAATGAAATAACTTTTGATAAAAAAATTAATTTAATTTTAAGCAAGGTAGATAATGTATTAATAAAGAATTCTAATAATGAGGAATTAATATTAAAAAAAATACTAGATAATTTAGATAAAGCTATAGGAGAATCACCTAACAATAGTAATAAAAAATTTCTTTCAGTACTTAGTGGAAAGTTGAATGAAAAGTTGATAAAATTACTAAGTGAAAAAGACAATATTTCAAACTTTAAAAATTGGAAAAATCAATTAACAAAAAAATATAAGTTTAATCATCGGTATAAATTTTAATATCTTATAATTTCTTTAATAAAGATTTAATAAAAAAGAAACTATAAAAGTTACACTCTTATAGTTTCTTTTTTTCATGCTTCTAACCATTTTTGGTAAATACTCATATCTACATATTTTATAGATGAAGTCGTATCTTTTATTGCTTTTTCTAATAATTCCATTGTAATTACACTACTAGAAATTTTTTCTTTTATACTATTTAAATCAGTATTTCTATCTTCTACTAAACTCGCTAGATCTAGTATTGTTTTACTTGCATCACGAGCAACTTCGTCACATATAGTTTCTATATCGGAGGCTACATATCAATCAGTTAGTAGAGCTAATTTATCATAATCTAAGTCTTTATGTGGTCTATTAACTTTTTCTATATTTATTTGAAATAATTCTTTTCTTGCAATATTATCAGGAGGTCAAATATATATTTTTTTATCAAGTCTTCATGATCTGAGTATTGCACTATCTAAATGATCAGGTCTATTCGTTGCTGCTATTACAATTAGGTTAGGTGCATCTTCGAGAGCATTAAATTCTTGTAAAAACTGAGAAATTTCTTCTGCTTTATTTGCATCTATATTATCAGTTCTTTTAGATAAAAGAGAATCTATTTCATCTAAAAACAGTATTATTGGTCATTTTTCACTTTCAGCTTTAGCTTGAGCAAAAAAGTTTTTTATATTTTGAGAAGTTTGATGAATATAACTAGATCCAAATTCTCAAACTGATTTTTTAATTAATCAGGCTCACAGTTCTTCTGCTAACTTTTTTGTAATAAATGTTTTTCATGTACCAGGAGGACCATAAAAAAGTAAACCAGTTGGAATAGAAACATTGAATTTTTTATATGCTTCATTTATTTGTGCATAAAGTGCATTTTTTTCTTCAATTCTTTTATCTTTTTCAATTGGATTTCATCAAGTATCTACAGAAGGAGAGTGTAATTCTTTTTCTAGTTTTTGTACCAAAAACTTAAATTTTAAAGGTTTTATGAAACTTTCTGTTAATTCTTCCTTCAATTCTTTCATTCAGGCAACTCAATTAAATCACCATGTTGCGGGATTTTTATTTACAAAATATTCAATATCTATCTTTTTTTCTTTTTCACCATTATCTTCTGTTTTATTCATATATGGAGTATATGTATAATTTTCCAATGCTTCTTCTCAAGCTTCTCTTGCTTCTGGTGTATCGAATTGAATTTTAAAAGAATCAGTTATTTCTGATGCTTTCTTGATATTTCTTTCCATATCTTTTAATCATTTCTGGAGATCTCATTTCCAATCTTTATCAACAGCTGTTTTAAATTCTGGAGAGGATGTAATGGCTTTAAAAAATGCATCAAATCATGTATCGTTTGGCATATATTTTTTTGTTAATATTAATTTTTTACCTCAATTTCTCTGCATATAGACTTATCCTTTCTATATGTTTTTCTATCTCCTCAATTTTCATTTCTATTCTGGTCTTACTTGCTATTATAGGTCATTTAAGTGAAGGATCACTTGTTTCTAGGATTTGTTTTTCTATACTTTCTTTACTTTGTTTTAGAATATTTAAATTTTTATTTAATAGATCAAGAATTTGTTCTAAAGGAGTAAGTATTTGTTTTTTTATCCAAGAATTATAGACTGAATAATTAAACATTTCATTATACTCTGAAGTATCAATCTCATGTTTTAGCTTTATGTAAGTTTTTATAGAATCGTCTGCATATTTATTTATATTCTCTAATCAATCATTTATTTTATTTAATAATCAATCTTTCCAATCATTATTCGTTGCTTCTTTTAATTGAACAGAAAGATTATTTTTTTCATTTATTAATTTTTCAGAATATTCATCAATATATTCAAAATTATTATTTATACTTGTAACTTTATGTCATGATATTAATAATATTTTTTTATTTATGAAGCTTAATACATTTCAAAATATCCAAATAAAAAATATTCATATAGAGTATATTAATCATAAAGATAATGCATATATTGTATATAAAGCGAATAATAATAACATTATTTGTGATGAATTTTTTGATCTAGAGTTTCATATTCTCATGATTTTTCAATATCCAGATCAAATTTCTTCTAAAACTTGTTTGAAAAATGATTTTTTTGTATTTTCAATATTAGAATTTTCAAATATCTTTTCCTCAAATAGTTCAGATATTTTTTGTATTTGATTATAATTATCAGATTTCATACTACCTAATCTTTCTATATTTCAATTGATTGATATATATGAATTAGTTAATAATACATTAGCATTTTTTCTTAAAATATGAGATCTTTTTATCGCTAGTATTGTAAGGATAACTATAAATATAAGATTTATTATTCATAATAATAATAGAAAAAAAACTATAAATAATGGTCAAATTGCAAAAAATAATATTGCACTTGGAATTATCAGAATTACAGCAAGTATAATTCAAAAATTTTTTATATATTTTAAAAAATCTCTTTCAATACTGTTTTTTACATCTTTTACTCAAATCCACTCATATAAATAAAATCATCTTTCATTAATAGAGTTTAGAATATCTTCAGGTATAGAAAAAGAATGATTTATTTCTAAATCATTTTTTTCTTCTTCATATGTTTTAGTTTTTGTAAGCATAATGTATATTATTATTGTAGCCTCCTTCCCTTAGACATAAGGGAAGAGAATTAGGCCTTTAGGTCATCCTGTGGACAAGGATGGGTTATTAACTAATTTCTTTTGCAAATTCTTCTTGTCATTCTTTAGACAATACTTTTATATTCTCTAATTTTATCTTAGCCTCATTGAATAATTCTTTTTCTTTTTCTGCTTCTTCTTTAACTTGTTTTCTAAACTCATCAATTTCATCAAAATGATTTTTCAATTTAGTTACATTTTCTATAAATACAGTATTTGATAAAACTGGTTTTGCAGCCATTTCTTCTGATTTTTTTGCAGAAGATATTGCTTTATCTGTTAATTCAGATGACATTTTATCAATAGTTGATCACATTACATCCATAGCTTTCATTGATGCATCTAAAGCTTTTTGACTAGAAGATTCTATAAGTGCTGTTGATAATAGTGTTTTGAATATCGGTCTCGAAGAATTCATCGCAAGAGATAATTTATTTGCTGAATCTAATCTCATTAATAATCTTTTTCTAGCCATATCCAGATTACCAATTAAAACTATTAAATTACCTTGGAAATATTCTACATTTCTGATAAACATTTGTAATTTCATTTTTTCATCTTCATCAGTAGTGTTTTCTAATCTAGTTTTAAATTCTTTTATTTTTGTTTCTATGAAATCTTTATATGCTATTACTTTTCATAAATTTGCTTCTATTCATTCTACAAATACTTTTTGCATATCTATAGAGGTATTTATTGATTCATATGATTGATCAAAACCAGAAAATATTATTCCTATTTTTCATTCTAATCCTTTCATATTAAATTTAGCATCATCTATTTTTTTATTTACACTATTTGCAATATTTCAAACAATAGGTATTGATTTCATTATTTTCATAAATGTTCAATCATTGTCTATTATATCTCTATAAACTTCTTGAACTTCACCATTCATTTTTTCAAGCTCCGTACTTACATTCATTATAGGATCTTTATCTATGATTTTAGCAGTTTCAGTGATAATATTGTCTATTGGAGCAGTTATTCTTTCTCAAATAGTTCTAAAATCTTTAGCATCATTAAACACTCCCTCAACTTCTGTAACTTCAGTAGTAGTTAAACTTAATTTTTTTTCATCTTTTAGGACTTTTTTTGTTTGTGCAACCATAAAAATATAGTTAGTTATAAAATACAGTTACATTATATTCTATTTTGTTATATAAATCAAAAAGATTTTTATATTTTGTAAACGATATAATATGCAACTTTTTTTTGGCACAAAATTATAGTAATTTTTTTATTGCAATTTTGACTATTATCTTTCTGGCGTGAAAAAATATCACCAGAAATAAACTAAATCTTAAGTTCAACTAAACAAAATCTAGCACATAGTTTTTTAATGTACCTATCCTTAGTTCTAAATCAATGAGAT
>Ga0247839_1006367_pt1 | contig 13632 bp, 13 predicted proteins | sample LaCruzMarch2015__6_FD_192405 | JGI IMG/M metagenome (GOLD analysis project Ga0247839, IMG submission 192405) | Freshwater microbial communities from meromictic Lake La Cruz, Castile-La Mancha, Spain - LaCruzMarch2015_16m | ecosystem: Environmental > Aquatic > Freshwater > Lake | place: Spain...
CCTGCCTCAAGGAGCGACAACGATCCCGCCCCACCACCCTCGAAATCCTAGAGACCCAATGCGACCCTATGCTCGGAATCAAGGAGCCTTCTGTGAAAAAACGTGCCGCTTAGCTTAACACCTATGGGCATAAGCCCCTTCGGTCGCCACCCCTATACCCGTCGACTGATTAGACGCCCTTACCCGCCAGAATTTTGAAGACTGTCCGTCAAAAGCTGTATCGACCGGTAACGCGCCGCCCCGGCCCATTAAAAATTTCGAACTGCTGTTGGTAAAATAAGCATTTGAACTGCTTTGCAACTCATAATTAACGCCGCCTTCGCCGTGCCATTGCACACGAGCGGCTTGATTACTCATCGTCACCGCCAGTACCGGCGGTTGCGGCGCGCCAGATGCGACACAGGCACAAAAAACCGCTGTAAACCCTAACTGGTATTTCTGATTCATTCCTCTCTCATTCCTCTGCTGGAAGTATATCAAACAGCCGCCTTGAAGGCCACAAATCCCTGTTCAGAGACCCGGAGGCAATATGACGAAAATCTCCCGGATATTGGGAACTCGCCGAGACCGATGGCGCAGTCTCCAAGACCGGAGCCGGATATTTTCGCCGGAGTTCCGGCGTCCTGGAACCCTGCGATAATTTCCGCCAGCGCCGCGTTACAGAGCCCCATCTCCTCCATCAGCTTTTGATTCAGGATCATCATCCGGCCCAGCCGCGAAAAATCCTCAATCACCTCGCCGATGCTTGTGTCCATCCGGTCGAATATCCGCTCAAAATAATCTGCGTTCAGAGCGCGGCGTTCTTCCAGATAGCGAATCACATCCGCCGTTTTCATCTTGGAGCCGGAGTAGACGGCTGTCAGAGGAAAGGATTGTTTGAGCGGAACAATCTCCAAAGGCTCGGCGCGGTAAGCAACCACGCCGCCGAAAACGCTCGCCGCCACATCCGTGCCGGAACCGCGGCCCTGCACCCGGTGAATTGTCGCCAGCGACCGCTTAAACAACTCCATACGATCGGGAATCGGTCCCATCAGCGTGGCGTGGGTGGCGACGGTGACGGCGGCAGAAGAACCGAAACCGATATCGCTGGAAAACTCTGATTCTATTTTTAGTTCGATGCCCTGCTCCAGCGGATATTGCCGGACAGCATCGAGCACGAACCGGAAGTCGGGATGATCAGCCAGCCCGCCGAGCGGCGCTTCGTAAATTCCAAGGTCTGAAACAATTCGCAGAAGCGGTTGATTAATTTGTGAAAGCGAAACCGTGATCCGTTTATTGATGGCGCAAACCAGCGCACGGCGGCCATGAAGCACGGCGTGTTCACCCAAAAGCATTAAACTGCCTGGCGCCGAGGCTTTCATTTTACACAATCCGCGTTCCGAGCGGATCGCCGCGAACCGGCGAAACCTTGTAGCCGTATTTTTCGGCCAGCGCAGTCGGCATAAAGTCGGCCAGCACCAGCACCACGCCACCGTTCTGTCCGCGAATGGCACCGGCACCGCAGATTTTGGCCGCGCCGCCGGCTGTTTCGACATCGGCGATAAACTGCTGCACCTTCTGCGGCACGACGCCGATCCGGCAAAGCAGCCGGTGGTTTTCGCGCATCAGCGATCGCATAACCGATTCGTTGTTTTCACGCACGGCTTTTTCGACCTCGTTGGTGACCGCCTCAAAATCATTCCAGATCATATCGTTCTGAAACTGCTCCTTGACCTGTACGACACATTCGCCGGTGGTTGCTTCCGGCGCGCCGGTTTCAACCAGATACATTTTCATGCGCGGCAGCGGTACGGAACGGGCTGTGCCGTTCTGGAAAGCGGCGCAACCGCCGTAAAGTGAAATGTATGAATCCACACCGCTGGGATGGCCATGCTGGAGCTTTTCGGATTCCAGACTGAATTCGTAATACCAGTCAGGCCGGAAATCCACGCGCAGATAATGTCCGAGGGCGCGCAGTTCGCTAAGCACCGATGCGGCGGAAGAACCCATTCCGCTGCCGACCGGAATGCTGGATTTGAGTTTGATCACGATGCCGCTATCCATTTTGCGGTGCAGGCCGTCGAGCAGCGTGATAAAGCCGAATTTAAAAAGGTCCACCGGCTTATGCAGCACGTCGCGGATTCCCATCTTCCCTTCGAGAAACAGCCGGTAGTTGTTCTGGGCGCGACGTTTAAAATCCTGCAGCGCCATCATGGTGAACGATTCGCGTTCGCTGACGCCCTGCATCTCGAAAGAAATCTGCCCGTCTGCAGAATCCTCAATGGTAGCGGTCACGCTGCGGTCAATCGCCATCGCCACAGCGGGCTTCCCGTAAACAACGGAATGCTCGCCGCTCAAAATCAGTTTACCTGGGGCAATGGCTTTCATGTGAATTCGATTAGATCATTTGCGGCCAAAAATAACAACATGGGAAGAGAGGCTTGATCCGTAACGAGTAATGCGTAATGAGCTCTTAATTACGTGTTACTCGTTACGCATTACGTTTCCCGTAAATGCGCTTGTGCCCCTGCATTCCGGCAAAGCGGAACGGCCCGGTGCGGTACTGCGGAAACGTATGCTCGCCGCCATCGGTCGGAATGCCGTAGTTATAAATATCCTCGTACTGCTGGAACGTCAGCTCCGTGCGTCCGGCGAGCATCTGCCGGTGCTGGTCAGCAAAAAGCGCGTCACGGTAATTCTTCTGCACGACACCGCTGAAAAACTCGCCGACACAGCCGGAACCGTAGCTGTAAAGTCCGATTCGTTTTCCGGACAAATCTTCCGCTGCGTTATCAAGCAGGGACGCCAGCCCGACGTAAAGCGAAGCGGCATAGCAGTTGCCCGCGCCCCGGCTATAGATCAGCGATTCGCCGATGACCCGTTTCAATTCTTCGTCGGAAGTGCCCTTCGCCAGCTTTTGATGGGCCTTTTCGGCCATGCGGGTGAACGGAATGTGGTAGCAAAAGCGGGCGAAGTCGCTGAGCGAGCGGCCGCTTTCTGCGGCGTACTGCTTCCACGACTCCAGCAGTGCTTTGATATAAACCAGCGTGGAATACTTACCGTCCACCAGCGCCTCGGAAAGATAGTTCGGCCGCCAGAAATCCATCACATCGTCGGCATAAAATCCGGCTTCCGGGTCAACGGCCAGCAGGCGCGGATCGGCGGAAACGGTGAAAGCCACCGCGCCGCAACCCTGCGTCGATTCGCCGGGACTGCCGAGTTCATAGCGGGCGACATCGGAAGCGATCACCAGCACTTTGCTTTTCGGTTTCATGGCGACGAGGCCCATCGCCATACGCAGCGCGGCGGTCGCGCTGTAGCACGCCTGTTTCAGTTCCACCACACGACAACGCTCCGGCAGACCGAGCAGTCCGTGGACAAACATTCCGGCGGCTTTCGATTGGTCAATACCACTTTCGGTCGCAAAAAGAAGTGCTTCGACGCCTTCCAGCGCGCCCTGCGCCTTCAACGGAAACGCCGCGCTGGCGGCCATGGTGACGACATCTTCGTCCGGCGGAGGAATACCCATCTTTTCCTGGCCGATGCCGGTATAAAATTTTTCCGGATCAACGCCGCGCGCCGCCGCCAGCGTTTTCAGATCGAGAAAATACTGCGACGTATAAAACGAAATCTGGTCGATGCCGGTTTTCATTTAAGAATCAGCTCTTCGTGGTTTTTGATTTTACTGATGCGGTCCGCACCGAGCAGAAACATGGCGGTGACAAATTCGCGTTTCAGTTTTTGAATTACTGCACGGACGGCTTCCGCCGACTCCATCGCCGGATTCAAAAACGGCCGCGCGACGCCGCAAAGCGATGCGCCGAGAACCACGGCTTTCGCCATATCGACTCCGGAGCGGATGCCTCCAGACGCAATCAGCGTGACATTAAGCGGAGCAAGCTGTTTAAGAGCCAGCGGAGTCGGAATTCCCCAATCCTGAAACAGTTCGCCCAGCGACGGATCGTCGCTGCGGGCACCTTCGACACGGCTCCACGACGTTCCGCCGGAACCGGCGACGTCGATATATTTCACACCGGCTTCAATCAGCAGTTCGGCATCAGCGGCGGAAATTCCGGCGCCGACTTCTTTCACGATTACCGGCACTTCCAAGCCTTGGACGATCTCGCCAATCTTTTTCCGAAGGTTGGAAAAGTTGGTATCGCCGCCCGGCTGAACCGCTTCCTGCAACGGATTTAAGTGCAGGCAAAGCGCGTCGGCCTTGAGAACCTGCACGACGGCGCGGGCATGCTGAAGAGTCATATCTTCGTTTAGCTGAACTGCGCCAAGGTTCGAAAACAGCAGCGCCGACGGTGCGACACCGCGCAGGTCAAAGCTCGACCGGGCGGTCGGCTCGGTGAAAAAGATACGCTGGGAGCCGACACCCATCGCCACCCCTTCCGCTTCGGCGGCGGCGGCGAGGTTGGTATTAATCTTCCGGAGCAGCTTATCGCCGCCGCCGGTCATCGAAGAAATCAGTAGCGGAAACGAAAGCTTCTTGCCCATGAACTCGACCGACGGATCAATCGCCTTCAGGTCGATTTCCGGCAGCGCGCGGTGCGTCAGCCGGATCTCGTCGAAATAAAACTTACGACGATCCATCTCGTCCTTCTGCGCAACGATCTTGACGTGCTCTACCTTACGTTTTTCTAATTCACTCATCAGTCAGCATCCGTTCTCATTAAACTTCACAGCGATCACTGTACCGCGCGCGAAGCAGATTCATCATATAGACATTCACGTCCCATTGGCTAGCCACCGGCTGCCGGGTGAAAGGAATCGCCGGCATATAAGGAAATGGTCCAAATTCAGGCAGAATAGTCAGAACGGGTGTGTTGCGCTGCAAATGAAGTTCAACAATCCGATCCCACCATTTCAGATGAGCGTTCAAAGCATCAGCCCATTCCGGCGCCTGCGGATCGGAAACCTGCGGCCCTTCATGATAGCCCACACGGGCGTGGATATGATCGGCCCGCTCAATAGCCGCTTCCACAAACTGCTGCTGATCTTCCAGCAGCGATTCAGACACGGTGCACCAGTGCGAGAAATCCGCCGTCAGCCGCAAATCCGGAAACTGTTTTAAAAACCGTTGGGTCACGGCGGCACAAAAATTGAACTTTCCCCGGTGCGTCTCGTGCAGAATTTTTACGCCGGTTTCCCGGCGAACTTGCTCCGCAGTCTCAATCACCCGGCAGTTCTCCTCGAAGGTGAACCAGTCCCGGCCGGATTGTGAATTGATAAAAAGCGGCTCCAGCTGCGCCGCCCATTCCAGCCGGCGGCGGAAATTCTGAATGTGCGTATCGACATTGACGTCAAAGGTCTGCCAGTGCTGCGCAATAAACTGCAACCCGGCGTCCTTCAAAATTTTGATCCGTTCCTTACCGGCTATATCGTCCGCTTCAAAGGAGAGCTCCACTCCGTTATAGCCCGCAGCAGCCGCACGCCGGCAGAATTCCTTAAATCCGATACCGTCATTCCCCCATAATGGACAGAAAATCATCAGCTTCATTTTATGCCTCGTTGCGCTCCAGCTTACGGTGGGCGGCCATGAGTTCGCCGGGGTTGGTGAGTGCGGCCATGAGGGAAAGTTCGCCGCAAAGGACGGCGGCGGAGCAGATGATCGCGAGGCGTCGGGCGTTAGCACCCGGTTCGCGCGGTTCGCGGCAGCCGAGTTTCTGCATCACTTCTTCGACAAACGGCAACCCTTTGCCGTTGCCGACCGTGCCAACAATCAGGTTGGGAATGGTGACGGAAAACCAGAGGTCGCCGTTGCGGACTTCGGCCTGCGTGACGCCCTGTGAGCCTTCGATGATGTTGGCGGCGTCCTGTCCGGTGGCGAGGTAGAACGCCAGAAGCATGTTGGCGTAGTGCGCATTGGCGGAGCGCAGTCCGCCCGCCAGCATGGTGCCGATCAGGTTTTTGCGGATGTTGAGCTGGACGATTTTTTCCGGCGTGGTCTTGAGATATTTCTGAACCAGTTTTCCGGGAACGGTCAGCTCGGCAATGACGTATTTGCCGCGGCCAAGAATTCCGTTCACTGCAGTCGCCTTTTTGTCGGAGCAGAAGTTGCCGGAAATCGATTCATATTTCAGCGCCGGGCAGAGTTCGAGGATATGATTCATCAGCGCTTCGCTGGCGAAGGTGACCATGTTATGGCCGGAAGCGTCGCCGGTGGTGAATTCGAAGCGGATGAAAAGCAGGTTGCCCGCGATCTGCGAATGCATATCGATCAGTTTGGCGAAGCGGCTGGTCGTGGCGACGACGGGTCCAAACTTCGGGAACTCCGCTTTGATTTTTTCCAGACATTGGAAAGCAACGATGGCGTCCGGCGCTTCAAAGAGAACCGAGCGGCTCATCCGCTCGTCGATGACAACGGCTTTGATTCCGCCGGAAGCGGTGGCGACCCGCGCGCCGCGGTTGACGGTCGCAAACACCGGCGTTTCGTAGGTCGCCAGCGGCAGTTCGGTTTCGACATCAATTTCCGGTCCGGTGATTTTGACCGGCCCGACCCACTGAAGCGGCACATTGGCAAAAGACGTACTCATGGCGGAGTTTTTAGACTGTTTGCGCTCAAAGCAAAAGGCTTTTTCGAATTCCCTTAATCCTTCGTAATTGCTAGTTTCTCTGCATGATCAGGCAAAAAACTGTTTTAAGGCTCTTGTCTTTACTGGTTTTACTTTTCCCCTTCGGTCTCTTTGCCGATCATGTGCAGTTTAATGCGATCTATACCGACGCGGACGGCTCCGGCTTTTTCGATCCGACTCTCGGCACGGCCCGGCAGACAGCCTTTCAGTACGCCTGCGGCATCTGGTCCGGCTATCTGGGCACTTCTTACGCCGGAGAAACCATCAATATTTCGGCCAGTTTTACCGGCATGGGGGGAACAAGTTCATCGGCCACCCTCGGCGGTGCCGGCCCGGAAACTTTCAATGCGTTGAATTTCGGCCTCGGCCCCACGGGATACCTCTGGGCTAACGCGGCCAACGCCAACCATTGGGTAGGCCAGGATATGGGCGCAGATGTTGAAATTGCAGCCCAGTTCAACAGCGATGTGGACAACAACACGGTGCTCGGGACGAAAAGCTTTTATTACGGGCTGGACGGGAACTGCGGAACCGATATCGATTTCGTTTCTGTCCTCCTGCACGAGATCGGCCACGGACTTGGCTTTACTTCACTGATTAATCCGGCCTCCGGAGCATATTACACGCTGCATCCATATATACCGAATACGCCGAGCCTCTATGATTACTTCCTCGGAAAGGCTAATGGCGACGGAAGTTATACCCTGTTAGCCGATATGTCCGATGCCGAACGACTGGCGGCCTCAACAAGCGATGAAATATATTGGCTGGGTGAGGCCGCTACGGCCGCAAACGGAAACGTCTATTCTAAGATCTACGCCCCTGCAACCTGGGAGCAGGGATCCAGTATTTCCCACGAGGACGAGACCATCCACCCAGGCGCGCTTATGAGCCCTTTTTACAGCGGAGTGATTCATACTCCCGATGCTCTGACGCTTGGAATGCTGTCGGATATCGGATGGAACGTGGTTCCCGAACCTTCGCCGGTTATAATGGTCGTCTTCGTATGCGCCGCCGCATTCTGGATTCGCCGCCGGTTCCCCGCCTATTGAAAGCCTCAGACTTCGTCAAAAAGCCATGTGGAAAGATAGCGCTCTCCGCTGTCGCAGATCACGGTAACGATGAGTTTGCCTTCATTTTCCGGACGTTTGGCCAGCTGAATCGCCGCCCAGACGTTGCCGCCGGCGGATATGCCGCAAAGAATTCCTTCTTCTTTGGCAAGACGTCGAGCGGTGATACCTGCATCGGACGCAGAAATCTGTATAACTTCATCAATCAGCTTGGTATCGAGATTGGTCGGAATAAAACCCGCACCAATTCCTTGAATTTTGTGTGAGCCGGGTTTCCCGCCAGAGATTACGGGCGAATCGGCCGGTTCGACCGCAACCACTTTGACACTGGGTTTGTTTTTCTTAAGAACGCTCCCTACTCCGCTGAGGGTTCCGCCAGTGCCCACACCCGCCACAAAAAAGTCCACTTTCCCGTCGGTATCGTTCCAGATTTCGACCGCCGTAGTCTGTCGATGGATTTCAGGATTGGCGGCGTTATCAAACTGTTGCGGCATGTACGCATTAGAAAGCGTACCAACCAGCGTTTCCGCCCTTTTGATAGCCCCGGGCATACCTTCAGCCCCAGGCGTTAAGACTACTTCTGCACCGAGCGCAGCAAGCAGCTTACGCCGCTCAATGCTCATGGTTTCAGGCATCGTGAGAATCAATTTATAGCCTTTGGCGGCGGCGGCGAAGGCCAGCGCGATGCCAGTGTTACCGCTGGTCGGTTCAACAATGGTTGATCCGGCCTTTAGTTCGCCGCTTTTCTCTGCGGCCTCAATCATTGCAATACCAATGCGATCCTTGACGCTACCAAGCGGATTGCGCGATTCCATTTTGACGGCCACAGTGGCTTTGAGTCCGGCTGTAAGGCGATTAAGCCTGACGAGCGGAGTGCCCCCAATGGTCTGCGTCACATTGTCATAAATTTTCATCTTGGATTCCTTACTGCTAGATCGTGTAGCTTCCAGCACCTGATTTTTCGAGATCCGCCACTTTATCGAGAAGATCCTTAAGAGTTATTTTTGAGAAGTAGGCCTCAAGCACCTTGGCGGCACCTTCCCATACCGGACGGGTAACACAAATATTTTTGTCGCGGCCCTTACAATCGTTCCGGTCGCAGTCTACGAGCGTCAGCTCGCCTTCAGAGGCACGAAGAATGTCATAAACAGTTATCTTGGAAGGGTCTTTGGCGAGACGAAAGCCGCCTTTGACTCCGCGCAACCCCACAACAAGTCCATCATTTTTCAGCGGCACAATAATCTGCTCAATGTAGTCGGCGGAAATGAGCTCCTCTTCCGCGATAACCTTCTTGGAAACCGGTCCGTTTTTCTGATAGCGGGCAATGCCCAGCAGAATGCGAACAGCATAACGACCCTTGGTTGACATCTTCATAACTCAATCCTCCCGATTATATTGATAAATTATTATCAGATTTATAGGTTTTAGTTAATTGCCACCCAAAGAGTCAACTTTAAATTACCGGCAACCGGTCCGATATTCAGCACAAAGTGTTGCCATTTACGGCTAAATCGGGCAGAAAAAGCCTTACCTTAAAGGAAAACCATGAGCACTCTGACCGGTAATTTTATTCATGACATCATTGACGCAGATTTAGCCTCCGGCAAACACACCGAGGTGGTCACCCGCTTCCCGCCCGAACCCAACGGCTATCTTCACATCGGTCACGCCAAAGCCATCTGCCTCGACTTCGGCACGGCTCTCAAATACAACGGGCGATGCCACCTGCGCTTTGACGACACCAACCCGACCGCCGAAGACACCGAATATGTCGAGGCGATTGAAAACGATGTCCGCTGGCTCGGCTTCGACTGGGGCAAGAACCTCTTCTGGGCCTCCGACTATTTCGACCGCATGTACGAGTGCGCCGTCGAACTGATCAAGCGCGGCAAAGCCTACGTCTGCGATTTGAGCGTTGATGCGTTCAAAGAATACCGCGGTGTACCGCATATCCCTGGTAAAGAACCGGCCGGCCGAAAACGTTCCATTGGAGAAAACCTCGACCTTTTCGAACGGATGAAAAACGGCGAATTCGCTGACGGAACCTACGTCCTGCGCGCAAAGATCGATATGGCCTCACCGAACCTCCACATGCGCGACCCCGCCATCTACCGCATCAAACACGCCAGTCACCACAACACCGGCGACAAATGGTGCCTCTATCCGATGTACGACTTCGCCCACTGTCTCGAAGATTCCATCGAAGGCGTCACCCACTCGCTCTGCACGCTCGAGTTTGAAGTACACCGCCCGCTCTACGACTGGATTCTCGAAACCCTCGAACTCTACCAGCCGCATCAGTACGAATTCGCCCGCCTCAACCTCACCTACACCATTATGAGCAAACGCAAACTGCTCGAGCTGGTGAAAGAAAAAATGGTCAGCAACTGGGATGACCCGCGTATGCCAACGATCTGCGGCATGCGCCGCCGCGGCTATACGCCGGAAGCCATCCGCGCCTTCTGCACCGAAATCGGCATCACCAAAACCGAAAGTCTCACCGACGTCGCCCTGCTCGAACACCATGTCCGCAGCGATCTCAACGAAATCGCGCCGCGCCGCATGGCCGTACTCGATCTGCTCAAAGTCGTCATCACCAGCTATCCCGCAGGACAGACCGAAGAATTCGAACTGCCCAACCATCCGAACAAACCGGAGATGGGCGTCCACACCGTTCCGTTCAGCCGCGATATTTACATTGAGCGCGAGGACTTTATGGAAGAGCCGGCGAAAAAATTCTTCCGCCTTGCCCCCGGCACCGAAGTCCGCCTGCGCGGTGCCTATCTCGTCACCTGCACAAACGTCGTCAAAGACGGCTCCGGCAACATTACCGAACTGCACTGCACGCACGACCCGGAATCCAAAGGCGGCAACGCCCCCGACGGACGTAAGGTCAAAGGCACTATCCACTGGGTATCTGCGCAACACGGCATCAAAGCCGAAGTGCGCCTCTACGACAGACTCTTCACCAGCGAAAATCCCGCCGCCGAAGAAGGCGACTTCAAAGAATATCTGAACCCCGATGCGCTGAAGATAATTACTGGAATCATCGAACCCGGACTGGCGTCGGCGAAGGCCGGCGAAAAATTCCAGTTCGAGCGGATCGGCTACTTCTGCACCGATCTCGACACCGCAGCGGGAAAACCCGTATTCAATCGCACCGTCGGCCTTCGCGAATCTTCAGCCAAACAGGCCTGAAAAATAATATAACCGGCAGGAAGGTGTTATGCTGAATGTAATCCTATACGGGATTGTGTTATACGCCGTCCTGCTAGCGCTCTCCGGTATGCTGAACCGGCAGAAACTGCCTCCGGAACTTTATATGGCAGCCATGCCGATCCTAAGCGCGGCGATCCTCTACGGGCTCGTTATCCTTCCCGGAACATTCGGCATTTTCAACCGACTCAGCTTGGGGATTGCATCACTTCTGATGATTTTATTTTTTTACCGCCAAACAAAGAATGTGGTTCGTGACACCGGAACATTCCTGAACGGGCTGAATAGCGGGGTTCGTCTTTTCCCGCCGTTTCTCTGGTCCGTCTTTTTCCCGCTGGCCATTCAAATTATGTCGCCTATACAAGGCGGCGACAGCCTCGTGTATCACCTCCCCAACATCCGCTATTTTATGGACAGCGGCTCAACCACAACCTTCCTGCCGGAGTTTCTGTACCGTCCGGAAGCGATCACCGCCTACTATCCGCGAGGCATGGAAGCGCTGTATGCCTTTTTTTATCAATTTCCCGGCGGTCACTTTTCAATCGTGATTTTCAAGTGGCTGCTGTTTATCTCTTTCTACTTCATTCTAAGCCACACGTGCAAAAACCGTGTAATCGCGGCATCACTCACCGCATTCTGCGCATCACTGCATCTGATTAACGAAGATATCGGCACGCTGAAAAACGACATGCCACTGGCTCTGTTTCTAGTCTTTGCCGCCGCGCTCCTGACAGAGCGGAACAAAGCCTTCGACGGGCTGCTACCTGCTGGCGCCATGGCATTGGCGCTAGCGACCAAATCGAGCGCTCTGTTTTATGTCGCACCGCTTTTTGCATTATGGGTACTAAAAGAGTGGCGGAGACTTCCTCCTGTATTCGTTTACACACTCGGACTGATTGTTCCGATGGGACTCTATTTCTACTTTGCAAACTGGATTGCCAACGGGTCGCCTCTGTTTCCCTTCGGCGTTTCGGCTTTCGGAATAACGTTGTTCCCGGGCGAACCGAATCAGCTGGCATCCACCACCCTGCTCGCCAATTTTGACGGGAAACTTCCGCTCTATTTTTTTCGCGGACTGCTCCGGCAAACCGGCCCTGCCGGGGCATTACTGATTGGAGCAGCACTGTTGACCGTACCGGCATGGTTTATCGTCGAACGGCTCCTAAAAAAACAGCGCTCATCAGCCCGACAGAACTGGGATTGTTTTTGTTTTGGGGTCTTGGCTTTCTCATCACGCCGTTTTCAGATCACAACAGCAATGTGATTCACAACCAGCTCTTCTCGGGCGGTACGATCCGGATGGCGTTGCCGGTCATCCTGCTCGGCCTGATGCTGTTTTCAAAAGTCGTCGTACATCTTCTCGGCAACTCCACAGCCCGGCTCCGTATATGGAAATACGGCATCCTCGCTGTCTGCCTGATCAACGTCCTTTGGTACGACCTGGCCTGCCTGACAACAAAACCCGAAAACGCTTTCGCTACGCTGGCCCCTATCGCCTGCTCGTTCGAGAATCTCCGCCTGGTGCTTCTTTTTCTCCTGATTGCCTGCGCCTGCGCCGCCGCCTGCCGCTGGCGGATTTTGATAATACCACTGCTCTGCGTCGGACTGCTGATCTGCCAACTCAACTATCCCGACAGCCTGACGTACACCATGCGCTTCAAGCAGATCGGAAAAACCAGCGCGGCCTTTGCCTTTCTGAGCAGGAATGATTCCGGCAGAAATAAAGCTGTCGCCGTGTATTCTGCCGACGAATCCAGCGCTTTTCTTGCCAGCATGAATGACTTCCTGTCCGGATATGCGGATCGGACACTCTACGCCGAACGGCTGGATTATATCCGTGGAGCCGAGCTACTGATCGTCTGCGCCAAAGATGTCGAAAACATCAGCAACCCGCTCCGAGGCCGCAACTACCAGGCCTCCTTCGCATTTTTCGACGAGTCACAAATCGGCACTTCGCTCCACGAAATATACCGTGACGACTTCTACCGCATCTACACCACAGATCAATAACCACAAAAAAAAGCGCCCCAAAATTTCAAGGCGCCCTTCTAAGGTTTTGAAAAGCCGTATTATATTCGGCCAAAAAACCGGCGATATCCGGCAATCAGTGCGCCGCCTAGTCCGATCATCATGATGCTGGCCGGTTCAGGAATCACGTTCGGCATGCTAGTGAGCTGGCTAGTGATGCTTTCCGGAGCGGTATAATTCAGTGAAGCAGATAAGAACCCGATATTCGCCCAATCAGATCCCAAGTTCTGCAAATTGACGAATTTGAACTCCAGCTCATCCCCCGCAGTCATACCAGAGAAGTTGAAGTCGTAAAAGAAGTCGGTGTCGCGAGCTTCGCCACCGCCTTGATTATAGCTAGAAGACATAACATCCGCATAGGTACCCAGCAAAGAACCGTTCAGCAAAACCTGGAGATCAACAGCGGCATAATAGTCGTGAACAAAGAAAGAAAACTGAAACGCATCTGAAGGATTGGCAATCGAAATGGAAGCCCACGTGTATGGATTTGCACTCGCTGACCCTATCCATTGAGCCGATTCAATATTGCTGTTGCCGCTCGACGTTGGCGTCCCGCCAGTCCAGCTATATTTGGTGGCATCGTAACTGTTATTATGCCCGCTGGTTCCATCTCCATTGATCGCCTTATCGATATACGGGGTATGCACTTAGCTCAACTCTCTACCTTATGTTGTTTTGACCGCCTATGATCTTATGGCGAGGAACCGGCTTATTGTGGATCGATTGTTCCATCAGACGGTAAAAAAGCAGCCCGCGTG
>Ga0247839_1006380_pt1 | contig 13607 bp, 10 predicted proteins | sample LaCruzMarch2015__6_FD_192405 | JGI IMG/M metagenome (GOLD analysis project Ga0247839, IMG submission 192405) | Freshwater microbial communities from meromictic Lake La Cruz, Castile-La Mancha, Spain - LaCruzMarch2015_16m | ecosystem: Environmental > Aquatic > Freshwater > Lake | place: Spain...
CGCTTCACCAACTAACACCCCATCATAACCAAGTTCAATTGCAGCTAAAGCTTGCTCACGGGTTTTTAAACCCGACTCCGCAACTTTAACTACTCCAGTAGGGATTAATTTAATCAATTCAGCGAATTGATCAGGGTGCATGGTGAAATCATTTAAATCACGTTGATTAACCCCGATCACATCGGCATTCGCTTGTAAGGCAATTTCTAATTCATTTGGATTATGTACTTCAACCAAAACTTCCAAACCAAAGGCATGAGCCAATTTCGCCATTTCAAGCGTTTTTTCTTTAAGCACATGTACAATCAATAAAATCACATCCGCACCATTCGCGGCAGCTTCGGCAATTTGCGGTGGAGTTAACATGAAATCTTTACATAGCACAGGAATTGGACTATCTTTTAGCCCTTCGGTTACACGACGTAAATCCGCCATTGAACCATTAAAGCCAGCATCGGTTAAAACTGAAATCGCCGCTGCGCCCAATTCAACATAAAGTTTAGCTCGTTCTAATGGATCACCAATTTCAGCAATATGTCCAGCCGATGGTGATGCACGTTTAATTTCACTAATTACCGCAAATTTTTTACTAAGTAGCGATGCGCGCATACTTTTACGTTTTTGTGGTGCTTGGTATTTACGCGCGACAATTTGCTGTAACTTATTTAGTGGAATAATATTACCCTCGGCTAAACGCGCTTTAGCTAATGCCACACCTTCTTTTATACTCGCCGCTTTACCATACACAAATAGCGCAGCACCAGCATTTAATGCCAAACTATCACTAATTCCCGTGGTTTGTCCATTTAGAGTGCGAATTAACATTTGTGCGTTATACATCCGATCGCCGCCTGCTAAATCACTTAATTCAGCTTGCGATAAATTCAACTCACGCAAATCCAATGTAATATCACTAATTGAATCACGGGTAACTAATTTAGCCTGCAATGTATCCAAGCAACTTAATTCATCTAAGCCGTTGCCATGAAACACCAAAGATTTAGTCGTACCAAGGCGAAATAAAGCTTCGGCAATTACCACTACATATTCGGCTTTATAGACACCCAAAATTACGTGTTCACGTCCAGCTGGATTTAAAAGTGGACCCATTAAGTTAAAAATTGTTGGCGTGGCTAATTTTTTACGCACGTCATTTAATTTACGTAAAATTGGATAAAAATTCGGTGCAAAGCAAAACGCAAAATTACGCTGAGCCACTGAATCGGCAATTTCTGCATCGGTTAAATTAAGATTAAAACCTAATTCGGCTAAAACGTCGGCAGAACCACATTGCGATGACACTGCACGATTACCATGCTTAATTACAGGCACACCACACGCGGCAGTTAATAATGAACCACCCGTTGAAATATTTAGCGTTCCAGCTTTATCCCCACCAGTGCCTACAATATCAATAAACGGATAAGCCAAATTTAAGCTCCGCCCGCTTTCGGTTAACGCACGATGAAAGCCTAATAATTCATCGGCAACTTCACCTTTTGCATGGAGTAAACTTAAAAAAGAACCAGCTAAAACTGGATCAACATCACTAAGTAGCGCTTTAGCGGCTAAATAACTATCTTCGAGTGAAAGATTTTGACGGTGACTTAATTTTTGTATACATTTAACGAGCATGACAGATTTCCACAAAATTGGTTACGATTTGTTGACCCTCAGGAGTCAAAATTGATTCTGGATGAAATTGCAGTCCATAAATTGGATATTGGCGATGACTTAAAGCCATAATATTACCTTCGCTATCCTCGGCTTCAATTTTAAGCACGGCTGGAAAATCATTTTTCTTAACCACTAGCGAATGATAACGCGCTGCCGTAAATGGTAAATGCACTTGTTTAAATAACTTACCCCGATTATGAAAAATCAAACTTGGTTTACCGTGCATAACGGTGTCAGCTAAATCAACCGTTCCACCAAAGGCAGCACCGATGGCTTGATGACCGAGACACACTCCCAGCAATGGAAATTTCGCGCCTAATTGACGAATAACTTCAATGCAAATTCCCGCTTGAGTTGGATGACCCGGACCTGGTGATAACACAATTCCAGTCAAGTTCGGCATGGCTTCAATTTCAGCAATCGTTAAAGCATCATTCCGTACCACTTGCACATCAGCGCCAGCAATTAATAAGCTCTGATACAGATTATAGGTAAAACTATCGTAGTTATCAATTAATAAAATCATAATCCACCTCCGACTGCCAATTCAATACTTGCCATACCACCACGCGCTTTAAGATAAGTTTCTTCAACCTCTTTTTCTGGCACCGAATCATAAACAATTCCAGCACCAACCCGAAGTTCAATTTGTTGATTTTGAATAAACATGGTTCGAATTGCAATCGCTGCGGTTAAACTGCCAGCTTCATCGACCATCAATACCGCACCGCCATATAAACCACGGCGTGTCATTTCCAATTCATCGATAATTTGCATTGCACGAATTTTAGGCGCACCCGATAAAGTTCCAGCAGGAAGCACTGACTTAACCACATCAAATTGATTATATTGCGGATCGAGTTGCCCCACCACATGTGACACAATATGACTGACATGCGAATAACTTTTAACATTTTTGAATTTAGTTACTGTCACCGTACCAGCTTTAGCCACTGCACCCACATCATTTCGAGCTAAATCAACCAGCATAATATGTTCAGCGGTTTCTTTAGGATCGGCTAAGAGTAGATTAATATCATCGCCTTTTTTACAGGTTCCTGCAATTGGCACCGTTTCAATCACGCCATCTTTAACCCCAACTAATAATTCAGGTGATGCACCAGCTACGGCAAATTCAGCTTCTTCAAATAAATATAAATATGGGGTTGGATTAAGTTTACGTAACGCGCGATATAGAGCAAACGGAGCAAGATCAGATTCAGCACTAAAGGTCCGCGATAAAACTACTTGAAAAATATCGCCTTGACGAATATATTCTTTAGCCCGAATAACTTTTTGCATATATTCTTCATCGCTAACATCTGGTAATAAATTAATTTTGGCATGTTGTGCTAGGGCTGGCATACTATTAATGGTAAATAGCTGCTCAATTATTTGCTCAATTTCGCATTCACTACCCTCGTGACTAACAATTAACTTTTGGGTTTGATGATCAAAACAAATTACGGTTTTATATAAGCGCATAAAAAAGTCAGGCACTGGCTTAGCTGGATGACGATCCGGAAGTTGTTCCTTCACGCGCACGCCATCATAAGTAATAAAGCCAAACATTTTGCGCCCTGCGCTAAATTCAGGAAGCAAAGCATAGGGATCACCAGTGTGCGCAACCGTTGTACCCGCATAATCAATCTTGATTTGGCGACCAACTGCACGTAATGTTGCTAACGGATTAATTCCAATAAAGGAAAATTTTCCATAACCTTCATCATACGCTGATTCCATCATTGTCGAACCAACGCCACCAATCGCACTATAGGCTAAAATAGGTGTTAAACTATCATAAGCCAATTGACGTACACGCGGCGTTATTTTGGCAAAGCTTGCGTCTAAACGCGAATCATTAAATAAACTCATTCTTTAATCCTCAGCAAATTTTATTGAGTGCCATAACCCAATTGGTTGTATTCTGTAATGACGTAATGATACATCAGTACAAACTACCTTGTCAAGCAAAAAAAACCACCTACTTTTAGGTGGTGCGCCTTAAGGCTGATTAATACATGGTTGCGCTATCGATACTTGGAATTTTATTCACTTTATATTGATATGGCGCCGTGCTTGTATAAATTATATCCACCCGTTGATTTTTAGGTTGTAAGCCTTTGTCATTATTTGGGAAAATTGGCTTAGTATTGCCATAAGAAATAACACTAAGTTGCTTAGCTGGAACCCCTGCTTTAAGCAAGGATTGTTGCACGCTCTGCGCACGTTGCAAGGCCAACTCTTGATTATGTTGAGTAGTGCCAACTTCAGAACTATTACCTTGAATTTGTACATACGCGGTTGGATGAGCAATTAAATAACTCGCATTAATGGTTAATAATTTGGCGGCATTTGCAGGCACATCAGCATTATTAAACTGAAAATAGACCACGTTATTCATTACGGTAGTCTTGATTGACTGATCGGGGTTATTCGCACTATCTACTGGGGCTTGATTACTTCCACAAGCGGTCAAACTCAAAATAGCCGTTAACACAGCTAAAATCTTCATTCCACGCATTTAAAATTCCTTCTTAATAAGTGTTTGCTGTTTATTATCTAATTTAAAAAAGCAAATTTAAATAGATTAAGCATTTTATGCAAGCCTTATTATACTATAAGCACAAGACAAAGAGCTAAACTCAAGCTAAAAATGGTACAATAACTGTAATTATATTCAGCATTGAATCATCGCACTATGAAGCAAATTATTATCCATGACATCGTTAAACAAATTGATGCACCAATTAGCCAACCGAATGAACAAGCTAGCAGTATTACCGCCGATAACGATATTGATGCTATTCGCACTTGGTTGCTTGAGTTTAGAAATAGCCCCAATACCTTTACTTCGTATCGTCAGACAGCGGAACGCTTTGTGATTTGGTTAATGCAACAACACTTAAGCCTCAAGCAAGTTACCCGCGAAATTATTCAAAATTATGAAGATTTTTTAATTAGTCCTAGCCCCAGCGATTTCTGGTGCGGACCATCTAAACCACGGATACATTCCGACTGGAAACCCTTTGTCAAAGGACTTTCCAAATCAAGTATAAAATTAAACTTGCAGATTTTAGGCAGCCTCTACCAATATTTAATTGATGCGGGTTATTTGGTGCGTAATCCATTTCGACTAATTCGTGCACGCAGTAAAACCTCAATTAATGTTGAGCGAATTTTAACCATGCGTGAATGGAGTTATTTAACTGATTATATTGAAAATTTACCACAAGACACACCAAAAAACAAATTTGAAGCTGAACGCGTTAAATGGGTATTTAGCCTACTATATTTAACTGGTTGTCGCAGAAGTGAGGTCGCACAAGCGCACATGGCGGATTTTGTCCATAAACGTGGGCAATGGTGGCTCAAAGTAATTGGCAAAGGTAGTAAATACGGTGAAATACCCGTTCCAAATGAATTACTTAGTGCGCTCATGCGTTATCGTAAAGCTATTGGTTTAGCTGAATACCCAACGCCACTAGAAACCGAAATCCCGCTAATTTTCAGTAAATATGGGCGGCTACAAGCGATTAGCGATTCGATGCTCTATAAAATAATTAAAACCACCTGCAATAATTTAGCCGATGAACTTAAATCCATCGATCCAGCTAGCGCCTATGTAATTAGTAAAGTCTCCACCCATTGGCTGCGCCACACATCTGCCACTCATCAAGTCGATGCTGGCATCGATATTCGCATTGTCAAAGAAAATTTACGTCACAGCATGTTAGAAACCACTATGAAATATCAGCATACTGAAGCGGATTCACGACATGAAGAAACGATTAATAAGTTTGGTAAAAAATAAACCTAATTACCTAATTTTGCGCTCAACCTAAGTTCACGATCAGAGCGTAAATCCGAACTCGCATAAACTAAAGCTTCAGCATTTTGCTTAACTGCAGCTAAAACAATTTCACGATCTGAACGTAAATCTTCACTCGCATACTCCAATGCTAAACCATGCAATTTAACCGCAGCTAAGATAAAATCGCGATTAGAAATTAATTCAACCGCTGCATGATCAAAAGCCCATTCATATTCCAGCGCCGCCGCTAAAACAACTTCAGGATCAGCTTTTAATTCGTCACTCGCAAATTCCAAAGCGCGCCCCTTCAAGCTAACGACCTGTAACACAAAAGCTTTGTCCGCACGTAATTCATGGCTGGCATGAGCAAAAGCCCAATCATTCTCTTTAACTGCAGCCAGCACAATTTCTTTTTCCGCACGCAGCTCATTAGAACTAAATTCTAGCGCACGCCCTTTCAGTTTAACTGCTGCCAAAACTAGCGTATAATCACCACGCAAATTCTCTGCAGCAAATTTCAATGCACCACCATTTTGTGCAACCGCAGCCAGAACCACGCTTGAATTAGATTGTAATTCATCCGCTGCAAAAATTAACGCACTACCATTATTGCTCACGGCAGCAATCACGATGTCCACATTTGACTTTAATTCATCGCTCGCATATTCCAAAGCCTTACCATTTTGCGTAACCGCCGCTAAAACACACTCAAAATCATTTTTTAATTCAGGACTAGCAAATTTCAACGCTCGCCCTTTTTGGCGCACGGCACACAACACCAGCTCTTTATCCGCGCGAAGTTGCTGATTAGCAAACTCTAACGCACGCCCATTTTCCTGAAGTAAATTTAAAACCTGCTCTTTGTCAGATAAAGATAATTCAGCATAATTATTAGCCACTACAATTCCATTCATAAAAAAATCTAGTTTAATCAACTTAGATTTAAAGATTAATAAGCATTAACCACCGTCAATATGTAACAAATTAGTCATAAATTCTTAAGCGTTCCAAAAATTTAACGCTCTCATGGCTTAATTGTAGCTTATTTAAACCTAGTCAACTCACTCATCTTAAAGTTTTGCACCAAATACATTTAGTTGATTATTATCAATTCTAGGTATAAACAGCTTAATTTAGCAGATTGTTCTAACCAAATAAAAGAAATGATTAATTAGCGCAATTCGCAATCGAATTCAAATTAAAGAACAATAAACAGGAACAAAGCAAAATATAGATTTTGTAGCAAATTACGCACACAATTTAACAAAACTAAGCAATTGGAGCAAAAAACGTCATAAAATATGGTTATAAACGGTGTTTATACATTAACAACTATAGATTTAATGTTATAATTTTGGCTGTTAAAAATTTATTTTAAGTGGAGATCACATATAATGAAAAAACCTCTAAATTTTGTGCTACTTGCGGCAATTGCTTCGGCAATAATTGCTTGTAATGGTGGTAACAATAGTTCGACGCAACCAAGCAGTTCTAGCAATTTAAGCTTAACGTTAACGCCAATTAATACTCCACAAAAAGTAAAGAGTACTAATAGCATGTCAGATGGTTCTTTAAGTAGTGCAATTTGTCAAGATGGCACATGCACATGGAACAATAGCGCAAATAACAATATTACTCAGGGCGAGAATGACAATACGTTCTGCACAGGAACTAACTCAAAACAACACGGTACTGGATACACATTAGGCAGTGGTGCTTACGGTATGACATTCCCAACGGGCATTGCTCCAACAGCGACTGGATATGGCAAAACTGACGTTATTCTAGAATTGTTCAATACACCGTATGCGAATATCTCTCAAGCAGACCTACAGAATTACTATAATATTGGATACACTACAATTTGGATCTCTCCACCTCAATATAGTGCTGCTGTTAATTACAACAACACAGACATTCCTGCATGGTATGGTGCTTATCAACCAATGAATTTTGGCCAAATTGGCAACGAAAGCAATCCAATGACTTTTGGCTCTGCTAGTGATTTAGCAACATTAGTAACTAATGCACACAAAGTTGGATTGCAGGTAATTGTTGACGTTGCTATTCATCAATTTGCTGCCCCAGGGGCGCAAAGCTCACCAGCCAATGCCACTAACTACTATAGCGGATCTTCAAGTAATCCATCATCATTCTATTGGCCACAAACTAGTGTCTCTGGCTACATTCCGTTTAATAATATTTGGGGTGGAAAATCAACATGTGCAGCAAGCTCAGGTACAGTTATGGAAGGTACTAACCCAGGCAATGCCACCTCAATGTGGGGACCTGATTTTGCTGATACTAATGCAGGATATTCTGGACTACCAGCAGGTTCAAATTCTTCAAGCTGGATAAATCCAACGACTGGTGGCTCTGGAGCATCATGCAATACACAATCCATATTTGATGGCTACGCGGCATGGCTACTAGGCTTAAATAATAAAAGCGGTAACAGGAGTTCTGCAGCAAGTGCTACTACAGGGTTTAATGTTGACGGTTTTCGGATCGATGATATTAGTGGACAAAGTACTACTTTCTGGAATCAGCTATTTAGTGATACTTCTGCATATAATGAATCAAGCAATATTTTCTTTGGTGAGTACCCTAATAGTTCTGCTAGCGCATATGATAGCTATACGGCTATAAAAACAGCATCAGGTAATAATACTTCCAACAACACCATGAAAATGTTAAATTTCCCACTGTTGGCTGGTTTAGTTAGCGCATTTAGTCCAGGAGGAGCCTTACAAGCCTCGCTAAGTACCAATAATGGCAACACTGGAATGATTAGTAGTGGCAATGCTTATACATCATCTTCAAATGGGACTCTTGCAGGAACAAATGCAATTAATTTAGTAATGGATCAAGATACAGTGCCAGATAGTATTAATAGTCGTGCAATGTGTCCATGGAGTGGCAGCAATGAATTCACTATGAATTATTACAATGCTCCATTAGCCTATGGCGTAATCCTAGCGATGGAACCAGGTACACCATTTATTTATGCAGATTTACAAGCTCAAGCTGGAGTTGGAATAGGTCCAGGTGGCACATCTAGTGCAACATACGCAAATGGTAGCGTGTCATATTGGAACGAAAATGAAGTGCTAGCAGGAGTTTATTTCCATAATCAAACCCTTGGTATGACCATGACTTGGGCAAATGTTAACGCAACAGATGCAGACAATGTAGCGGCCTTAACTCGCGGCACAAATTATTTCTTCATTGTTAATAAATCTGCAACAGTTTATCAAGCAAGTGATAGTAGTACTGGGTTAACTAATCAGTGTTACATTGATTTAATGTCGCATCAAATTGTCAATGTTACTAATGGTGCATTAAACAATCTAATTGTTCCAGCACAATCAGTAATGTATTTTGTGCCTTACACAGGCGCTGTTCCAAGTGCTGCTGGATTTAGCTGCTAATTTCATTCTAACCATAAGCCTTGTATAATTACAAGGCTTCATTTTTAATCTTTTCAGGAGAAAACAATGCTGACCTCTATGCAAAAAAAACTCAGTAACTTCTTTTATATTGTGCTTGGCTTACCATCCACAGCAATGGGCTTTGCACTATGTATTCAAATTTCTGCACTCAGTTGGATCTTAAGTACCAAATACAATCTTAAAATTGATGAAATTGGTCTAGTTTGGGCAGCAGGTCCAATCGCTGGGATCTTAGGACAAGTAATTATTGGTTTGGTTAGTGATAATGTTTGGTTGTGGCACGGTCGCCGCCGTCCATTCATTATTGTTGGTGGAATTTTGTGTTCATTAATGTTACTGGCATTACCTAATTTGGATGTAATTTCAGCAGCGCTGGGCTTGCACGGTATTCTTGGTGTAGCAATCACCGTTGCCCTGCTCCTTGATTTATCAATCAATGTTGGCTTCAATCCAACACGCTCAATTATTGCGGATGTTACACCTGAGGGTGCTGAACGTACCAAAGGTTATACGTGGATGCAAACTGTTTCAGGTCTCTTTGGTGTAGCTGCTTATGTAATTGGCGCTTGGTTAGATAACTATGTGTTAATTTATGTCGGTGTTGGTCTAGTTCTCGTGTTATCAATTTTCCCAATTCTATTTATTCAAGAACCACGTGAACTTAAAAAAGAAGTTGCAACCTTAGCTAAACTACATGAAAAAACTTCATTTAAAAAAATCATGATGGATATTCAACCACTTTGGGGCTTTTTAATTTATTCCGTGTATGGTGTGGTAAAACGTCTGGCAGGGATTCAAAGTACTAACTATTATCCCGAAATTGCGTGCTTATTAATTACTATTTTCTTTATTATTTACACTTTAATGCAAAAAGAGGCTGGAAAATCTAAAGAAGAAGCGGGTATTATTGGCTTCAAGAAAGTTTTAGCTGCGCATTCATTTACTTGGATTGGTATTCAAACCATGTTTGTTTACATGTTTGCATATGTTCAATTTAAAATGCCTGATCTAAATGCTTTAAAGATGGGACAAGTTGTATCAATTTCATTCCTAATTTTGAATGTAACGGGAGCTTTATTACCTGTTGCAATCCTAGAACCATTAACTCGCAAAATTGGTCGTGCACGGACTCATGCGTTGTGTATTGCAAGTATGGCAATTAGTTACTTTGCTTTAATTCCATTTGGTATGTCACCAATGATGATTTATGTAATCATGGCATTCATCGGAATTGGTTGGGCATCAACAATTAGTTTACCTTTTGCAATTATGACACAAAAAGTTGGTAGCAATAAAATTGGTCTATACATGGGATTGTTTAATTTAGCCGTGGTATTACCGCAATTGGTTGCCAGTCTAGGCGTTGGTCAAGCTGTTAGTATTATTGAGAATAAAAATGTTATTTTCATGATCTGTGGTGCAACCCTTGCCATTTCTGCCGCATTATGGTTTACCTTAAAAGATTCAATTAGCGACGAACCTAAGCCAGCAACAACAGCAAAAAGTCATCATTAAAGTATAATTTTATTAATCTGAAGGAGTTCATATGAAAAAGTTAGTCTATATTTTATTATCAGCAATCTGCTCGTATAATGCGTTTGCAGACAGTGCTGAGTCAACACCACTTAACACACAAAAAGAATCAGCACCTATTGTGACGGCGGTTGCACCAGCCTATCCAAATGCTGGTACAATTGGACGTTACAACTATGCCCAAAACCCATATGGTTGGATGATGTCAGGTGGTGGTACTTTGATACTTACCGAAAGCCAAATTGCACAACAAAACTGGGCCGAAAAATTATTTGCTGGTGGTACTTATAATGTCTATGCTGGTGCCACTTATAACCAATGGGATGGAACCTACGCTTCATCGGGTAAATCTTATGGTGCAAATATTTTTGGACAAACTGGTCAACTGGGTGGCTTCTCAATCGGTGGAGTATTCTCAGCAATGAATCCAATTGGTCAATTAAATAACGGTATTAACCCTACAACTTATTACAATCGTTATTCATCGGGTTATATCCCAACCTTTACATCCTATACTCTTCCAGAAGCCTTCTTAGAGTATCAATATGGAAATATTGTCAATGTTGATTTGGGCTATGTTGCCTTTGATAATAGTCCGTGGTTAGCTGGAAATGCATATACCAATATGTTAACTGTGCCAACAACGTACCAAGGGATTGGGGTTAACGTATATGCTGGTAGTGGCTGGTTACTCTCCGCTCTGGCTTTTAACGGCGCGCAATTTGGTGCACAACAAGGTTTCACAGGTAACACCAATTATAGTTGGTTATCAATGAATCCAGGTTATAATAACAACTCAAATGGAACTGTATCGGTCGGCGCTAATTATGCCAGTACTGACAATAATTATAATTTACGGATGTGGGGTTATCAATTTGATAACTACGGTACATTATTATATGGTGACACTGGGTTAACTATTCCTGTTAATAAAAGTTTGTCATTCAATTTGTCCGCGCAGTTTGCTAGTGATCAACAATGGTTTCAAGCAAATAATGCAATGTCTCAATCCTCAAATGCACAATATGCTGGAAATATCCAAAGTTATGCGGCTGGGATTAAAGCAGGTATGACTTATGGTTTATTCTCATTGAATGCCAGTGCTAATACTATGTGGGGACCAAGTGGTTCTTCTAGCGGCGGTGCACTAGTATCTCCATATACCCAGTCATTACAAGTTGACCCGATGTACTCAGAAGCTTGGTCGTACAATCAGGTAACTACAGGTCAAGCAGGTAATATGTATAAATTAGCAGGACAGTTTGCACTTGGCGGCTGGGGACAGAACTTGATTTTCCAACCCAATTACATTTATGTTGCCAATAATAACGTAACTAGTAACGGTTTACAAGAGATGGATTTAGTACTTAATTACCCAATTCCACAAGTTCGAGGTCTGTATATTTTTGGTGTTTATGCACAACAATGGTATGCTCAAAATGCAATTGGCGTTACTAATAATAACTATCAACCAATTGAAATTCAATCAGGTGTATATTACACTTGGTAATTTATCTAATATTTTAAAGAGGGGTCAACTCAATGAAAAAAACCTTAATTGCATTGCTTAGCTGTAGTTCATTCTCCGCATTTGCTATGACAACACTTGATTTTAATTCTGCGCTTTATCTTGCACCATCCAATTTTATGTGTAATGGTACCAAAATAACGCCACAAACAACTATTACAAATTTAACCCAAAACTGTAATAAAGTTACCGTCGTTGAACACGAAGAAAACGTTGGCGGTTCAAAATCTGGTAATGCAGGTAATCCTATGCCTGGACAAGATGTATTAACCTCAAATCACTTAACTCCAGATCAAGCGAATTTAACCATCAGTAAAGTTGAATTTTATACTGATAAAGGTAGCTATATGATTTGCAACTATATCAATAACGTCTTAAAGAAATGTAAATACAAAACATCTCAAATTGCTCCTCGTACTACAACTAAAGTAACAACTCCAGCTCCGGCAGTAACTCCGCCACCGAGTATAATTAAGTCAGCTAGTTCAGCTGCAAATTAAAAAGTGGCCATCTGGCCACTTTTTAATTTAATCTCAAAAACACTAAATAATATCATGTCAAATTAACTTAATCACTAAATTCAATAGGTTAGTAATTTTTTACTTTAAAAAATAACAACATAGTACCAGTCAATAAGCATATCTAATTTACTACACTCTAACTCAAACAAATTTATGGAGATTAATGAATAAAACTTTAACCTTTGAATCTATAAACCGCATATAATAACGGAAATACATTTAGAAATCTTCAATATGAATTATTTAGAACAATATATTAATGCGCTTGACTTTGTCATGTTACCAGAACAGAAAACCATCATTGTTCACCCTGATTCACAATTTGCCTATTTATCACCAGCCATCCGTGAAGATTATGGATTAATTAATACTGATTTTCGTAGCTCAAGTTATGCTGACTTACCACCCATCAAGCAAATTGCACCAAGTTGCGAGCTCGAAGACCAAGAGTGTCTAAAAACCTTACAAGTAAAACAATATATTACCTCACAAAATCACCTTGGAGAAATTAAGCTCTATTTAAAACAAAAAACACCTTTAATTGACCCAATTAAAGGTGTAGCAGTTGGTGTACGAGTAGATTTTTTCCCAATTTATTCACTTGGTCACTTTAAACCATACATTAATAGCCATATTGCTAAATTCGATCAGCGCATTAATGCTGCAAATGATCGCCAACTTATTCAATTAACTGAAATGGAAGAATTAATTCTCTTTTTGTTAATTTTATACGCGAAGCCTAAAACAGTAACCTTGCATTTAAACGCTCTGTTAGGCAAAGATGTCGCAATTAGTACTGTGCGAAATATGATTCATCAACAACTATTGCGTAAGTTTGAAGTAATAAACACCGATGAGCTAATTGATAAAGCAATTTTTCTGGGTTATGACACAATTTTACCGCGCATTATGATTGAACAATTTAGCATTCAAATTAACATTAAAAATTAACGTCTTTCTAAATAGTTGATGCTAAAAAACGCATATCAATTTGATATAATTGAATAATATGCTATTTTTATGTGCAAAATATTGCAGAAAATGATAAAATAATGCTTTAAACCTTGCAATATCAGTGAGCA
>Ga0247839_1006381_pt1 | contig 13604 bp, 13 predicted proteins | sample LaCruzMarch2015__6_FD_192405 | JGI IMG/M metagenome (GOLD analysis project Ga0247839, IMG submission 192405) | Freshwater microbial communities from meromictic Lake La Cruz, Castile-La Mancha, Spain - LaCruzMarch2015_16m | ecosystem: Environmental > Aquatic > Freshwater > Lake | place: Spain...
GATGCCGCGTCCGGTCTCCCCGGTGACGCCGCGGCCCACCAGGTTCTCGGAATTCCGAGACCACCGTGTCGCGCGCCCGAGCGCGCCGGTCATCATGACGCCCATCATAGTATCGGACGACTTGAATGGCATTTCCGTTCCCCTCATCAGGAAATCGGAGATTGATGCCCTAGCCGAGGGCGTCGATCAGCGCCGCGGCCTCGGCCGCCCGCGCCTGCCAGGACTCCCCCGCCACCCGGGCGCGGCGCGGCGCGGCGCGCCCCGCGGGCTCCAGCCGCGCCGCCGCCACAGCCGCGGCGAAGTCGGCGGGCCCGGTGGCGACACTGACCAGATCGCGGTAGCCGTCCAGCCAGGGAAAGTCCGTGCTCACCACCGGCTGACCGGCCGCCAGATACTCCCTCAACTTCAGCGGATTGGCGGCACGCATGGTGTCGCCGTCACGAAACGGCAGGAGCGATACATCCCAATGCTGGGCATAGGACGGCAGACGCGCATAGGGCCGCGGCCCGGCCAGGGTCACATTGCCGAGGGCCGCCAGGGCACTGACATTGGTTTTCACCGACCCGATCAGAAAAAAGTGCCAATCGGGCAAGCGCCGCGCCAAGTCGGCGAGCAGGTCCGTGTCCACCCAATCTTCGATCATACCGAAGAAACCGGCGACGGGACCCGAATCCGGCAGATCGGGCGCCCGGACCGCCGGGGAACTGAACAGATCGAAGTCGACGCCTTGAAGCAACAGCCGCGTCTTCGCCGCCGGGAACCGCGCAAGCAGCGGCTGACTGACCACGAACACCAGGTCGGCAAGCCCGACCAGTTCTTGCTCCATGCGCAGCACCGGGGCATGATCGACCCCGGCCAGGGCGCCGAAATCATCCCCGCAAAAATAGACCACCGCATGCTCGCCGAGCGTGCCGACCACGTCCACCGCCGTCGGCAGGGACGTCCACAGCACCGGCTCGCGCATCCCATGATCCGCGGCGGCACGCGCCACCTGGCGCCCGAGCACCCGGCGATTGACCACCCGCGCCAGCGGATTGCCGGGCCACGGCAGAGCGCGCGGCGCCAGTACCGGGAAGGGCGGCGGCTCAGCGCTCGGTCCCGGCCGCCCGGCACCGCTCAGCATCGCGCGGACCTTATGCCCCAGGCGACCGAGGTCACCGGCGGTCAAGCGCGGTCGACGCATCCCGATCGAGTTGACCCAGAGCACCCGGCGATCACGGGCCAGGTGCCGCACCAGGTGCTGGGTACTGCTCGGCAGCCCGCCCCAGTCCTCGCCGAATACGATGAGATCACGCGCCATGCTGTTTAACACCTGATACCGCGGCCACTTCGGAACCACACCCGTGCCGTCCCCGCCGTTGTCCTTGTCGTTGTCGTTGTCGTTGTCGTAATCGTAATCGTAATCGAGCTTACGATATCCGCGCGTTGCGGTCGAAACCGTTAGAACGCTTGGCGGCCAGGTTACGCCCAGGAGCCTTGATCATCGTTCCGGCCGTAGGGTGGACAAGCGCTAGCGCAGTCCACCGAATCCCGCGCCGCCGCCGGTGGACTGCGCTGCGCTTGTCCACCCTACGAGCTCCACAATCTAACGTAAGGTGATTTCCGCGAAAAATCCAACCCGTAGGAGCCCGCTTGCGGGCGACGGGTGGGGCACAATGACGCGATTCCGGCAGGTCACGTCGCCCGCAAGCGGGCTCCTACGGAGCTTGATTCTTGATCGCGTCTTATTCGGAAATCGCCTAAAGTCCGACAGGCTGCTAGCCCTGCGCCGCGGCGATCGACCGGATCACCCGGGCCGGAACCCCGCCGGCCAGCACCATCGGCGGCAGATCTTTCGTGACCACGCTGCCCGCCGCCACCACCGTACCGCGGCCGATGCGCACCCCCGCGGTCACCGTGACCCCGGTGGCCAGCCAGACATCATCCTCCAAAATGATGTCTCCGACCTGATCTTCGGTCTCCGCCAAGCCTTGAGCGCGCGCGACCGGGTCCAGTGGGTGGCCGGGATAGCCGACCAGGAGGCAACGCCCGGCCAGGCGCACATTGTCGCCCAGGACCACCCGGGTGCCGACGGCAATGGTATTTTGCCAGCCGATATCCACGTTCGATCCCACCTCCAGACTGGGCGTCACCCGCCCGCTGGTTCGTCCGGACAGTGTAGTGATTCCGGAGACGCGGCAGTCCGCGCCAAGCCTGATCCGCAGCGCACCGCTCAGCAGCGGCAGACCGCTGTAGAGATACAGACGCGGCGCCGGCCCCTCGAGTTGACTCTTGAATAGCGGGGTGTAGTAACCAACCCGCAACAGGGTTGCGATGGTGGCGGCGACCCCGCGATGCAACTGATAGAGGGCACGGTGCAAGCCTGGGATGACCGGGACCTCGATGCTCCGCACGGACTTCGCACCCGCGTACAGCAGTCGAGAGACCGCATGGTCCCTGCGCTTGACCCAATGTCTAAACGAGCCAACGGCCATCAGTGTTCGTCACCACTTCAGGTAATTACCCGAAGCATTGTCAGTGATCGTCCGCGGGTAAGCAACCTGAGCAGGCCGGCAGTTCCCAATCTTGAGTTGCTGACGCGCACACCCGGCGGCACCCGAAACAGATATCCTTGACGACGCGTGCCTTGATCGATCAACCCAACGCGGATGAGCCGCCCCATGCGTATCCTTTACGTGCTGTTCAACGCTCCGCCCCTGCATTCGGGCCGTGCCCGCCAGGCCTTGATGCTCGCCGAGGAACTCAACCGCCACCCCGGGGTGCAGGTCCAGGCCATCTCGCTCGACCAGGGCCAGGTGATCGCCCCGCCCTATCCGCCGCCGCTGCGCCGCCGTCTGGACGTCTGGCAGGCCAGGCGGGTGTGGCGTGTCATCTTCACCTTTTGTATCCGCGAGCGCATCCAGGTCGTGCACTTCCATGGTCACAACTATGCCACACATCTGACCCCGGTGCTGCGCCTGCTCGGCATCCGCTGTTTCCAGCACATGACCCAGAAAGGCTTCGATGACCCCGCCACCCTGCTCGACGGGCGCGGCAGCCGCCTCCAGCGGTACGCCCTGAGCCGACTGTCCGCCTGGATCGTCCAGAACCCGGACGATGTCGTCGCCCACACCCGCCCGCCCGTGATCAACATCCCCAACGCCGTCGCCCCGCCGCGCCCCCGCCTGGAGACGCCAGGCAAGCGCACCCTCATCCTGTCCGGCGTGGTCTGCCCGCGCAAGGGACAGTTGGAGGTGCTGCGGCTCTTCGCCGCCCTGCCCGCGGCGGTCCGCGCCGGGCTGCGGCTGCGCCTGGCGGGTTCATACACCGACGACTTCTGGGAGTTCGACGCCGACTATGTGGCGCAATGCCGGTCACTCGCGGCGACCCTCCCCGAGGCCGCCCTGCTTGGGCACCTGTCAAAGCAGGAACTCACGGACGAACTGCGGCAAGCCCATTATTTTTTCGCCATCTCCGCCGTCGAAGGTCTCAGCAACGCCTACCTGGAATGCCTCAACCAAGGGCTCTTGCCGATCACCTACACCGATCGCCACGACCCTCTGTTCAACACCCTGACCATCACCGACGCCCTGATCCGCATCCCCGCCGGCGACCCCGCGCGCGGTGCCGCGGCCCTCGCCGCCGCGCTTGCCGGTGAGCCCTGGTCCGAACCGCTCGCCAGGGATATTCAGGCGCGGGTGGCCGCCGGTTTCGGGCTCACCCGGATCGCCGATCGGCTGCTGGCGCTGTACCGCAACCCGCTCGCGCCCGAGCCTGGGGCATCGATTCAGTAGAGCACCGTTGTCGTTATCGACGGATCGGATAAGGAACATCAGCCACCCCGGACGATGAATGACCCCCGTGGGAGCGGCGTCCCGCCGCGATGCGGTGCCGCGGTGATCTCGAACGCTGCGGTGACACGCCCGACCCCATCGCGGCGGGACGCCGCTCCCACAGGGTCGCTACGCGATTTTCGCGGTAAAGCCTCGACCTCCAGAAGGGAGCAGGTTCGCTATTTAGCGCCGCACCCGGCCAACCGACAGTGATTCACTTCCACGGTCACATGCAGCAGACCGGGTATCGCGTCCAGCAACGCCCGATAGTGCTCGACCGGGCGCGGCTGATGGGTGACCAGGGAGACGATACAGGCGCGGCCGGCCGGTCCGACCCGCCAGATGTGCAGATCGGCCACCTGATTGTCCGCGTCGGATTCGATGGCGGCGCGCACCTGGTTGGCGATGGCGGTGTGGTCACCGGCATCCAGCAAATCCCGCGCGCTGTCGCGGGCCAGCCCCCAGGCCCAGCGACTGATCAGCGCGGCGCCGATGATCCCCATCAGCGGATCCAGGAAGGCCCAGCCGTAAACCATCCCCAGGCCCAAGGCGACGATCGCCAGCACCGAGGTCAGGGCATCGGCGATGACGTGGAGATAGGCCGCCCGCAGGTTATGGTCCTGCTCGCCCTCCGCGTGGTCCGCATGATCATGGTCATGGTCATGCGCATGGCCGTGCGCGTGATCGTGATCCGGTCCGGCGTGGCCCAGGAGCCAGGCCGACAGCAGGTTGACCGCCAGACCCAGCGCGGCCACCAACAGCGCTTCCCCGTAGCGGATCGGCACCGGGTCGATCAGCCGCCCCAGCGAGGCGCCCAGCATCCACAGGGCGCCCCCGGCCAGCAGCAAAGCGCTGGTATAACCAGCCAGTGACGACACCTTACCGGTACCGAAGGTGAAACGCGGATCAGCCCCGTGCTGCCGCGCGAAGGCATAGGCATAAGCGGCGATCCCCAGCGCGGCGGCATGGCTGCCCATGTGCCAGCCGTCGGCGAGCAGGGCCATGGAGCCGGTGAGCCAGCCGGCAATCAATTCGCCGGCCATCGCCGCCAGTGTCAGGCCCACCACCCAGCGGGTGCGCCGCTCGGCGCGCCGTTGCGCCGCGTTACTGAAGTCGTGGGTGTGACCCCAGGCACGCGGATCGTGGGGGAGCACAACGTGATCTTCGGTCGGGTTGGACAAGGCCATGAAGAGGGGTCTCCACTCGTAAGGTCATTGGACACCGGGACCTTCGACAACCAATGCGCGCGGTTTCAGTCCCCGCTGCGCCCAGCGTCGCATCCCAAAGATCAGGACGACGAAGCCGATCGCCATGCCCGCGATCCAGGCGGCCGAAGTCGCCGGGTCACGCGCAAAGATGGCGGTTTGGTAGAACACCGTGGCGATGAGGTAACCGAGCCCGGTCGTCCAGGCGACGGCAAACAGGGTCCAGCCCGTGCCGCTCTCCCGCCAGATGGCGGCGGTCGCCGCCAGGCAAGGAAAATAGAGCAAGATGAACAGCAGATAGGCGAAGGCGCCGGCCGCACCGTCGAAGCGCGCGGCCATGGCCCCGAAAGTACCGGCGCCGACCGCCTGCGCGGCGGCGGCGGCCTCGCGGTCGCTCAGGTCGCCGACCTTGAGACCCAAGGGGTCGGCCCAGAACCCCAGCGCGACACCCAGGTTGGTCGGGATGGTCGCCAGTGCGGCCGTCCAGCCGCCGATCAGACTGAAGGGCGGCGGTGCCGGCGCAGCGGCGCCGGCGTCGGCGACCGCCAGGGCCGAGTAAGCGGCATCCAGGGTCCCCACCACCGCCTCCTTGGCCAGCACACCGGTAAAGATGCCCACGGTTGCCGGCCAGTTGTCCGCGGTGAGCCCCAGCGGGGCGAAGGCCGGGGTCAGGGTGCGTCCGAGCGCGGCCAGCACGGAGCCGTCAACGCCTTGAGGACGCAGACTCCCGTCGGTGCCGATGCTGCCAAGCACGGTCAGCGCCAGCACCATCGGGACGATGACCCGACCGGCACCCACCACGAACCCATGCGTGCGCTCCCAGGTGCGGATCAGCACACCCTTGACGGTCGGCAGGTGGTAGGGCGGCAGTTCCATGACAAAAGGGCTGCTCTCACCCTGCAGCAGGGTATATTTCATGATATAGCCGGTGAGCACCGCGACGATGATCCCGATCAGATAGAGGGCGAAGACGATGTTCTGGCCGCCCGTCGGGAAGAAGGCGGCGGCGAACAACACATAGACCGGCAGCCGCGCACCGCAGGACATGAAGGGTGCCATGAGCATGGTGAGGATGCGGTCGCGCGGGTTCTCCAGGGTGCGGGTGGCCATGATCGCCGGCACGTTGCAGCCGAAACCGATCAGCAAGGGCACGAACGACTTGCCGGGCAGGCCGATGGCACGCATGAAGCGGTCCATGACAAAAGCGGCACGCGCCATGTACCCCGAGTCCTCCAGCACCGAGAGAAAAATATAGAGGAAGGCGATGATCGGGATGAAGGTGGCGACCACCTGGATGCCGCCGCCGATCCCGTCGGCAAGCAGCAGTCGCACCCAGTCGGACGCACCCAGACTGGCCAGGACCCAGGCGGTGCCGCCGACGAACAGGGTGCCGGCCGCCTGGTCGAAGAAATCGATGAAGGCGCCGCCGATGTTGATGGTCAACATGAACATCAGATACATCACGGCGAGGAAGATCGGGATGCCCAGCACCCGGTTGAGCATCACCCGATCGATGGCCTCGGAACGGTCGCGCGACGCCTGCCCGGTGTGCACCACGCTCGCCTGGGTCAGTGCGTGGGCCAATCCATAGCGGGCATCCGCCAGCAGGATGTCCACGTCATCCGCCTGGTCGGCAAGCAAGGCCCTGACTTCCTCGCGGCTCACCCGATCCCCCACCAGCGCCTGGGCCAGATCGTCCCCCTCCAGCAGCCGGGAGGCGATCCAGCGCGGCGGGTCCCCGGCGGCGCGGGCGATCGGCTCCACCCGCGGCAGCAGCACCTTGATTGCAGACTCCAGGGTGTGGCCGTAGGTGACCTCGATGGTGGCGGTCGGCGGCGCCTCCGCGGCCTGGAGCAAGACGCGTTTCAGGTCTTCGATGCCTTCGCCGCTCGCCGCGGACACCGCCACCACTGGACAGCCGAGCCGTAGCGCCAGCCCCGCCACGTCGATGCGCAGCCCGCAATCCCGCGCCGCGTCGATCATATTCAGTGCCAGCACCAGCGGCCGACCCATCTCGATCAACTGGGTGGTGAGATAGAGATTGCGCTCCAGACTGCCGGCATCCAGGATATTGAGAATCAGGTCCGCCTCGCGCGCATGCACAAAGTCGCGGGCGATGCGTTCGTCGAGCGACACCTCCTGATCCGTCCCGACCCCGAGCACGTCCAGCGAGTAGGTCCCCGGCAAATCGACCAGATCGAACGCGACACCGGCGAACCGATAATGCCCGGTCTTACGCTCCACCGTGACACCCGGCCAGTTGCCCACCCGCTGATGCGCACCGGTCAGGGCGTTGAACAGGGTGGTCTTGCCGCAGTTGGGATTCCCGACGACACCGATGGTGAAGACCTTCGCGTGCACCGCGCTCATGTTCATACCCTGGTTCGTGCGCCCGTGCGTGCTCGTGCTGATGCGGCTCGATAGAGCCTTCTCACCTGATATCCAGACAGACCCTTGGTGTAGGGGCGGGTTTGAAACCCGCCCCTACGTCCGGTTATCACGTTCGACGGCTATCCATCGACCGTCCGGTCTCCGGCGTTGCGCAGACAGAAAAGCGTACAGCATACCAGTGTCGCCGCCTCACCGGCTTCATCCTGCCGGTGGGCAGCAGTTCTAAATTTGGGCGGCATCGCGCGACCCCTGGTGGATGCGGCGCGCCCGACCGCCGTGCCGAGTCCCTGCCACCGAGCGGCGCGCCTTATCCACCCTACAACGGAGCAGGTTTCGTAGGGTGGATAAGCGCAGCGCATCCACCATCGGCCTCGCTGCCGACACGCTTTTTGGCGGCGGCTACCCAAATTTGGAACTGCTGGCCGGTGGGTCTCGCGCTCCGGCGCAGACGAGCGCCTGTTCGATCAAACGGCGGGCGAAGGTCCAGTCGGCGGGCAAGCCGGCACCGGCGGCCGGTAAGAACACCTCGATCCCGAGGTAGCGAAACGCCGCGTTGTCCCAGACGGATCTGGGGATCACGGTGTGAGCGGACAGCAGGGCGTCGCCGACCCGCGGCGGGTCATCCGGACCGGCGAGCAGCACCCCCCGCACCAGTTCGCCCGACGGCGGCGGCTGGGCCGGGCTCCGCTGGTCGAGCAGACACGCCAGCAGGTGTCGATCCGCGCAGATCAGATCGGCGCACCGCCCCGGCTCGTTCACCCCGGCGTGCAGATCCAGCAGCAGATCGTAGTGTCCACGCACCTGCGCCAGGAGTTGCAGGTACAACTCCTGGTGGTTGGTACGGTAGTAGAAGGCCTGATCCTGACTGGGGCGAACCCCCGAAACACCCGCGGGAATCCGCAGCAACGCGAGCTGCGACAGGTCGAGCCCGGCGGCCACGGCCTCGCCGAACGCCAGTTCCTCCCGGTGGATACCGATGACCAGGACCGCGCGCATCGGTCGCTGCGCGGCGAACTCAGGCCGCGGGGCTGCCGACGACCGCGGGCGGGGAGGTCTCACCCACCCACTCGTAGGTCTCGACGCTGGCCTGGTCGCACTTGCAGCACCCGCTGGAGCAGGCGGCCCCGTTGGCAATGCGGCGCACCCGACCCTTGCGCTCCAGGGCCGCCAGCATCCCGCGCAGGGCATCCTCACTGGTCTCGAAGCGCAGCGCCATGTCCACCAGGGGCGCGCGCTTGCGCTCGGTCAGATAGGCGGTGAGCTCGGCAAGGATCATCTTGAGTCTCCTGTGGTGTCGTAGCGCCGGTGTCCGGCGTGCGGGAAACGCGCCTGCCTCAGGCCGCGGCCCGGACCAACCCCTCCGGACTCGGATCACGCGCCGCCCACCAGCGCAGGCCGATCAGCACCGCGGCGAACAGCCCGAGCATCCCCAGGATCCAGAGCGCCGAGGTGGTCGGGTCCCGGTCGAAGATCGCGGCCTGATAGAAGACCGTCGCCGTGATGTAACCGAGCCCCGTGGTCCAGGCCGCGGTGAAGATCGCCCAGCCGGGCGTGGTCTCCCGATAGATCGCCGCGATGGCCGCTACGCAAGGCGCATAGAGCAGGATAAACAGCAGGTAGGCAAAGGCCCCGGCCGCCCCGTCGAATCGCGCCGCCATGGCGCCGAAGGTGCCGGTACTGACCTCCTGGGCCGCGGCCGTCGCCTGCGTGTCGGTCAGGTCACCGACCGCCAACCCCAAGGGGTCGCCCCAGGTGCCGAGCGCAGCGCCCAGATTCGCCGGGATGGTGGCCAGTGCTGCCTGCAGACCGCCGGTCAGACTGAAGGGCGCGGGCTCTTCCGGCTCGCCCGCGTCCGTCGCGGCCAGCGCCGAGTAGGTCGCGTTGAGCGTCCCCACCACCGCCTCCTTGGCCAGGATCCCGGTGAAGATGCCGACCGTAGCCGGCCAGTTGTCCGCATCGAGCCCCATGGGCGCGAAGGCCGGCGCGATGGTGCGGCCGATCTCCGCCAGCACGGACTTCTCGCTGTCCTCGTTGCCGTAGGTTCCATCGGTCCCGATACTGTTGAGCACATTGAGGATCAGCACCATCGGCACGATCACCCGACCCGCCCGCACGACGAACCCCTGGGTGCGCTCCCAGGTGCGGATCATCACGCCTTTGAGCGTCGGCAGGTGATAGGGCGGCAGTTCCATGACGAAGGGCGTGCTCTCACCCTTGAGCAGCGTGTGCTTCATCGCAAAACCCGTGAGCACCGCCGCCGCAATCCCGATCAGATAGAGCCCGAACACGATATTCTGTCCGCCCGCGGGAAAGAAGGCGGCGGCGAACAGGACATAGACCGGCAGCCGCGCCCCGCACGACATGAAGGGCGCCATGAGCACCGTCAGAATCCGATCGCGCACGTTCTCCAGCGTGCGCGCGGCCATGATCGCCGGCACATTGCAGCCGAACCCGACCAGGAGCGGCACGAAGGCCTTGCCGGGCAGGCCGATGGTGCGCATGAAGCGATCCATGACGAAGGCCGCCCGCGCCATATAACCCGAGTCCTCCAGGGCCGACATGAAGATATACAGAAAGGCGATGATCGGGATGAAGGTCGCGACCACCTGAATGCCGGCGCCGATGCCGTTGGCAAGCAGCACGATCACCCACTCGGGAGCGGCCAGCCGGGTCAGCACCGCGGCGGTCCCGTCCACGAAGATGGTCCCGGCCGCCTGATCGAAGAAGTCGATGAAAGCCCCGCCGATGTTGATGGTGAACATGAACATCAGGTACATCACGACCAGAAAGATCGGGATGCCCAGGGCGCGGTTGAGCATCACCCGGTCGATGGCGTCCGACCGGTTACGCGACGCCTGACCGGTACGGACCACGGTCGATTGTGTCAGCGCATGACTGATCCCATAGCGGGCGTCGGCGAGCAGGATGTCCACATCGTCCGCCTGGTCGCCCAGCAGGGCGCGGACCGTCTCGCCGTCAATGGCATCCCCCACCAGACGGCGCGCCAGATCGTCACCCTCCAGCAGCCGGGCGGCCAGCCAGCGCGGCGCATCGCCGCCGGTCGCGGCGATCGGCGTGAGCCGCGGCAGCAGAGCAGCGATGGCGGACTCGATGAGCGGATCGAAAGTGATCGCCAGGCTGGGCACCGGCCGCGCCGCCGCGGCCTGCAACAGCACCGCCTTGAGCTCATCCACCCCCTCCCCGCTCGCCGCCGACACCGGGACCACCGGACAGCCGAGTTGCCGTGCCAACCCGGCCGCATCGATGCGCAACCCCTTCTCGCGAGCCACGTCCATCATGTTCAGGGCCACCACCAGCGGCCGGCCCGTTTCGATCAACTGGGTGGTGAGATAGAGATTGCGCTCCAGGTTGGAAGCGTCCAGGATGTTGAGGATCAGGTCCGCCTCACGGGCATGCACGAAATCCCGGGCGATGCGCTCATCCAGCGAGACCTCCTGATCCGTCACATCCAGGGAGTAGGTCCCCGGCAGGTCGACCAGCGTGAACTCCGCTCCCTGGAAGCGATAGCGCCCGGTCTTGCGCTCGACCGTCACGCCGGGCCAGTTGCCCACCCGCTGACGGGAGCCGGTCAGGGCATTGAACAGCGTCGTCTTGCCGCAGTTCGGATTGCCGACGACGCCGATCGTGAAGGTCGCGACCGGACTGGTGTTGGGGTCGATACGGCTCATGGCATGCGCTCTACATTCAGCGTGGCCGCCTCGTCTTTGCGCAGACTCACCGAGGTCCCGCGCACCCGCACCTCCACCGGATCGCCCATGGGCGCCACCCGCACCACCTGGAACTCGACCCCCGGCGTCAGCCCCATGGCCAGGAGCTTGCGCCGATACGCCTGGCCGCCCGCGGCGAAGCCCTGCACCCGGCCCTGGTCGCCGGCTTTCATCTCTTTCAGCATGATCGACATCTTGAACCTACTTAAACCGCGCCCAACGCGGTGTGCGATGTTATTGGATGAGATCGGCCCCGACAGACTCGACGATGACTGGAGCTGACGCGGTTTAACAGCTGTGCCGGGTATCCTGGGCGCGGCAAGCACCGCTGGCCCAAAAACGCATCATAATGGTGCGACCAGGATCTTGGCGGCCATCCCGCCGCCCAAGGCGATGCGCGCCTCACCGCGGGCGACCAGCAGGCCGCCGCCCTGACGCTGCACCACCTGGATCTCCGCGCCGACATTGAGCCCCAGTTCGGTCAGGCGCAGCGACAGCGCCTTACCGCCGCGCAGGGCGAGGATACGCAGCGGCGCTCCTTCATCGGCCATCATCAGCGGAAAGCCCTTGGGCTCGGTGTCCATGATTGACTCTGGGTTTACGACTGTGGATTGACGACTTTGGGACTCGGGCATTAATGCGAACGATTCGCATCTTACTACCTGCCGACCAGTTAACGCAAATCCTTCTCATCTACGCTACAGTAGCGCGGCGTCGCTCCGACACCCCGTCGCACGCGGCCTGACATCGCATTCCTTACGTTCTGGAGCCCGACATGACTCGTGACACGCAGCCGGCAACACCCCCAACGGACGACTGGGAGGTCTTTCAACTCGATGACCTGGTGGCGCAGGTCGCACCGGGCGCACTGTCCCTGCGTGAGTTCCTGCGCACGCCCTCGTTGAGTTGCTCCATCTACCATCTGCCGGTCGGCTCCCGTGACATGGCGAGTGCTCACGAGGAGGACGAACTCTATCTGGTGCTCAGCGGACGTGCCCGACTGCGGGTCGGGACGAGCGAGCATGAGGTGCGCCCCGGGACCCTGATGTACGTTCACGCCGCCTGCGATCACACCTTCTTCGACATCGAGGAACACCTGACCGTCCTCGCCTTTTTTGGTGCACCCCTGCGCGGGCGCTGGTCCGCACGGGATGCTTAAGCCTGGAATAAGCATATTCCGCGCCAGGACGCCTGGGATGGCGCTTGCGCAGCGGCTCCAAATTTCGGTGACCGTCGCCGGCAGCGTGCCGGCGGCGGGGTTGATGGTGGATGCGCTGCGCTTATCCACCCCACAAGACCGGCGCTGCCGTAGGGTGGATAAGGCGCGCCGCTCGATGTCAGGGGCCTGGCACGGTGGTCGCGCGCGCCGCATCCACCAGGGGTCGCGCGATGCCACCCAAATTGGGAATCGCTGGCGCCTGCGGGTCCAGTATGATGAATTTTAATTTCGTCATACAATGCGTCGGAACGCGGGCCCCAGGTCCGTGAACACGCACTCGCGACCCACTCAGGAGCAACCGCTATGCCCGGCACCCCCACGCGCATCCCTGGTCCGGAAATCGTCCTGATGGGCCTGCTCGCCCTCGCTCTGACACCGGCAACGCCGGCCGCGGCGCACTTTCAGGAACTGATTCCATCGACCGAGATCATCACTGAGGGGGGGAATACCCCGGTCGGCCTGAGTCTGGCGTTTACCCATCCCATGGAGCGCGGACCGGTGATGGAAATGGCCGAGCCGGTGCAGTTCGGGGTCCTGGGTCCAGCCGGGCGGGAAGACCTGAAATCCGCGCTGAAACGGGTCGCGGTCGACGGGAAATCCGCCTACACCGCCGAGTACCGCATCAAACAGCCGGGCGACTATGTGTTCTTCGTCGAACCCGCGCCTTACTGGGAGCCGGGTGAGGGCAAGATGATCGTCCATTACACCAAGGTGGTGGTCGATGCCTTCGGCGCCGAAGACGGTTGGGACGCCGCCCTTGGCCTGCCGGTCGAAATCGAACCCCTGGTGCGCCCCTACGGTCTGTGGACGGGCAATCTATTCCGCGGCATCGTCAAACAGTACGGTAAGCCGGTCCCCTTCGCGACAGTCGAGGTGGAGTGGCGCAACGACGGGTCGGTCAAGCCCCCGGCCGACCCCTTCATCACCCAGACCATCAAGGCCGACAGCAACGGCGTCTTCAGCTATGCGATGCCCAAGGCCGGCTGGTGGGGCTTCGCCGCCCTGCTGGACGGGCCGGCTCCGCTGACCAATCCGGACGGCAAGGAAGTCCCGGTGGAACAGGGCGCGCTGATCTGGGTGCGCACGCGGGATATGTGATCCATGGCCCACATCCCAGACGGCGTCCTGTCCGCCCCGGTGCTGATCACCGGCGCCATCGCGTCGGCCGGACTGCTGACGCTGGCCCTGCGGCGCCTGGACTATGATCACCTGCCCGCGGCGGCGGCCCTGTCCGCCGCCTTCTTCGTCT
>Ga0247839_1006384_pt1 | contig 13600 bp, 3 predicted proteins | sample LaCruzMarch2015__6_FD_192405 | JGI IMG/M metagenome (GOLD analysis project Ga0247839, IMG submission 192405) | Freshwater microbial communities from meromictic Lake La Cruz, Castile-La Mancha, Spain - LaCruzMarch2015_16m | ecosystem: Environmental > Aquatic > Freshwater > Lake | place: Spain...
ATTTTGGAGAGGGCTCCTTCTCACAGAAGCCAATGCCCAGCCAAACGTAAGCAAACTGTCCACACCCTTGCTCACAAATTCGCCGACTCGCCGCCTCAGCTGGTAATCAAGTCAATTCAAGTAAAACAACATGACGCCTCCTACTCGCACCAACATCGCGCCCACGAAGGGCAGTGGCACGACGGGTGCCGACGCAGGAGGGAGGGCGACGGCGAAAACGTATCCAAAGGGGCTCCCGAAGGTCAGCAACAACCTTCGTGGAAGGTTACCCAGGACGGCGAAAAGGACTGTCCCATCGTCGGTCATGATCGTATCGCAGCCCGATGGGGCACCATCCGACAACCACGAAGGGGGAACGTCCAAGAATTCGACAGCGACGAAACGCAGCGTTCGCGGGACGACCAAGCAGGCCGTGAAGGAAAAGAAAGAGAAGAAGAAGAAGCTCCTCCAGGCCCGAAAGGAGGAGGAGGATAGCCTGCTCGACAGCTACATCGCTCTGTTAGACGGGGAGGAGAAATTCATCGCCGACTGTGCTTCGACGGAGAAAAGGAAGAAGAAGGAAGGGAAAGGCCGAGGTTCGAACCGTAGTCATTCCTCGTGGGGAACGAAGGTCGTCGGAACCCTCGATGGAAATGAAGAAGACGATGACTCGGTCGAAGAGTCGGTGATAGTTGGAGTTCTGGAAGAATCAGTCTCGAGCTCCGACGATAGCGAATCAACCCTCAGCGTACCAGCAGCAAAGAAGGCCAAGGTAGGAACTCCCAACGGACCAATGTCGTACTTGGTGGTCCTCAACGACGATCAGTGTTTTACCACCATTCGAGAGATAACGGTAGCTAGGGAGGAATACACACCATCCAACCCAATGAAGGGGAAGCAGATGGCGCTGGCGGACCTGCCCGAGAGTGAAGAGGACGAGCCCCAACTGGTGGTATTTGCCGAGGAAGACCCTTGGAGCCGCGTCGAGGTTCCGAGGGTGAATGTGAAGAATGTCTTCCTCCATTATGAGGACGAAGAGGGTGCAGATATGCCGGAAGCCACCGCAATGAGGGCGGACGTGGACGACACTGACGCCAGGCGCGTGTGGAACCTCCCGAGGAAAATCTGGTTACCACCCCATTGGGCAGACCAATTCGGCCGCCTCCCGTTCGACAAGGCAATGATGCTCCTAGAAAACCTGTTGTCAGAGGTATCCAAGGCTGGCATGCCAGACTACCTATCGCTCTGCACCTGGGTGGCCACGGCCTGTTGCTGTACAAACAAAAACACCGACACCAGCATCTTGGCAGTCAAAGCAACTCGGGTCAGGCGGTCACCACGAGTGAAAGTGGTGGCACGACAGCTGTGGGACAAGTTCCAAGGAAGAGAGGAGACGGAGACAACCACGAAAGGCGGGCAGAAGAAAAAGCCCAGCAAGATGAGAGCGTTGACAACAGCACTTCAAGCTGCCAGCGCGAAACGACAGAAGAAAACCGCTAAAGGCCAAAGGGCGGCACCGGTGACACCACGGAAACGGCGGAAGCCTTCGAAGAGGGCAAGCAATGCTCAACCTGGCGATCCAAGCAGCGGAGACAGCAGCAGCAGTGATAGCAGCAGCAGCAGTGATAGCAGCAGCAGCAGTGATAGCGGCAGTGACGACAGCAGCGCCACCTCCGACAGTGACAGCTCCTCGCGGCTACCCAACAACAAGAAGAAGAAGAGGAAGAGGAGACGCGGCGTTGTCACTCCTCCGAAGGCCCCCAGCTCCGAGACGGAGGCCTTGATTAGGGCGTTTCTGCGTGAAAACCGGAAGAACCTGAAGCTAGCTCTCAAGGTACGCGGCGATGCAACATCAGCAACAGGAAGCCCAGCCTCAAAAATGACGACAGCAAGACAGGTGAGCCTGGAAGCAATGACGGGGTTCGTGGATGAGGGATACCCTTTTGTCCCACCGCCAATCTACACCGAGTTAGAGAAGGAAGGATGGACAAAAGAGGCGATCCAGAACATGCAACGACGGTTCTGTGTCGGAGTTATTGGCAGCAGATACAAGAGCAACGTCACCATCACCCCTAAGATGAATCAGACTCTCAAGTCGGGAGACTTCTCTTGTGGCAACGACTGCAGCTACGTGGGATGCAGGAATGGAGTCACAGTGTTTGCAGTCACACCGCTCTCCCAAGAGGTGGCACGGGCACACGACCTCGACCACCGAGCATTCGAATCAGCGACCCACAGAACCCAGGAAGACACCAAAAAGCAACTGCAAGGCCAGAAGGTACCACCTCCCGAATCTCTGCGAGAGGTGATCAGGTATCTCAACAACTACATCGTTTGGCTAGAAGTGCTAGTCGGAGATGAGTGCTCGCACTTGCTAGAGGTAGTGAGACTAAGAGACTCGTTGGACGAGAACGAGGAAAGGCTAGAGCCCGTGTTGCTCGAACACCTACTCCTAACCATCCTGTGGAGGGTACATGAAGACGCAAGGCAGTTCTTCCACAAGTGTGAAATGTGGAACCGAGGAGAGCGGCTACCCAAGTCAAACCTGACAGGAATGGTGGAGCTACTCGAGAATGAACTGATGATCGTCAAAAGCATCACATGCCCCTACGACAAATTCTTCGAGAAGAAGAAGGACAAGGAGAAGGAGAAGGGCAAAGGGAAAGGTCGTGAGAAAGCCAAGCCGGGCGACGAGCAGAAGAAGCGCGGCCCGCAAGCGACCGTGAATCCCAACATCCCCGCCCTGTGCAACACCACAATGAAGAAAATCAAAGCAGCACATCCCAGCATTACAACAATCACCGAGTTCGCGGCACAGACTGGCATCCCCCTCAAAGATCTGTTGGTAAGCTCTCGCGGAAGCTGCTCGAACTTTACACTGTTTGGAGTATGCACGAGCGGATGCCCTTACAACCACAGCACAGACCCGATCTCGGATGGAAGACAGAAAACCGTAAACGCGGCGTTAATAGAAGGATTGAAGGTATTGGACGAGAAGAAGAAGGTCGCGGCAGCTTGACTGTTGGCCCCGACAACAGTGGGCAGTCCCAGGCGGGCACCAAAGTTGCCACCCCTGGCCGGTGACCCAAACCCTAATCCTCACCCTAACTCAGCCAACGACCCAAACCCTAACCTTCGCCCTAACTCACCCACCACTCCGTTCGTGGCCGACAGCGGCGGACGTGCAACAGCCGAGGCGCTCCCACAATCCATCCCAGTGGCACGACCTCGTACAGTAAAATTTGACGATGCAACGAAGGGCACAGGCACGAGCATACTCCAAAGTGCAATGCGTAGGCAACAGAAGAAGATGGAGAAGAAAGAAGGGAGGACCCTAAAGGACCCCCAGAGAGACGCGGCGCGGAATCATAAGAAGGAGGATCGGAGTGAAGTAAACGTGGAATACTTGGATTCATTGCATAAGCGAGCAAAACGCAAACGTCAATCGACAAGCACGCTCCCACCACACGATATCCCACCAAAGGACAAACCACCCCACGACCGTCCGCCAGACCCGCCGCCGCCTGTAAGAGACAAAGTACAACTCGGAGGAGAACAGAAGTCACCCAGAGGAGCAAAGAAGTCGCGTGAGAAATCACGTTTAGGGACAGGGCCTCATGATGGGCTAGGGACAGAGCCTCCGAGATCAGAAATGCAACGAGAGAGAAAAGGTGAGTCCATGTCGTTAATGCAGCCGCAGCCATTGTCAAACATCCACCCTTTTTCGTCGACACTCCGAGAGTGGCAGGCAGGAATCCAAGTGGACTGTGGCCCAGAATGGGACATGACGACGTGCGACGCAGCAGTAGAACGAGGACCACACCCTACCGCCCTGACAGCGGAAGCCATTGAGCTCTTCCATGATGACATCAGCTACCAGGAAAAGGCAGGATTCTGCCAAGTGTTCCTGTGGGACGAGCTCAGACGCCTACAGCCGAAGAACCTGAAGATCTCACCGGTTGCGGTTGTACCACAGGTAGGAAGGCGCGGACGGATCATCCTTGACCTATCCTTCCCAGTCTATCAAGAAGTAGACGGAATCATGACCATCATCCAGAGCAGTGTAAATGACACAACGGAGATCAAGGCACCAACAATACCAGTCAAAGAAATCGGAAAGGTCCTACATAGGCTACTCCACTTCATGAAGATGACCAGAGCGGGCAAGTGGATCCTATTCTCCAAGCTCGACATCAGTGACGGATTCTGGCGGTTGGTGGTACGGAAAGAAGACAGTTTCAACTTTGCATTTGTGCTCCCACAACTCCCAGGTCAACCCACCAGGATCGTGGTACCATCAGCAGTACAAATGGGATGGGTTGAGAGCCCTTCGTACTTTTGCGCGGTCACAGAAACAGCCCGAGACATCACCCAACACCTCATCGACACGGACGCCAGCCTCCCGGCCCACCCAATCGAAAATTCAATGACTATCCCGACCGTCCCGCTTCGAGCTCGCACCACTGAGCCCGACAGCTCCATACAAGTCTACGTGGACGACTTTGTCAATGCAACAACTCAGTCCACAGACGAAACGTATGTACCGAAGATCAGAAGAGCGTCAATCCATGGCATCCACTCCGTCTTCCCTGAAACAGCAACCACCAAGCATGCCAACGGGAAGGAACCAATCTCCGAAAGCAAGTTGAAGAAAGGGGATGGAAATTTTGACACCACAAAAGAAATGATTGGCTTCAAATTCTGCGGAATCAAGCGGACAGTTTGCCTGCCGGCGGCTAAGGCCAAACGGTTCATCAAAGAGACGCACACCATGTTACGACGCAAGCGCGTTCCCCTGAAGCTGCTCCAGACAGTGGTAGGGAAGCTTAGGCATGCAGCAGTCATCCTGCCTGCAGCCCGAGGCTTCTTCACCCCACTCAACAACATCATGAAGACAAGCGAGCGCTCGATTACACTCAACATCGATGCAAAATCAGCGCTCCTCGACACCTGCACCCTCATCCACCAACTCAGCAAGCGCCCCACACACGTCAACGAACTCATCCCAGACCCTCCCTCTCACGTGGCCTACCACGATGCTGCAGCAGAAGGAGCGGGTGGAGTATGGTTCTCCCTGACGGACAAGATGCAACCAGTGGTATGGAGATTGGAATTCCCACAGGATATTGCAGGGGAGGTCCGGTCACAGACCAACCTAACAGGGTCTCTAACCAATTCAGACCTCGAGCTGGCAGCTGAAATCTTCGCTGTCGGCATTATAATTGAAACAGTGCCAATCATCAAACACAAGACAATAGGCACTCTCTGCGACAACAGCCCGACAGTGAGCTGGATTGAGAGAATGGCCTCAAAGTCAATCTTCCCAACAGCGGGAAGGTTACTGCGAGGCTTGGCCTACATGCTACACAGTCGGCAAGTTGGAGGAGTCATCACAGTCCACGTGGCAGGGGTCGATAATGTAATGGCTGATCTAGCATCTCGACCTTCAAAGGCCATGGCAAAATTTGCACCCACTAACACTAACCTGTCTGACACTGACTTCATCTCATCTTTCAACACCGAATTTCCACTACCGGCGAACCAGGAGTGGAAACTGGCAATGGTGCCGGAGTGGCTGAAATACAACGTCTTCGAGACATTGCGTGGGAAGCGATTGGATCTGCAACAGTGGGCAAGTCAGAGCGGAGCAGGTACTGGAAAGCCTGGACAAAGCACTGTCGGCTCTACAACACAAGCAGCAGCGGAAGACCTCCACCTGACACAGCAAACATGCTCCTCACCTTTGCTGTTGCCGTGCGGGAAGGCCAGTACGGCCTCGGACGTCAAGTCCAGGTTCAGTCAGTGTCAAAGGCTCTCCGAGCCGTCGCCCAAAAGTACATTCTGGACGGATATCCCGATCCAAGAAAATCCTCTCCAGCCCAGCACAACCTCGACCTCCCACTAGCACATCTACTAAAGAAATACAATGACGACGACCCGCCTGCACAGCCCAAACTAGCAGTGCCAGTGTCCACAGTCAAGACAATATGCAGAAAATACAAGTTCTCGGACCACCACCAAGCAGTGGCGGATCTGTGCACCATTGCATTCTTCTATCTCTTACGAGTAGGAGAGTATACAACACCAACATATAAGCGACAACAAGAGAAGCGCACCACAGCCCTCCGAAAATGTGATATCCGCCTGTGGCGCAAGAATAAACTACTTCCTCACACCGCCCCCCTTACCACCCTCCTGGAAGCAGACAGTGCAACAATCTGCCTTGCTAAAACCAAGAACGGAACCAAAGGGGCAGTGGTCCATCAGGAATCCATTGGAGGGGCGTTATGCCCAGTAGCAGCACTAGCACGAAGGATCCACAACATCAGAGGCGCCTCGAAATCATGTCCCATCAGCACGGTATTCCATCACAACAAGCAACCAACGAGAGTCTCCGACAGAGACATCACCATTGCAATACGATGGGGAGCGATGAATGACAACCTCCTGGAACGGGGCTATACACTAGACCGAGTGTCGTCCCACAGTCTCAGGGCAGGTGGAGCCATGGCTCTCAAACTTTCGGGCGCCACCACCGACACCATAATGCGAATGGGCCGGTGGACATCAAACACGTACATGACATATATCCACGCTCAAATTGGCGCTCTCGCCAAGGGGCTAGCCTGGAGAATGTCAAGTCAACACACGTTTCACAACGTAGGGTAAAAACGATGCAACAGTCCTCGACAGAATAAAGTCGGCCGGGGATGAACGGCCCCCAACACTGTTAATGTTGGGACGCGCGGACGAGGGTCTGTGTCCAGCACTTCGCAAGCGACAGAGACACTATGGCATGGGGATCGGTATCATCCGAACAACCATGACCGAGTTGAATACTTCACGTCTGTTTCATAACAGAGCGACAATTGGGGACGCGAACAGCTTGGCACACGCTCTCATCGAGAGGCAGGGCCAACGACGAGCTATCCAATGGAACATTTCAGCAGTTGGGGACGCGAACAGCTTGGCACACGCTCTCATCGAGAGGCAGGGCCAACGACGAGCTAGCCAATGTGTCTCTGGATGCGGTGAAGAGTGATAAGGGGGTGTCTACCTCGTAAATTAACCAGGCGTTGAGCCCTCCATAGTTGAAAGATACGCTTCCTGCTCAGATTTGGGAAAATTGGAACCAAGGCGCTCTCCTATGACGGGTTCACTAGGGAATCCGACCTCGGGGTTACCACCCCTAAGGCGCCACTACTCCTTCCAAGAAGCAAACTGCTCCTACGAATGGCCATGCACATCAAGGAGTAAGAGCAAGCCCTAACGTTTACCGAGGGATGGAAGTGAGGGCACACCAGGAAATTTCTCCTGGGAAGGGGGCGGCCTATCCCCGTAAAATACTGGCTCTGGTGGATTCAAGCGAGCTCGGATGTGCACTACTGGGAGCTGGGTGTAGTGTTGGACTTTTATGCAATTAAATTATGACAGGGTCCAACCGCGAAGTCTACGAGAGAACCTTGGAGCACTGAACTCCATTGACCAACGACCTCTATAGGGATGGCTGCTCAACACCCACTCCACGTGACACAACAGTAAGCGACAACCGCAGACGGAAATGGGCGCAATCTAACGGATTTGATAAGTATTATTGTTCCTGTGTCCTTTCACCAAAATTACTCACCCGTTGTGAACGAGTCCTACTCCTTTCACAACAGATAAGAATATAAACTGCAACGGTGCACAATGTAAATTGGACGGGCAACAGACTAACTATACATCCTTGCAGTCCTCAAGGAGAAGTCCACGAGGACGAGAACTGACCCTAAAATTATAATAATAAGAGATCAAACAGCGGCTTGCCTCCTACCCAAGAGGCAGTCAGCAACTATGAAGTGCGGATGGGGGGGGCATGTCCCTAGCAAAACCCCAAGTAGTACCGAGGTTTGGCAGGTGGGGCGAAAAGCGGATGGGAAGTGCTCACCAATCACCTTGGTAGCATAAACCACTCCGTATTTAGCTTACCAGTTTTTGACCATTCCTTGAGTACCTACTGTAGAAGATCAATGGTGATTTGTGTGTGCCTCCATCAGCAGGCACAAGGTTGAATTGCTCCTCAAGTATCGAGCGCCAGCAGCACAGCCGGTTATCTGTGATAATCGTAGCGTGCTGCAATAGCAAGACACAACCTAGAGCCTTGGGGACATGTGGAGTTGGCTTTGCCAATTTTGGAGAGGGCTCCTTCTCACAGAAGCCAATGCCCAGCCAAACGTAAGCAAACTGTCCACACCCTTGCTCACAAATTCGCCGACTCGCCGCCTCAGCTGGTAATCAAGTCAATTCAAGTAAAACCCACCCTCCACTCCCTATATTTCTTGGTTTGGACCAAGTGGGGGTTTAATGCATCCTGGGAATTTCTGCTATGCAGAAACGTGATTAAACCCTAATTTGTTAAATTTGTTTTGGTGAGCCTAACCCTAAGCCCGAAAAGCGGATGGGAAGTGCTCACCAATCACCTTGGTAGCATAAACCACTCCGTATTTAGCTTACCAGTTTTTGACCATTCCTTGAGTACCTACTGTAGAAGATCAATGGTGATTTGTGTGTGCCTCCATCAGCAGGCACAAGGTTGAATTGCTCCTCAAGTATCGAGCGCCAGCAGCACAGCCGGTTATCTGTGATAATCGTAGCGTGCTGCAATAGCAAGACACAACCTAGAGCCTTGGGGACATGTGGAGTTGGCTTTGCCAATTTTGGAGAGGGCTCCTTCTCACAGAAGCCAATGCCCAGCCAAACGTAAGCAAACTGTCCACACCCTTGCTCACAAATTCGCCGACTCGCCGCCTCAGCTGGTAATCAAGTCAATTCAAGTAAAACAACATGACGCCTCCTACTCGCACCAACATCGCGCCCACGAAGGGCAGTGGCACGACGGGTGCCGACGCAGGAGGGAGGGCGACGGCGAAAACGTATCCAAAGGGGCTCCCGAAGGTCAGCAACAACCTTCGTGGAAGGTTACCCAGGACGGCGAAAAGGACTGTCCCATCGTCGGTCATGATCGTATCGCAGCCCGATGGGGCACCATCCGACAACCACGAAGGGGGAACGTCCAAGAATTCGACAGCGACGAAACGCAGCGTTCGCGGGACGACCAAGCAGGCCGTGAAGGAAAAGAAAGAGAAGAAGAAGAAGCTCCTCCAGGCCCGAAAGGAGGAGGAGGATAGCCTGCTCGACAGCTACATCGCTCTGTTAGACGGGGAGGAGAAATTCATCGCCGACTGTGCTTCGACGGAGAAAAGGAAGAAGAAGGAAGGGAAAGGCCGAGGTTCGAACCGTAGTCATTCCTCGTGGGGAACGAAGGTCGTCGGAACCCTCGATGGAAATGAAGAAGACGATGACTCGGTCGAAGAGTCGGTGATAGTTGGAGTTCTGGAAGAATCAGTCTCGAGCTCCGACGATAGCGAATCAACCCTCAGCGTACCAGCAGCAAAGAAGGCCAAGGTAGGAACTCCCAACGGACCAATGTCGTACTTGGTGGTCCTCAACGACGATCAGTGTTTTACCACCATTCGAGAGATAACGGTAGCTAGGGAGGAATACACACCATCCAACCCAATGAAGGGGAAGCAGATGGCGCTGGCGGACCTGCCCGAGAGTGAAGAGGACGAGCCCCAACTGGTGGTATTTGCCGAGGAAGACCCTTGGAGCCGCGTCGAGGTTCCGAGGGTGAATGTGAAGAATGTCTTCCTCCATTATGAGGACGAAGAGGGTGCAGATATGCCGGAAGCCACCGCAATGAGGGCGGACGTGGACGACACTGACGCCAGGCGCGTGTGGAACCTCCCGAGGAAAATCTGGTTACCACCCCATTGGGCAGACCAATTCGGCCGCCTCCCGTTCGACAAGGCAATGATGCTCCTAGAAAACCTGTTGTCAGAGGTATCCAAGGCTGGCATGCCAGACTACCTATCGCTCTGCACCTGGGTGGCCACGGCCTGTTGCTGTACAAACAAAAACACCGACACCAGCATCTTGGCAGTCAAAGCAACTCGGGTCAGGCGGTCACCACGAGTGAAAGTGGTGGCACGACAGCTGTGGGACAAGTTCCAAGGAAGAGAGGAGACGGAGACAACCACGAAAGGCGGGCAGAAGAAAAAGCCCAGCAAGATGAGAGCGTTGACAACAGCACTTCAAGCTGCCAGCGCGAAACGACAGAAGAAAACCGCTAAAGGCCAAAGGGCGGCACCGGTGACACCACGGAAACGGCGGAAGCCTTCGAAGAGGGCAAGCAATGCTCAACCTGGCGATCCAAGCAGCGGAGACAGCAGCAGCAGTGATAGCAGCAGCAGCAGTGATAGCAGCAGCAGCAGTGATAGCGGCAGTGACGACAGCAGCGCCACCTCCGACAGTGACAGCTCCTCGCGGCTACCCAACAACAAGAAGAAGAAGAGGAAGAGGAGACGCGGCGTTGTCACTCCTCCGAAGGCCCCCAGCTCCGAGACGGAGGCCTTGATTAGGGCGTTTCTGCGTGAAAACCGGAAGAACCTGAAGCTAGCTCTCAAGGTACGCGGCGATGCAACATCAGCAACAGGAAGCCCAGCCTCAAAAATGACGACAGCAAGACAGGTGAGCCTGGAAGCAATGACGGGGTTCGTGGATGAGGGATACCCTTTTGTCCCACCGCCAATCTACACCGAGTTAGAGAAGGAAGGATGGACAAAAGAGGCGATCCAGAACATGCAACGACGGTTCTGTGTCGGAGTTATTGGCAGCAGATACAAGAGCAACGTCACCATCACCCCTAAGATGAATCAGACTCTCAAGTCGGGAGACTTCTCTTGTGGCAACGACTGCAGCTACGTGGGATGCAGGAATGGAGTCACAGTGTTTGCAGTCACACCGCTCTCCCAAGAGGTGGCACGGGCACACGACCTCGACCACCGAGCATTCGAATCAGCGACCCACAGAACCCAGGAAGACACCAAAAAGCAACTGCAAGGCCAGAAGGTACCACCTCCCGAATCTCTGCGAGAGGTGATCAGGTATCTCAACAACTACATCGTTTGGCTAGAAGTGCTAGTCGGAGATGAGTGCTCGCACTTGCTAGAGGTAGTGAGACTAAGAGACTCGTTGGACGAGAACGAGGAAAGGCTAGAGCCCGTGTTGCTCGAACACCTACTCCTAACCATCCTGTGGAGGGTACATGAAGACGCAAGGCAGTTCTTCCACAAGTGTGAAATGTGGAACCGAGGAGAGCGGCTACCCAAGTCAAACCTGACAGGAATGGTGGAGCTACTCGAGAATGAACTGATGATCGTCAAAAGCATCACATGCCCCTACGACAAATTCTTCGAGAAGAAGAAGGACAAGGAGAAGGAGAAGGGCAAAGGGAAAGGTCGTGAGAAAGCCAAGCCGGGCGACGAGCAGAAGAAGCGCGGCCCGCAAGCGACCGTGAATCCCAACATCCCCGCCCTGTGCAACACCACAATGAAGAAAATCAAAGCAGCACATCCCAGCATTACAACAATCACCGAGTTCGCGGCACAGACTGGCATCCCCCTCAAAGATCTGTTGGTAAGCTCTCGCGGAAGCTGCTCGAACTTTACACTGTTTGGAGTATGCACGAGCGGATGCCCTTACAACCACAGCACAGACCCGATCTCGGATGGAAGACAGAAAACCGTAAACGCGGCGTTAATAGAAGGATTGAAGGTATTGGACGAGAAGAAGAAGGTCGCGGCAGCTTGACTGTTGGCCCCGACAACAGTGGGCAGTCCCAGGCGGGCACCAAAGTTGCCACCCCTGGCCGGTGACCCAAACCCTAATCCTCACCCTAACTCAGCCAACGACCCAAACCCTAACCTTCGCCCTAACTCACCCACCACTCCGTTCGTGGCCGACAGCGGCGGACGTGCAACAGCCGAGGCGCTCCCACAATCCATCCCAGTGGCACGACCTCGTACAGTAAAATTTGACGATGCAACGAAGGGCACAGGCACGAGCATACTCCAAAGTGCAATGCGTAGGCAACAGAAGAAGATGGAGAAGAAAGAAGGGAGGACCCTAAAGGACCCCCAGAGAGACGCGGCGCGGAATCATAAGAAGGAGGATCGGAGTGAAGTAAACGTGGAATACTTGGATTCATTGCATAAGCGAGCAAAACGCAAACGTCAATCGACAAGCACGCTCCCACCACACGATATCCCACCAAAGGACAAACCACCCCACGACCGTCCGCCAGACCCGCCGCCGCCTGTAAGAGACAAAGTACAACTCGGAGGAGAACAGAAGTCACCCAGAGGAGCAAAGAAGTCGCGTGAGAAATCACGTTTAGGGACAGGGCCTCATGATGGGCTAGGGACAGAGCCTCCGAGATCAGAAATGCAACGAGAGAGAAAAGGTGAGTCCATGTCGTTAATGCAGCCGCAGCCATTGTCAAACATCCACCCTTTTTCGTCGACACTCCGAGAGTGGCAGGCAGGAATCCAAGTGGACTGTGGCCCAGAATGGGACATGACGACGTGCGACGCAGCAGTAGAACGAGGACCACACCCTACCGCCCTGACAGCGGAAGCCATTGAGCTCTTCCATGATGACATCAGCTACCAGGAAAAGGCAGGATTCTGCCAAGTGTTCCTGTGGGACGAGCTCAGACGCCTACAGCCGAAGAACCTGAAGATCTCACCGGTTGCGGTTGTACCACAGGTAGGAAGGCGCGGACGGATCATCCTTGACCTATCCTTCCCAGTCTATCAAGAAGTAGACGGAATCATGACCATCATCCAGAGCAGTGTAAATGACACAACGGAGATCAAGGCACCAACAATACCAGTCAAAGAAATCGGAAAGGTCCTACATAGGCTACTCCACTTCATGAAGATGACCAGAGCGGGCAAGTGGATCCTATTCTCCAAGCTCGACATCAGTGACGGATTCTGGCGGTTGGTGGTACGGAAAGAAGACAGTTTCAACTTTGCATTTGTGCTCCCACAACTCCCAGGTCAACCCACCAGGATCGTGGTACCATCAGCAGTACAAATGGGATGGGTTGAGAGCCCTTCGTACTTTTGCGCGGTCACAGAAACAGCCCGAGACATCACCCAACACCTCATCGACACGGACGCCAGCCTCCCGGCCCACCCAATCGAAAATTCAATGACTATCCCGACCGTCCCGCTTCGAGCTCGCACCACTGAGCCCGACAGCTCCATACAAGTCTACGTGGACGACTTTGTCAATGCAACAACTCAGTCCACAGACGAAACGTATGTACCGAAGATCAGAAGAGCGTCAATCCATGGCATCCACTCCGTCTTCCCTGAAACAGCAACCACCAAGCATGCCAACGGGAAGGAACCAATCTCCGAAAGCAAGTTGAAGAAAGGGGATGGAAATTTTGACACCACAAAAGAAATGATTGGCTTCAAATTCTGCGGAATCAAGCGGACAGTTTGCCTGCCGGCGGCTAAGGCCAAACGGTTCATCAAAGAGACGCACACCATGTTACGACGCAAGCGCGTTCCCCTGAAGCTGCTCCAGACAGTGGTAGGGAAGCTTAGGCATGCAGCAGTCATCCTGCCTGCAGCCCGAGGCTTCTTCACCCCACTCAACAACATCATGAAGACAAGCGAGCGCTCGATTACACTCAACATCGATGCAAAATCAGCGCTCCTCGACA
>Ga0247839_1006387_pt1 | contig 13596 bp, 29 predicted proteins | sample LaCruzMarch2015__6_FD_192405 | JGI IMG/M metagenome (GOLD analysis project Ga0247839, IMG submission 192405) | Freshwater microbial communities from meromictic Lake La Cruz, Castile-La Mancha, Spain - LaCruzMarch2015_16m | ecosystem: Environmental > Aquatic > Freshwater > Lake | place: Spain...
GGCATAGCCTATGATTATTCAAAGTTCATTGTCTATGTAGACTATGACATCGAAGCCGAAGCGTTTGAATCATGCTTTACCGTGCGGGGATGCCAAGATGACATTGACGTCATTGAGGTAATTCGCGGGGAATATTGCACCGGCGAAACGCCTGTGTGCGAAGACGCTACGGTCTTTGTCAATGAAGATGAATTTGGCACGGTCGAAGCTGGCGGCACGCTTCAGGTGGACGTAGTGGACAGCAACGACGACCCAGTTAACACTTCGATTGTTGGCGGTAAAGTGGTCATAGACGCGCTGCCGTGCGACCCGTGCCCGCCATGTGACCCCGTTAGTGTTACCGTTAATAGCGATTCTCCGGCCATCTCTGTAGCCTCTGGTGGCTCGTTAAACATAACCAACGTCAACAGCGCGGGCACTCAGATTGGCACGCGCGTTGGCTCTGTTATTACGAATGCCAACATGACCCTTGACAAGGTGGACGGAACAACCTCCGCTATTGTTTTGGTTCCGGGTGGCACGGTCGCGCTAGTTCCGAATTGGACTATTGAAGGTACATTTGCAAGCCCGCAAAGTGTCACGGTCCCGGCGTGGGATTCGGCTTTTGAAGTTGCCACTCAAACAATCACGGGCGGCGGCACAATTACGGGCATAACCGTCAACGCCGTTTCTGTAGGCTCCACCTTTGTGGGGGTTGACCTTGACGGGGGCGATGCTGTTGTTATTACATTCACGGGAACAATCACTAAAATTGTCCTGACCTTTGTATAGCAACTATTATACTTCGTTGTTTGGGGTCGCTCCGTGGACACCGGCTGACTTGCCAAATATAATTCATTGGTACAGGTCAACGGTTGGGCTGACGCTTAACGGAACTGGCAAGTTCGCTACAAGGCTAAATGACCAAATAGGTACGATTGACTGGCTGGATTTGGCCGCGGGGTTTACCGTTAACCTGACCGACCCGGCTGTTCCAAATGGCACACAGACACTTACAAGCCCCTCAAGTGGCCCTGTAAGTGTTGACCGAGCATTGGGAGATGCTGCTGCCGGATGGGTTACAACACACCCCTTTACGGTGCTGTTGATTGCAAAACTTAGCTATACATCCGGCGCACCTTCGGAGTTTACCGAGCGCGTAGGCGGGGCATTTGGTTCTGCCGTTACCCTGTTCCGACAAAGCAACGTGCCACTAAACGGCGCAAACACAAACGAATGGAGGGCCGCAACATCTGGCAACCTGTTGTTAAATGGCGCGGGAGTAAACAGCATTAACTTTAACTCGACAACCGGGGCTAACCTGACTGTGGGGCAAACAACTCCTTACCAGATTGTCGCATTCCGAACCACAACAGGGGCAAACGGATTGCAGTTTGCAAGGAATGGTACAGTGCTGGTTCAATCAACCCCGACAACGCCACGCGTTTACACCGGATCACAATTACGCTTTAGCAATTCAACCGCAGCCATTACCTTTCTTGACTTAATTGTCATGAATGCTACGATGTCTGCGGGCGATTATACTAATCTCAAAACCTGGCTAAACTCCGAATACGGATTCTCATTCTAACATGAAAAACACATTACTGCTTTTCCTTTTTCTCCCTCTCTTTGCCTTCGGGCAACCCGTTATCATGGACGACGACGGTACGCCACGGACGGGGTTTGCCATCCCGACCTTGACCCCGCAGATTGGTTGTCCGTTTGATACGGGCTTTGTGTTCTGGTGGGCAATGGCGCAGCCCGGCGGTGGTGGCGATGCGGCTTACTTTCATTCAATGGCACCTTTTACCGATGGCGTGTATCACTTGGGCGTAGACGATTCGCACAAGCTGGCCCCGGCAACGGGCTGGTGCTTCATCTGTGTAGAAGGAACCGATTACAACGCGGTTGCTTCCGCTTGGGGCGTAGCCGATTCAGCGGGAGGCATTACCCCGGCTCCCGATTGCACTATGGTTCCTGATTGGTCCTACGTTCCCGGTACGCCGTGGAATCGCTTTAACTACGATGAGCCTTACGCGACTGCCTTGGGTGAGCGTTGGACTATTTGGCGGTCTAACAACGCGGATTTTTCGGCACCCTACGAATACAAAACCCCCCGGTTTACCTACTTCCCGCTTTACGGCCCTTATGATTACGTTAAAGTGCTGTTCACCTTTGAGAACGGAACGCAATGCTTTGAAGTGCTGGACCTGTCGGGATTGCGAGTTGGCCCCGTGGGCTTTGACGGGCAGCCCAAAGAACGGGTGGGATTTTACATCGAGGATCGCAAATTGAAAATCGGACAATGAAAAAACTTTGGCTTGCATTTTTGAAACTTATAGGTTTCCCCACTGCCGAACCCGAACAGCCGCCCGTAGTTACCCCTCCGGTTGTCGTTGACCCGCCCGTTATCGACCCACCGACATGGACGCTACCCGATACCTTCCACGGCCTTAACGGGGCACGGGCAATGCGTTCTGGCCTCAAGGCTGCCGGGAAGCATTGGTATGAACTGGATTTGGGCCTGTTTTCCAAACAAGGCGGGCCGTTCAACGTGTTCCGCAACGGCGGCACGGTTACAATGGGCGCACGGTTTGACATGGCCTACACGGGCAACGGCTACGCTAAGTCCGTAGGTACATGGCCTGCAATCTTTAGCCCTGAAAGAGTTGCTGAATTTAAGGCAAGAAACGGCAACGATACCCCGCCTTCGCTGATAGAGTTCGTGTCTGACTATGAACTTCGCATTGATGCACGGGAGCCATTCAACTATCATTACAACCTCAAGCAAGCGCAAGGGCTGTTGGGCTTCAAGATTCTGTACGTTGCAAACCCGTTTCAGGATGCTGCCGAACTTAGGGCTGTCATTCAATACTTTGGCGCCAATAACCTTGTAGGCATTGTGGCGGGGAATGAATTGAACAGCCCAAAAGCGGTGCGCTACGGCATTACACCGGAAGACGTAACCTATTGGGCGGCCACGCTTAAGCCGGTGTGTCAGGAGTTTGGTTTGCAGTTGGGTATAGGCTTGCCGCCCTATGAGTACGTGGACAACGAACTGAAAGGCATTGCGTTAAACGGCAAACTAGCCTCGGATAAGCGATTTGCCGAACACATCAAGGCCAACACCAGCCTGTTCGATTTCGTTTGCTTTCACCCCTACGGGCAACTCCCAGCAAAGGACAAAGCCCTTCCCTTTGAGCAGTACGTAAACGGGGTAATCTTGCCCGATGACTACGAGTTTCTTAAAGTGCAAGTTGCGCACTTCCACGGCATGTTTGGCCTGCCCATGTATGCCGATGAACACGGGCTGGAAAACCCCGAATATGGGCACGTCAACAGCGACCTTGCCGTCAACTGGCACATCAACCGGGGCAACGCTTTGGTTCAACTGGCTACCGAGTTTCCGCTTATGGGTTCCTGCTTTCAAGTTCTCTTAGGCGATGTTATTGAAGATCAGCCGCAAAGCCTGCTGTACGTTGAAAATGACAAGTTCGTCAAATCCCGCGAACTTCAGGCCATGCTGGACACATTTTAACCCCGACAAGGTTCCCGTCCGACCCTGATTCAATCGGGCGGGTTACAAAGCCATCCTTCGGGGTGGCTTTTTTGCTTAAATACTTATAAGCAAAAGTTCACTATCTTTGAGCAATGCGCACATCCGAAAACGGTTTGCAACTTATCACAGCACATGAGGGTTTTCGCTCAAAGCCCTATTTATGCCCCGCTGGCGTTCCCACAATCGGCTACGGCTCCACGTTCTACCCTGACGGCTGCAAGGTAACGCTGCAAGATAAGCCCGTTACAGAGGCCGAGGCGACCGCGCTACTTGCTGCCGCGCTCGAGGGCTTTGAGGGCGCGGTAAACGACCTAGTAACGGCAACCATAACGCAGGTGCAATTTGACGCGCTAGTTAGCTTTGTGTACAACGTAGGGCGTAACGCCTTTGTAAAATCTACCCTACTTCGCAAGGTCAACGCTAACCCGAACGACCCGACCATTTATGCCGAATTTGCCCGGTGGAACAAGGGCGGCGGCAAGGTACTGCCGGGGCTGGTTAAACGCAGAAAAGAAGAGGCTGAACTCTATTTCACATGATGGAAATACTACTTCAAGACGTGGTGGCGCAGGGGATACCCGCTTACCTTCAGTACGGGGCCATTGGGCTGATTGCTGTAACCGCAATCGCGTGGGGCTGGATTGAGCGCACGGAGCGCATCAAGATTCAGGAAGAGAAAAATAAGCTATACGATGAACGCAACAATACACAGGCGCAGCTTGACCGCATCTTAGAGGAACTTAAAGACATGAACCGATGAAGGACACGCTTGACCAGATAAGCCTAAACATCCGTTCATTGGTCGGGGCTAGGATTGAAAAGAATGGACAATATTTTTACATTCTTGCAAAAGATGGAAAGAGAACCAACATTAAAGCCCCCATCAATGAAGACACAGAACGGCTTAACTCTGCTGCTGATTTGCTGGCTTACGTGCTTCGCGGCTTGCCGTGCGCCGGAGCCGGTACGCAATAAGGCTAAAGCACAACGCTACGTGGAACGCATCAAGGCACTTGACCCTGATGCGTTGACGTATTTGAACGACACGGTATTTTCTGAATACATCTTTTCGGACACCGTTTACCTTCGCTCCATCCTTCGGGATACTTTGTTCCAATACCTACCGGGCGATACTGTTTTTATCCAGTCCGAAGGCACTACCGCCCGCGTTATCTTCCTGCCTGGCAACCAAGCCTCATTAACCCTGTCGCGTCCTACTTTGCCCATAGTGTTTACCGATACGTTTAGTGTTGCGACCAATATACAAACAACTCAAATAAGTGAAAAGCCGTTTTGGTCATGGTTAAATTCTAGCTGGCAAAAAATCAATACGGCTGCGCTTATTATAGGGCTGCTCTTCATTGTGCTGTTCGTTATCCGGTTTACCAACAAGGTAGTTCCATGACGGCAAACGAACTAACTAAAGCGATCCTAACCGTTATGCAGGCAACGCCCGGCTGCAAGGCATGGAGGCAGAACAACCATGCGACCAGGGGCCGTATAAACAACGCAACTAAAGGAGTGCCGGATATACTGGCCTGCTATCGCGGGCAGTTTACAGGGGTTGAAGTGAAGGTAGACAAGGACAAGTTAAGCGATGCACAGATTGCCTTTGCCGATGAATTACAGCGATGCGGTGGGGTGTACTTTGTGGCGAAAACACTTGATGACTTTTTAGTTTTCTGGAAAGAAAAAACCCCGACCACAAGGGCCGGGGCCATCCATGAAAACCAACACAACTAATTAAAACGGCAAGTCGTCTGCAAATTCCTCTGACTTTGCCGATGCTGGCACGGGGTCTTTTGCGGCCCTTTCAGCAACCGTAATCTGTCCGTCTGTCCAGTAAACTTTGCCGTTCCCGGTGTAATACCTTTGCTTTTTTGCAGCGCGCTCCTCTTTGGTTTGCGAAACGTAGCTGTTCACGTTCTGCCCGTAGTCATTTGTATTGTTCTCAATGCTGATTGTAATGCCGATTCCTTTTAGCTGCCTCGCCTTGATTACCTTAAGTAATGCCTCAAGGGTGTCAGGCTTCAGCCACAATTCCGCAAGTGCTGCCATGTATGTGTTGTTTTAAGATTATGTATTCTTTGCCTTTGTACCCGTACCAATCGCCATCAAAAGCAGGGCGAAGGTAGGTTAATTCTGCGCCCACCGGGATGGCGGGACAGTTGGTGTTATTGAGGAGGGTTGATTTCATGGTTTGCGGGTTTACCATTTTGCCGGGGTCGGTCAAATGGTTATAAATGGTCTTCAATAATCGGTAGCCAATTCTGCCCATCGCTTGTGTAGGTGTGATCCAAGAGGTTGTACACAACCATTCCGAGCGAGTCATCTAAATGGTTTTCAGCATCAAAAAAGTTCGTGAAAAACGGACTATGCTCCGTTGCAAATGTTACTAAGTAATTCATGTGTTAATTCCCTTTCACCAAATTACCGGAGCAATCTGACCATCAGGCCCGATAGCACCAAAAATACAAAGCACGCCTTCAATCACTCCCCAATCGTCAGCGTTGGGCAGTTCCCCGGTTATCGGGTCGTAGGCAAATTGGAAGGACCGGAAGCCCAGGTTCTTGTGCGTACCTACCCGCTCACCTTTGGCGTTCAGGCAATGGACGGTTTCGTAAATTCTCCAGACGTGGCCGTACTTATCCTTCCAGATTGACCGGCCCTCGACTTCATAACGCCAAAGGATTCCACCCGTTTCTTGGTAATGCTCCCATGAGGGTTTGTCGCCGGGGCAGTCCTCGCCAGCGGCAGACGGGAGGCATGATGCCCAGACCCATTCAGTAAACGAAGGACGGGCTTCTAGTGGGGTTTCTTTGGCGCAGGAGGCCACCAATGCCATCAAAGCAGCGGCCCAAATTAGGAGCCAAGGCAGGGCTTTGCGGTTAAGTTGCTTTTTCAAAATTTGTCGAGGGTCTAACTTGCTCATGTCAATCTTCATTTGGTACGTCGGCAATCGGTTCCTTGCGTTTGTCAGCCCAGTCGCCTGCATCGCGTTTGGCCCAGCAGTAGGCGACCCCGAGCATCCAGAGGGTTGAGGTTTCGGAAATGTCTTCGCACTTTGCTCCAAGCCACGCAACCCCGCTAATCAATGCCGAATTTGCTGGGTCGTTGTAGGCAGACAGCTTCTCAATCCACTCATCTCCAATCTGGTCGTAAACGTAAACAACGTCAACGTAGTAATCCCATTTAATAGACGGCCCCTTGGCTATCCCGTGCGCCCTTAATTCAATGACGCAGTTGTCAATCTCCCATTCACCAGAGGCTTCCCAGCGTCCGGTAGGGTTGTAGCATGAAGGGTGGTCAAGTGTAATAAGGTCGTTCATGGTTAACCGATTGAAGTCATTAATGAAGGGTTCGCCTGATTGGCCAGTTCGTAGTTGCGAGAGAAGTTGTGCCAAAGAATCTTGCGCCCATCGGCTAATTTGGCAAAGGGGGTTGAATGTGTGTGCCCACTTTTGCCATTAAACACTGTTTCTTTGCCTGTGTTAATGTTGCGCACCTTAGTGCCGAGGGTAATGTTGTAGGGGATCATGGTAGCATCGTTTTAAGTTGTTCAATCTGCGCAGCCGATGCCGCATCCGATGCCGCATCCGATGCCGCATCCGATGCCGCAGCCGTTGCCGCATCCGATGCCGCAGCCCATGCCGCAGCCCATGCCGCATTCGTTGCCGTTGCCGCATCCGTTGCCGCAGCCCATGCCGCATCCGTTGCCCATGCCGCATCCGTTGCCGCAGCCCATGCCGCATCCAATTCATCTTGAGTTGCTTCGCCGTTCGCGAAGCGTTCAGCAACGTTGCAAGCCTTCACACTTCGCGCGTCGGGTTCCGCGATTAGCTTCAATGCTTCGCGTGCGCACCAGACGGCAAAAAGTCTATTTGCCCGCTCGTCCAAAAAGTTAGTAACTACCCAAATTCGGTCCCCCGCCGGGCAGGCTTCAATGTTCAAAATGTCCAGCAGCGTCCCCTGCCAGTCTTCGGGCAGGAACCTAACCGGGTCGTAGCATGGAGATTTTGAACGGATGTCGTTGATGGCGATCATAGTGTGTTGTTGTGAACTGATGAAGCAAAGATGCACCCCATTTTCCAGCGGTGCAAGTTTTCGGCACTTTTTCTACACATTTTTTTTATGGCAAATCAATGCCGTCCCTGCGCCGGTAAATCATAAGCATATTAGCCGCCGTGTTAATTACATCCAGCATGTTGTCTTCTATGGATTCATGGTTGGGTTCGCGGCCGGCCAGTAGTACCCCCAATCGGGACATTTTTTCTGATATACGAACTAAACATACCCGTTCGGGGCTGATCTGTGCCTGTTGTGCCGATAGGTTGTAATTGCTAAACACGTCCGTCTCGGTAGCATAATCCTCAGACTTGCTGCGCATAATCTTTAAACACTCCTCAAAAATGACCTGCGCCATTTCATCGCGTTCACTTGCTAACATAAAAAATGTGTTTGGTTTCTTGTTTGTGAGCGGGAAAGGTACGAATTTAGCGGCATGGAAACCACAATAACCAAAGCAATGGCAGAGGCCCTGACCAAGTTTCAGGCGACCTGCCCAGACATTAACCTTGACGGTAAGGTCAAATTTGGCAATACTGAATTTAAGTACGCCACACTTGGCAACATTTTAAAGTTGACCAAAGGGCCGCTAAAAGAGGCTGGCTTGGTAATAAGCCAGCCCATTCTTGGCGACAAGATTATTACCGTACTGACATGCCTTGAGGACGGCACGGCCTTGCGGGCAGAAATGACATTGCCGAACCGCAACAAGCTACAAGACACCGGGGCCGATATAACGTACTGCCGCCGTTATATGTATGTGTCTTTATTAGGCATTGTAGGCGAAGATGACAAGGACGCGGAAAACATGGGCGAAATCCCAAAGAAGGCAAAGAAGCCCGTAATGAATAAGGCAATGTTTGACAAAGCCTTAGCCCGTATTGGCGATGGAGAGCCTGAAGTTACCGCCCGCGCTTTGGAACTGCTGGACATCCCAGAAAACTTCCTTAAGCAACTGCGAGCCGCTGAACAATCCTTAAGCGCATGAGTTGGGAAGCTGACTTGCTTGATTATGCCCTAAGCGGTGAAGGCGATCAGCCGGAAGGCGGACCAGCCAGCGAAGGCCAATTAGACTACCTTGAGTACCTGGTGCTGGATGGCCGCGTCAACTTAACCAAGCAATGGCTCCAGCATTACTATTGCGTTCGGGATTCGCTGACCTTCAATCAAGCTAACCAACTCATTGAACTGGTCAAACAGTTTGAACTTGATCCGGTGTGCCCTACAATGAAGGAGATTGGCGCGATGGTGGAAAGGCGGGCAAACCGTGAAGATTAATCACACGTTAATAGTACGCAAAGGCTTACCGTAAGATCAGCCAAGCGTCATTCAAGGCCCGATGCGTTTAGGCGTATCGGGTTTTTTGTGCTATGATTTTGTGTAAAAAAAATGTGTTTGGCAAATATTTTCCAGAAAGAAGGGTTTTCTGGCGTTTTTTTGGTGTTTAACCGTTTCTTAGTTGATAGACTGCTGGTTGTATTGTGTTGTCTTTCAAAACATCTAACAAATAAAATGCAAGTGGAGATTGCTTTGAAGCAAAAGAGGGTTTTAGGCAAACGTCCAAAAAAAAGGACGCTGCTTACCCTCTCAAAATGCAATGCGGAGCCATGCCCATCGCATAAGACCGGGAGCGACCCCGGGGGCTGAAAAGCCCGGTCCACTAACTATTAACCCAACACGACAGCGTTGCTGCCCAAATACGTTTTCAGATGCCTTCTGACGCGGTTAGTGGCCCGCTTTGTTGGTTTGGTGTGAGGCGATCCTTTCGCGTCCCAACTGGCTACTAAGGGCGCAACCCTTAGCGATGCAAATATAAACAAGGTTTGCGAAAAAACAACCCCGATACTTTACGGAAAAATAAATGTAAGAAAAAAGCCCAAAAAGTTTGGTGCTTCGGGATTAACGGCGCAACTTAGCGGCCATAACCAGATAAGCCATGTACGCAACAGACCGAATTTACTATCGCTCAATAGTTGGGCCAGGAACTTCTGAGATTCAAAATTGCTCAGACATTGAACAATTAAGAGAATGGCACAAATTGTTTGACTTAGAAATATCCAAACTAAATAAACAACTTGAAGAAACTAGCCATCAATCAGACAGCCAAAAATATTTTAGGCTATCAGGATTTATAAAGGTTCAAAAAACAATTCGCGCTCAATTAAATAATAGAATACACATAATTAAGGGCACTTTAAAAGAACAGCGCGACATTATTCTTTTAAAAAGAAGTGAAAAAACCGTAAATTTTTTAAAGTACAAACTTATAGAGCTTATAGGCCAAGATGCTGTTTTTTCTCTTCTTGATGATTTTACACAAACCGAAGAATATAGGTGTGGTTATACTCAGGCCGAATTAGATCAAATGGCGGCAGATGCGGCCGATAAAACCAGAAGAGGGTCATTAAAACGCAAAGCGAGACTGTCTTCAAAAAAAGAAAATCAAGCATGAAACGAATCCAGAATACACCGGCAACTATCCTACTTACCGAGAAACAGGCGCAACTGATGTATAACGAAGGCCCGAATGAAGGCGACCCTAGCTGGCTGCGATTGGGCATGGAGGTTATCGTAACCCACAAAAGCCATTACTTCCCGATTGTCATTGCCAAGCCAAGCCACAACGGCAACATTAGGCCGGAAGACAAAGAGGGCATTTTTTGGCTTTCACAACTTGAGGGCGATGGACTTTGACGTTCCTCTGACCTGGACACCGGAAGTGACGGAACTTTTTTTAGAGTTCATGAAACTTCGCAAGGCTAAGCGCAAGCCATTGGCTACCGAGCGAGGCGTAAAGGCCCGCATAGCCAAGCTAGAGCGCCTCAGCGGCAATAACATGGAGTTGAAACGCAAGATTATAGAGCAGACGCTAGACGAGGAATGGCTAGACTTCTATGAACTCAAAGAAGACCAAAAGGTGAGCAAATGGGACAGGATACTATAAGCAAACAAGAAGTATTGGACGGCATTAAGTACGCCAATATTTCAATGGGTATTTACCTGACCAATGACGAAACAGACATCCGCCTGTTGGTTAACTACACCTTTGATGCTCTGACCGCAATAGGGGCAACGGCTCTTGAACTAATGAAAGCCCTTGAGCGCGTTGAATTGACGCAGGCCGAACTACCGCGCAACCTATCCGCTAGCTTTTTTAAAAACGCTGTGCTGACCTTGAGGGCTAAAACCAAAGAGCGGCAGCAACAGGAAGAAGAAACGCGGGAAACCAGCGAAGCGGACAAAATGTCATATGTAGAGATTTACTATAACCATTACAAGGTTGGCGGGGCGACATGGGCGCATTGGTCTGCGGGTAGCGCATGGATAGCCAGGTTCTTAAAGTTAGACCTTGAGCCGTTTATGGAAAAGGCGCGGGCCAAAGTGTCCAGCGACACAAGAGACGAAAGCCTAGCCAAGGGATTGCGCACAATGGTTGCCAACGTTGAACCCAACAAGGTAGAGGCCGAGGCTGGCCGCATGGCCGTGCAGGCTTATTTCAGGGAACGCTTCGACAAAGAAATACAACCATGAAAACAAAATGTCCATTTCCACAAGAAAAGCCCATTATTATAAGCATAGACGAAATTCGGGGCGAATGTGGTGGTTTTATTCACCCCGAAGACATAACCCACTTAACAATTAGGGTGATGGTAAGAGTGAAGGCCAATGTTTCCTATAAATATGCCAACAAGGAGCTAACCATAAAGGACTTGAGTGAAATAATAAAATTAAGGCAATAGGGTAATGCAAAAGGTAGAGTTCGGATGGATAATGGAAGGCGGCAAGCTGGTGCTAAACAACCGGCAGGCGTTCACCGAGCGCGTGGCTAGGACCTTTAAGGATGGCGCACGGGGTGTTATGGTGCTGGAAGAGTTGCAACCCAGCAAGAGCAGTTGGCAGCTACGTTACTATCATGGACCTGTCATGGACATGGTTCTGAAGTACATGCTGGATGCCGGCTATGAGGTCACAAAGACTCAGGCCCGTGGCTATGTAGAGGCATTGAACCCCTATCTAAAGCAGGCTATCCAGCACAACAGCGGAGAGGTTGCCGAGGTTCGCATATCGCTTTCAGATTGCAGCAGGGAGCAAATGAGCGAGGTTATAGACTGGACGATCCGCTTGCTGGCCGAGGCTGACTACATTGTGGAGAGTGCGGAAGAGTGGAGACAAAACATGGGCATAAAATAAATCAACATGGCAAATATGAGTTATTGTAGGTTTGAAAATACCTACCGGGATTTACAGGATTGCGCAGATGCTTTAGCGGAGGCCGGCAGTTTAAAACAAACACAGGCCTACAGGAACAAAAGAGAGGCATATTACGTGCGTCAATTGGTAACACTTTGCCGTGTCATTGCAGAGGAATACGGTGAACAGCTGGACAAACCATGATTATAGACCAGCAAAAAAAGGCGATTGAGGTGGTAAATGCGATTTTTGCCATTGACATAGGGGCTAATTGGGAGAGCCGTAGGGCTATCTATGTGGTTGCCCGCAGGCTTATATCGGTCTGGCTGCTTTACAACGGCTATACGGTTGTTGAAATCGGTCAGATTATGAAGCGCGACCATTCAACCATTAGTTATATATCTGGCATTCATTGCAACTACATTATGGGCGGCGACAAGTACAGCCGAGTGTATGCGGTTGCATTTGAGCACTTCATGGCACTCATGCAGGGCAAGGAACCTAAAGAAACCATGACCCCTGATGAATACAATTATTTAATCTATAGACCAAAATCACATGGAAAAAAAGGAAAGGGTTTACCAGTCAGTCGTTAATTGCGATTACAAGCGGTTTGTGGCTATTGCTGAGCGCAGAACGGGCATACAGGTTCACCGTCAGCAAAAGAAGAGGTCTACCCCACAAATTATGGTTAGGCGCATGGTTTACAACTACATGGGCGAGTTGGGCTATTCGGACTCAATGGTGTCGAAAGCTAGCGGCATAAACCGAACCACAATTATTTACCACAGAAAGCAGCACAACAGGCTAATTAACGAAGACACTATTGTGGCTACCCGATACCGTGCCATATTTTGCGAATTGCGGTTGTGCTTTATGCGCGGTACAACGCCAGACGCGGCGGTAGTGGGAAGGGCCGGAGCCAGTCCCTACGTTTACCCCGGTGTGGAGCCGCCGATTGGACTGGAAACTTTCAATCAAATGTTTGACCAATAAATCATGCAAATGAACTGGATTTTATTTTTTACGCATTGGATAGCCTTCATTGTGGGCTTTTGCGTGGCAGTATTCCTTACGTATAAACGGCGACAGGTGAGGCTTAAACGAAGGCTGAGAAAATCTAAGTAACTTTGGTTATGCGAAAACACATAAACAGCATCACGGTTACGCGACCAAGCCACGCATTAACTTACGTGGACATAGAGTGCGACAATGTTCACGCCTCTATGCCCATCCTGTTTACTGCGGACAGGCATTGGGATAACCCAAAGTCTGACCAAAAGATGCAAAAAAAGCACCTTGATTGGGCGGTTGAAAATGGGGCGTTGATAGTGGATGTGGGGGATTTGTTTTGCGCTATGCAGGGGGCTGGCGATCCGCGAGGCAGCAAAAGCGATATTAGGCCCGAACACATGACGGGGCGTTATTTGAACAGCCTTAGCAGCACGGCGGCTGACTACTTTAAGCCATATGCAAAGCAGTTTCTTGCTCTGTTCTACGGCAACCATGAAACATCGGTTATTAAAAAGAAAGAATATGACCTGACCGAGCGGCTGGCGCACGACCTTTCGCGCGAGGGTTCGGATGTTCAAAAAATGGGTTATTCGGGGTATATTAGGCTTAACATGAGGCGCAAAAACAGCGGCGACCGCAAGACGTTTACAATTTACTGCAACCACGGAAGCGGCGGCGGTGGTATTGTAACGAAGGGCGTTATACAGACCAACAGGCGGGCGGTGTTTGTTGCAGATGCGGACCTTGTTGTTTCGGGGCACATTCATGAGGCGTGGATGCTGGAG
>Ga0247839_1006393_pt1 | contig 13587 bp, 28 predicted proteins | sample LaCruzMarch2015__6_FD_192405 | JGI IMG/M metagenome (GOLD analysis project Ga0247839, IMG submission 192405) | Freshwater microbial communities from meromictic Lake La Cruz, Castile-La Mancha, Spain - LaCruzMarch2015_16m | ecosystem: Environmental > Aquatic > Freshwater > Lake | place: Spain...
TTGGTCAACGCCTCTGTCTTGATCTTAACACCTTCAAAGTACTTGGTTGCACTTTCGCTTTTGGTTTTAACCGCAGTAACCTTTGCAATAGTGATGCCCTTAGTACCATCAGTTTTTAGCAGTAAATCTCCAATGTTCACGCTGCCTTCTTTGCCAAGGTAGCTGTATTCAGTACCAACACCGTTGAACTGAACACTAAATGTAAACGGCATAACCACTTCAACATCTTTCTTAGAGAAAGAACGAACTCCGCTGCCGTCTTTCATTTCTAGGACATATTGTCCAGTGCTGTCTACAGCTAACCCGACGCCGTATGCATTGTCAGCTTTAACTTTAAATAGTTTGCCTTTCATTGAACTGTTTCCTTTTTGTTCTACTTCTTCGTTGACTTTTACTAGATTGCCAGTATTCACTCGACCAGTGCTGGTGCCGCTGTGCAGATATTTTCCATAAATGCAGTTGCCATAAGCTTGCTCAATCTTAATGTGCCTAGTTCCATTAGGCTTGCGAACTATGTCGCCTGTTTGAAAGTTGTGTGTCATCGTCTTAGCCTTTTGTTTACTCTTCTTAGTATAACTGCCTTCCCAGCAATTGTCAAGCAAGTTAAAAACATCTTCATCTGCCCAACTCATCAGCGTTGCTTACCATAGCTAAAGCCATCAACTTTAAATGGCTTGTATTGGTTCTTGATCATGTTGATCAAATTGTCTCGTTCGTAAAGTTCACGAGCTTCTTGAATACGTGCTGCAATACCAGGCCAATCGTCAAGGAAAAATTTAACGTCGTAACTATATGTATTGTATCCGGCGCCGCCGCCCGTACAAGTGTGAATACGAGTACCTTTGAGAATGTCGCTGGCAAAACTATAGGGTTCATGACTGGTCTTAAAAGAGATACGTCCGCTGAATCCAGGATAGCCGCAAGGTTTAGATGTGCCGTCTTCAAAAGTTCTGCTGCTACCCCAGTTGGTAACGCCATTGTGCGGACAACTGTGGCTATTGCTAACACTGTCACTGTAGGTAAGATCAAGCGATGCAATTTTTATTGAGAAGCTATCGCGAATTTTATCCCAGCGGGCAGTATCACTGGGCCAGCCTCGACTTTTTGCGTTAAGCCAAAACACTTCTGGATTGAGGTGAATCCACTTGATTACACTATCGAAATCTGGTTGATTCCACATGTCAGAAAGTTTGCGTTGGTGTAGCAAATAACGTGCTCTGTGATGCATACGATCAACCCTTAGCTTTTTAAGGTGGCTTACATAGCCACGCTTACTAGCGTAAAGCTCTTTGGTCCAAGGGCAAATATAAGCCTTGGCTTTTTTGGCATTGTCTACAGGAATCATTGTAGAGCCGGATTTGTAAACTTGAATTGCGGGCATGTCACAGACCTATTGTTTGCTTGTCTCTCACAATAGCACGTCGCTCCTCCATGGTCAAGTGCTTTGCGTTATAATCTCCAGGAATTCTATTGCCGTCGTTATCAGTATAACCATACCGCCTACGACTCCATTCTTCTTCTGCATCTTCTTTGCTGAGATATTCACCGCTCCAACTGTCTACCACGTCAGCTATTTCTAGCAGCGCAGAGATCACACTGGATTTGTCTCCCCAACCGCTTTCCATGTGGCTGTTTGTTCTATTGCTTTGGTTGAGCCAATGTGCTCTACGTCTTAATGCTTCGGCTAAACTATCCATTACGAGTTCCACCTTAATAAAAACATAGTTAAGTGTCGTTGGTCGCCATTAAACTTTAAGTAACGCTTTTTGTCTTTTTGAACAACAGTAAAACCCTGATTCCACAACCAATCTTCAAAACGTTGATCTCTATAGTTACCAGCAGTATACTTCTTGGGCCAACGAGTTTCACTTAGCTTGTTGCCGTAGTACCATTTCTGGTACAGCTTGTCTACAAAATCAGGTTCTAAAATCATTTTGGAAACTGCAAATAATATAAAGTTGCGTACTTATCGTCAAAAAACTCTATGTAATAGTCGTTGATTAGAAATCCTTCAGCTGTAAATTTATACACACTTGAATCAAATGTTGTTTGAACCCACTTAACACGGTTAAGTGCAGCCAGAGTATGTTCTTCGCCTACGCATATTTTCATGACCACCTCAGTAAAAACAGTATGATAGCGTGTGAATCCACAAAGTCAATAACCAATCCTTGACGAGTACCGTTGTGAGTTTTTAGCCAATGATCAATCTCGTCATTGTTGTCGACGTAGAACTTGAAGTCAACAATAATAACCAAATTGTTGAAAAATATAAACCGATTGTTCATGACCACCTCAGTGTAAAAAACATAGCATCTTTGTCATCTTCAAACTCGATGTATGTACGTGTTTTTTGTAATAGCAAACCAGTAGAGTCGGCGGCATCGAGGTTATCTACAAACCTCCACCTGTTTTCGTTAATATCTTTGGGCATGGTTTCATAAACCCAAGCTGCAATATTATCAAAAGAATGCTTGGTGGTGTCTAGTAGTATTTTCATGACCACCTCAGCATAAACATTATGTAATCTCGTTCATCTTTGAAGCCAACAAAGACCTACTCCATTCCGCAAATCCCATCGGCAATATACTTCCCCGTATAATCCATGGTAACACGCTCCCACTGCCAACGATATTTTCCACGACAATTTTCACTGCACCAAGCATTTACCCGTGTTCCATAGGTCACATTTCCCCACATTGGGTCTACCATGAATTCAAGATATTTGTAGGGGACAACAGCAACATACAGATAACCATGAAACTGATCACACACCCGGTTGGCCCTGCTATTGAAATCTGGATCGTTCCAACGCAGGTAGCTTTGCCATGACTGAAATCCACTACGTTTAAGGACCCTGTCCCAGCGCCATTCTAAAAATCTATATTTGATCTGTAGTAGAGGATTCTTGGGCTTTACGTTGTTCACAGCAGCGTTTCACTTCTTCATCACTTGGATTTACCTTTACATACTTTCCAGATATTTTTACCACATTTCATACAGAACATTGGAGCCTCGCCATCACGCTGATTTGCCCTGATGGCTATCCAGTCTCGGTATTGCCCACGTCCATGTGAGCAAAGTAGTTGTATGATAAATCGAATCATTGCTCGCCCTCCTCTGTGATTGTAAATTGCCCATGCCGGTCTATAGGAATTAACTCAAACCACACAAGAGTCATAAATCCTGCTAGTGCGATAGACAACACAGACAAAAAGAAAAGACCTCCTGCCGCATTTTTCCACGCCCACACAGCTACAATCACTGCCACAAGGAGGTGAATCAATAGATAAGCACTCATTGAGGAGGCGCTTTCCTCAATGATCTTGCAGTGTTGATCACCCAATGAATCTTCTCTGGGTCGGGTTTTTCTTCTAAGAGTTCTTGTGCAATCGTCTCAATCAACTTTAGAGCGTAATCTAGTTTTTCCATTTTGTTCTCCTATAAAATATACTAGACAACTCAATAACCAAAGTCAAGTCAGAACTTGCCTTAAATCCATTTTAGTTTATTATATTGTGATCAACTAACGTTGATCAGTTAAGTATTTCGCTTTGCTCAATCCTTAACATATTCTTCTTAAGAGATATTCTATCTAGATTCTGATTCACACTTAGCCTTGTTACAGGCTAAGAGAAAAAGTACTCTATCTGAGTTCTTTCAACACTCTCATATTCAAAAACCTACTATGTAAGGTAAAGGCGGTTGTGCTGTACCTTTTTACTTTGTGCTTAAAACAGCGCGGACTCGCGAGATAACAATATGAGCAACGATCTCGCCGTCTGTAGGATCCAATTGTCAGGATTGCCTACTCATTATCTCCAGTCACGGAGACACGATTACGGACTTACAAGGTGTGCGAGAATCACACCAGGAACACCACCAGATCCAACCGTATAAAAATACGGGCTCAAGGTGACCTCACGGCTAAACTGTGTTGTTATATAGCCTATACTTGCCTTTAGAGTGTTGCCTAATATTTTTTAAGTGTTGCCCGCTTTAATGTTAACCATTGTATACACCAATGTCGACATTATCAGCACTGCGAGGACGTGGAGGAAGAACTTTAACAGTAAGGTTAATCCAACTTTCCATGCCCATTCCGTCGTGAGCTTCTTGTAGGACAATTTCAAGTCCTTCTCTGACCCAAAATTGTTTAAATTCGTTCCAAAGATCTTGATTGGCAGCGTGTCCTGCTTTAGCTGCTTGAAGCCAAGTTCGACGGGTGTAAGCTTTTACTTTCTTCAAAGGAACACGGCCATGTTCAATTTGATCAACTAACTCAAATCTTATACTGTTGAGCCAATCTTCAACATCAACACGATCACGGCGCACAGCTTCCATGTCGGCTGAGGCTTGTGCTTCGAGCCCTTTGATGTTTGCCTGCTCAAGTTCATCTAATGTTTGTTTTAGTTTTTCACCAAGTTTCATTTGGGTGTTCCTTTAATTTTTTTAATTATAGCAGTAACAATTGACTCGTCTGGTAGTATTCCACGTGACGGCGGTGGAGCAGGATTTTTAGCCAAGTTTTTCATACCTTTTTGCAATACTAAATGCGTCTTTGAGACTGAAACGTGTAGCAGCAACGAACTCTTCGGTTCTGCTGCTGGGCATGGGTTCATAGTGACGGTTCAGATCACTGTCTAGTACAGTGCCTCCAAACACTACAACACACCACAAATCCTGGCCACGTTTTTCAATAGTGATGTCTTCTGCAATCTCAAACCGTGTTGCGTATGGGCTAAGAATTTCTACTACCTTTTGCACTTTTCTTGTTGCACTACGAATCACAAAATCACAACGTTCACAAAATATCGAATGATTCACTTGCGAACGTTCGACCAACCCCCGACAGCTTGCACAAACACATTTACTGTATTTTAGTTGATGTTTGTGTTTCTCGATTAACCGTTTCATCCATTCGCCCATTGCGGTATTCCTTATTCTCCGAAGAACTCTCGCAGATGAGCAAGCACCTGTTTAGCATCCAATGGTACTTCTACCATGAAGTCACCATCGTTAAAGATCACAATCAGTTCGTCAAACTTGTTTATTTCGATAGTGGTAAAGTTATCCATATCTACCTTTTCATCTACAGTTTTCATTATGCAAATCCTATGTTAAGACCGTTTACAGTTTTGTTTTAGTGTCACAGGCTTGACACTTGCGCCACCAATCAGTGATCAACTCGCTCATGCCCAATGTGAAAATACCAAAAAATGCTCGTTCAAAACCGTCAACTGGTTCGCCAGTTTCAAGACCATCTTTAAACACATTGTGACGACGATCACAACGGCACTTTTTACAATAGTGTATTTCTGTTTGACTCATTGGATTTCCTTTTTAAGTTTGAGCGAATGCTCACGCAGTTTGTCAAGCAATGCATCGTTGCCAATGTACTGCATACCTATGCCAAGTGCAGCCCATGCCAGTTTATTAGCAGCACCCATTGCATCGTTGGCTTTTCTAACAGCACTGAGTTCTGCCCGTGCAAGACCTTTGCTGAACACTCGATCGTGCTCTGCACGAGCAGCAAGCATAGCTTCAATAGCAATGTCGACAGCGGTTTTCATTCTTAGTCTCTGTTTTTCAATTTGATTATCGACGCTTCGATCTTTTCAAGTTTTTTCATGCTGTCGTTGTATCGACGTTCAGCTTGGGCATTATACTGATCTAGCGTTCGATGCTCGTGGTATGAAATAGTTGCCCCGATTGTTATTGCAACTATTATCACGGACCATCCTGCAACTGCCGCAGCGGCGAATAATTTATCCAATCAGTCCTACTTTCTTGTATGTAAGGTCGTATCAATTGCATAAATACTTAGCATAGGAACAGATAGATGTCAACTAGAAATTGTTACACTTACCTAATAGGGTGGTCAAAAGAAAACAAATATTATTACGGTGTTCGTTATGCAAAAAATTGTATGCCATCTGATTTATGGAATACGTATTTTACAAGTTCTGTGTTTGTAAAACAGCATAGAAAACTATATGGCGAACCGGACATTGTTCAAGTCAGACAAGTCTTTGGCAATAATTCGCAAAAAGCTAAATTATGGGAGGACAAAGTCCTAAAAAGGTTAAATGTCAAAAACAATTTAAAATGGCTTAATCAATCTAATAATTATTCTTTTAAAGGCGTTGATTCGTCGTGGAACGAAGGATTAACTAAAGAAACCTGTGTATCATTGAGAATCGTATCAGAAAAAATTAAAGAAGCTCGCAAGCATAAAAAATGGAATACTCGTGCAGGTACAAAAAACAGCACCGACCATAATGTAAAAAATTCCTGGCGTCAAATCATAACAAAGAATCCTAAATTGACATTTGCTAACTATTGCGAATTTTCTAAATTTTGTGAAGACCGATATATAAACGGCATATCTCCATGTGAGATTGCATCCGAATTAGGGTTATATTACACAACTGTTACCACTGCTTTAGAAAGAAATGGTATAGATGCAAAACTAAATCAATCATGGACTAAAATAAAAAAGAGATATCCAGATTTTAGATTTGCAACGTACAACGACTTTGCAGCATATTGCCAGTCAGAAAGTTTAAAAGGTAGAAAAAGATGGCACCTAAAGATAGAACTCGGACTATCAGAAGATGCCATCAAAAAAGCATTGTCTTATTCTTTGTGACGAACTAGCCATTCGTTACTGATAATTTTAAAACTGAACGACGTATCTTCATTGCATTTGTATACAATGCCTTCGCGCAGTTTTGCATGAATGCTAGGACCATCTGCAAGCGCAAGACCCTCGTCTACAGAGTCGGGTGCTTTACAAGCAGTTACAAGAACCGGAACATGATCTATCCCTCTAGTCTCGCAAAAATGTCTGCGCATACTAGGCGGAATGTATTCATGTTTTTTAATATCGAACATATCAAAAACAGAAAACCGTTGTCCTTTGATATTTTCTTTGTTGCCCTGGATAGACTCTCCCCAAATCTCTCCTTGAACAGCTACACCATTTGGAATACGATCACCGATCTTGATAGCCATAGCAACAAGCGTGTTGTCCTTGTTCTCATCGGTTACTTTAAGTTCAAGGTTGCGACTGCAAACACGAAGTTCACCTTCCCAACGGAAAATAGTGCAGCTGGTCCCATCCAGCTTCATAGTAACTTCGTAAGTAACTGCACCCTTGGCTTCGATCTCAGGGAAGCAGTTTTGAATACGCTCTTGATCAGTCTTGGGAATAAGTGACGTAGGAAACATACCACGAACTTGTCCCTGAAGCTGTGCAGGGATCTCGGGCTCCCACTTCTGGATGCCAAGAACTTCGGTCAAATCAAGACCCTCAACTAGTTCTACGAGGTTTTGAAAGTGGTCCTTCAATTCCATATTCACGTCTCCATTCTAAAAAGTTTTTTCCAGTTTGTTCTACAAGTCTTGATCGTATAGCGTGTTTTGATAAACTAAGAAAATCAGAAATATATGTAAGTGTTTTACAGTCTCTTATCATACCCAAAACTACATCTATGTTAACATCTATAAATCCAGGGTGTTCTTTTCCATGAAATACAGGGGTAATAGCTTTTATTTCACCTGAAGAGTATTTTTCTTTCAAAGTTTTTGATATTTTTTGAGATACTTCTTTCTTTTTTTCTTCTGTTTTTTCTAATTCTCTTTTTTTCGAGGCTTCGGACATTACTTGACTAAATTCTAGGGGTCGTTTTCCTCTACGTTTATTTCCTTGCATCTTATACAGAAGTTTTCTTTCTTCTTCAGACCAAGACTTCAGAGTATTCCCACCATCACCACCTTCGGTCATATTATAGCCATTAGGGTATAAAGAGTTTAATTCTTTAATCCAAAATTTCTCACGCTCGTTTAGTTGTTCATCTGAATTACAAGTCTCTATTTCTATAATTTCAAAAGAATGATAACCATAATGGTTCATAGAGTCGTATAAGTACCTGTTTACTTTATTTTTTGCAGATTTTATATGACCAGAAAATCTTTCTTCCAGTGAACGATTTGTTTTCCCAACGTATATCTTACCATTATTCTTGTTTACTATCTTGTATATCTTCATTTTCACTTGACCTCACAATTTGATTGTCAAGTTTATTTATATACTTAATTCCATCTTTTTCGATAATATCGAAACAATTTTCAAGTTTTAGTAGTAATCCTTGGGAAGTAGTTCCACGCAGTTTAACAGTGCGTAGACGTTCACCTTTAACGCCGTTGTATTCACGAGGCTCTTGTCCTTTGCTTAGGAACGGTGCAAGCGCATTTGGCACCCAGCTATCAATCTCAATGTAGATAGCACTGTCACCAATGTTGTATTCGCCTTTTTTGACCACAACCTTCCAACCATCAACTACCGCCACTTCAATAGCGTCAGCATCTGGGATAGGTCGAATGTCTGCAATTTTACGAATTGAAGCAAGTTTACGCATCTGTGTCTCCGTGTCTTTGTTTACAAGTCACAATAGCACAAAAGGCACCTGTTGTCAAGTGCCTTTTGCTTCACGCCAATGTGTAAGAAAGTTGTTCATGTAAGCACGAATATTTTCTGCACCCACAGGATTAGCACTGTGAACATGAAACCCAAATCCTGCAGGCAGTTCAAGTTCATTGTCCATGATATAGTCACACAACCACTTGGCAAAAGTAAAGCCAGTCTTTTCCCCGTCGCTAATAATGTAGTGAACGTCGGCAAGGTCGTGATCAAAGCTAATGAATTTTGGCAAGCCATACTGCTTTACTGCCCACACTGCGTCATCCATGGTTCGGCAAATGATCAGATCTTTATAAGGACCATAAGCATAACGTACATCGGCAGGAAATCGCAGATCATCTAAAAACAGTGTCCAATTCAAAGTTATTCTCCTTCAAACCCAAACAATTCGATCACAGTGAAACGAGGGGTGATATACATCTGCCCACCTTCTTTTTTCCAAATACGGAAGTAGAAGTCATAGATTGCTTTTTCAGCATCTCCACGAGTATTAAACCAGTTGTCCGAATACGAATCGCCGAACAAGTATTCACCCGGCATGCCTTCATCCCAGTTAGTGGCGATAGGGCGGGTCATAACACCTTCTTTGGACATTTCACGGATTACATATTTTCTAATAAACATTTCATTCTCCTCTTGGTTACGTTTTTAAAGTAATACATCATAGTGTAGAAGTCAAGATTTTGTGTTCATTCCCATCCAACGAGCGCATTCTTCCCAACGAACATTAGTAGAGATATGTTTTTCGATATGATCAAGAATCATCTTACGCCCATCACGATCTTGGAAACGACCAAACACATAGTTAGGTGCAAACGAATCGTTGTTCTTGATAGTAGGCATCCACTCCTGTGCATAACGTTTGCGATCCAGTCCTGAAGCAACAACAGTGTTGTAGTAACGGTCGTAGCCTTCGATCTTGCTATGTAGCTGCTTGGCAAACCGTGCTGCAAAGTCATGCACACGATCTGCTTCATGTTGCGGCAACATAGACAGCACATCGTCGATTTCTTCATGTAGAATCAATTCAACAATGTGTCGATCGAATCGGATCTTATCAACAGTCTTGTGGATTCTAACATATTGGTCTGCTTTGATTTTTACTCGATGCCCATCTTCAAAGGCAACAACAAAACCTTCAGCATCTTCGAGATTACGAGTATATGCAATTAGTTCGTCTAGTGAATCAAATGGCTTGATTGCTTTGACTACAGGAATGTTGAACTCACGAATTTTGTCTAGTAGCATGTTGATTGCCTCTTACTGTGTGTAAAAAGTATAGCACCGCAAATACTTTATGTCAACTGATAAAAGGCTAAATAAAAGTGTAGTTCACGGACTTCGTGGTGGTCGTCCCAACTACTCTATTGTTATTAAGGAACAACAGCATGAATATTTATATACAGATTATAAGTGATCTCTCACAAAAGAACAAGTATTTTTCTTGGTGGGAGTCAATTATTGAACGCAGTATACAGCGAGCAAACACTCGGGAAGAAGCCAAATTTCTGCTAGGATATGTAGAAGGGCATCATATAGTGCCAGTTAGTTTTGATCTCGGCAGAGAAACAGATTCTAATAATATTGTCTATCTTACTGCAAAAGAGCATATTATGATACATAGATTAATGTGTAAATTTCTAACAGACCAGTATAGAACAAAATCTCTAAGAGCATTTCATTGTATGTGTTTCAAAGATAACGGAGGCCAAAACAAAAGGTCAGCATCTCTGCACCAGTTAGCAAAAGCAAGAGAAGCAGTTTCTGAATCGAACAAAGGTGAGCGAGGCCCAAATGGTGTTCCGCCATGGTTTACAGAATCAAACGATTTTGATATTTTTTGTGATAGACTAGGAGAATTGGTAGCAGAAGGATTAAGCGATCCGCAAATAGGTAAAAAGTATAATATAAGTTCTACTGCTATCTTTAATTGGAGAACCAAACTAAATCTCAAAAGACGCAGATGGCAACTAAGAGATAAAAAATGGTTACACGATCACTATGTGAATAAAAAATTGTCTGCAGAGAAAATTGCGTCTCTAATAGGTTGCACTGGAACAGCAGTTCAGCAATATTTGGTTAAATTTAATATACCTATTAGAGACGCACATGACCGTCAAAGATCAAGAACTGATCGACAAGTATTTGCCAGTAATGTTATGACGAACTGCTAACAAGGTTAGTTGATCTTCTTCGTATGGAAGAACAATTTGGTTAAACGGACTACACCACTCGAAGACAGGAGTAAGTTTTTCACTGATACACCAAGCAGCAAAGTCTTTATGTCGAGTGTTTTTCGCTATAAACTCCTCGGCTTGCATAGCCACTTCAGTAATCCCCATTTTAGTCATCCAACGAATATAACCGTCTACCAGCATAGGGTGAATCATCGACCCGTCAAGTTTTTCCATAATAGTATGGGGCTGTGATAGATCAACAACATGAGGCTGAGTTTCTTCTCGTTCACCAACATTGAAAAATTTCACAAATGGACGAGCAGCAATTTCGCCGTTCGGAGCAAACTTCAAGCCACGGCATTCACGACGAATCGCACCGCCCAAGTCGTCTGGGCCAGTCATGTCAAAGGTATCAGACATAGACACTACGTAATTCACGACAGTGTAGCCTTCACGTTCTGCCACGACAAACTCGTCACGGCCTTCTACATGCGGCAGCACATCACTGATGTGACGGATCTCAGGAAAACGGTAGTTCATGATTTTATCCTTGTGTATGTCCTACCCTAGTGTTATAGCACAAGGATAGGCAGTTGTCAATCACTGATTCTGTTGCCATACATATCGTAGTAGCGCACAACATCAAATCCTTCGTCAACTACAGGCATAACAAAGCTATCCATCATGCTTTCGATGATCGAGTCAGAGATAGTTTTGCCCGGACGGCTTATCATCCGATGATTCCAATCTTCCCACTGGCTGTCACCACGTGGAAACAAGATGCACTCGCACTCAATAAGATAACCTGCGTTGCGCATACGATTAATGATCTTAGCCCGCTTCTTGGCACCAAGGTTGGTCTGATCCCAAACAATGCTACGCTTAGAACGAACAGCATCATCCAGCACACGATTCATTGTATTAGTTGCTAAACTAATCAAGTTGTTAAACACTTCGTTGTAGGTCTTACCATCATCAGCAGCCCACGCTTCAAGTAGGTTGTCGGTACTGTAAACAAACACCCCATCACCGTGGTCACCCATGTCTCGAATTACTCGGTTCACTAGAGTGCTTTTACCGGTAGCTGGCAACCCAACCATAACAGTACAAATAGGATTGGGCATGTTAGACTCCAAACTTAGCTTTGAGCCGTTCAAACTCGGCGTATTCAGGATCGTTCTTCAGCTTGCGCAGTTGATCAGCAGCCCGACGTTTCTTACGGGCCTCGTCCTTGAGTTTATCTTCAAGTACCTCACGCCGCTCACGTTCCGCATCAGTCTCGTAGCGGCTAAAATAGTAGGTGATGGTCATCGCATAATCGCTGTAGTAGCCGTCGGTTACACTGATGTCAACTGAACCTTCGCCCTTCATGCCCAAGGCAAGGGCCTCTTCACGAACGGCATCCAGTGCGGTCTTGATCGAGTCGATCGAACCTTCAAGGTCATAGCGGTCGATGATGAGTTCGCTACGCACAACCCAATCTCCGTCTGAATCTTTGTGAGCCATAGTTATCTTGTGTCTCCTTGTTGAATTTTATTGAATCCACAATAGCATAAAGCAACAGTATAGTCAAGAGCTAGAAGTTAAAATTTCTTTTGCTTGATTATAGTAGCCAGAGTCAATGCCATTTTCTCGTTGTATGTGTATTAATCTAGGATTATCAGTGAATTTACGGTCATCAAAGCAAATCCAATCGTGTCCTGTATTAACATCTAACCATTGTTGGATAGCATAAAGTCTGCCAATACCTCTAACCTTGCTGGTTATCTTTTTGTAATCAACCTTGGGAAAAATAGTTCTCCATTGAGAATGAAACAGATCTAGAGGAATACCCCAATACACTAAATCGTCTTGCAACGAATCTTTGCCCAAGTCATAATAATTGTGCATAGAATTGGTTACAATTTTTAAATCAAATTCTTTGCATAGTTTTACAAGATTGATTATAGACTGGGTGTTGCATCCAGTTCTATAATGAGATACAATAGGGTTAGATTTATAGGTTTTTAGATCAATAATTGGTCCATCAATGTCTAAAAATACCACTCGTTTAGTTTGTAAGATTGATTGCAATTTGTCTAATTCTTTTATAGTCGTAGAGTTTGTTTAACCATTGTGTTGGAATGTTAGATTCGCCATAATAAGCGCCCGCAATTTGTCCAACCACTGCACCAATAGTATCAGCATCGCCGCCGAGATTAACAGCTTCGAGAACAGCAGCTTCGAAGCTATCTGTGTTTAAAAATGCCCATACAGCAGCTTCAAGAGTATGAATTACATATCCAGTTGACTGGATTTCATGTTCTTGTTTTCTCACTACCCCTGATGCAACAATGTCACACACTGAATCAGGCCAGTGTAACTGACATTCAATATCAACTACCTGTTGTTTATCTGTTGCAGTAAATGCTCGTACCAGTATTTCTGCTAATAATTCTGAAGAACAAACTGCTTTAATATTAGCGTGAGTTGTTTCACTTTGCGCTTTTGCAATTCTCACAGCTTGGCCGACATCATTGTAATTGGCAATTGCTGCTGGAGACAACCGCATAATCGAACCGTTGCCTGCATAAAAGTCTTCTGGGTTATTTGTGGTTGCACCACTGTGTAAAAATTCTTCTAATGCAGAAGCAGTGGTATTCCCAATATCAAAGCAATGTCCAGTTGAAGAATTATTTCCGTATTTGTACCAATTGCAGAAACGATTCAACAGATCTTTTTTATCAAGCTGCTTGTCTGCAATAAGACTTTCAGCCAAACAAAGTGCCATAGAAGTGTCGTCAGTCCATGCTCCTACCGGCAAACGGAAAGGGCCGCCCCCAGTCATATCGGTTACAATAGGAAACGATCCTCTAGGACGAAATTCAACAGTTGTGCCAACGGCATCACCAACAGCAAGGCCGACCAGCGACCCAACCAAACGAT
>Ga0247839_1006399_pt1 | contig 13576 bp, 14 predicted proteins | sample LaCruzMarch2015__6_FD_192405 | JGI IMG/M metagenome (GOLD analysis project Ga0247839, IMG submission 192405) | Freshwater microbial communities from meromictic Lake La Cruz, Castile-La Mancha, Spain - LaCruzMarch2015_16m | ecosystem: Environmental > Aquatic > Freshwater > Lake | place: Spain...
TAGTCGCCTTTTTCTTTGCGGTTGCCAACCTGGCATTTCCCACACCTCGCCAATGATGGCAGATTGCCAGCGCCAAGGCATCAGTACTATCTACTGGTTTCGGAATTTCTTTTAACTTAAGCAACCTTTTTACCATCTGTGCGACCTGCTTCTTATCTGCCCGGCCTGATCCAGTCACTGCTGCTTTAACTTCACTTGGGGTGTGCATTACAACTGGAATTCCAGCTTTTGCGGCAAGCAATAAGGCAACGCCCGCGGCTTGACCAGTGGCCATTGCAGTGCGCACATTTAGTTGCGAGAAAACTCGTTCAACTGCAATTACATCTGGCTTGAACTTATTGATCCAAATTGAAATCTCTTTCTCTAACTCAAGCAATCTAAATTCAAGTGGTGCTTCTACATCAGTCTGGATTACACCAACCCCAACCATTTCTAACTTTTGTGGTCCAGTTGAATCAACGATTCCGATGCCACACCGAGTTAAACCGGGGTCAATACCTAAAACGCGCATAGGTAAAGCCTAATCAGCCTCAAATAAGTATTAACTAAGGCTCGCCATTACCTCATCTGAAACATCAAAGTTTCCATAGACATTCTGCACATCATCTAGTTCTTCAATTACCACAATTAAATCAAATACCTTTTTCGCAGTTTCAGCATCAATCGGAATAGACATGGTTGGTAAAAATGAAGTGTCTGCAGAGTCGTAATCAATACCTGCAGTTTGAAGTGAGGTACGCACTGCCACTAAATCAGAGGGTTGAGTAACGATTTCAAATGAATCACCTAAATCATTGACTTCATCAGCTCCTGCATCTAACACAACCTCAAGTAATGAATCTTCAGTCACTTTTCCGCTGTTCTTTGAAACCAATACAACACCTTTGCGATTAAATAGATATGAAACAGATCCAGGATCTGCCATGTTGCCACCATTACGAGTTACAGCAACTCTTACCTCAGAAGCGGCACGATTTCGATTGTCAGATAAACACTCAATCAATAGCGCAACTCCGCCAGCGGCATAACCTTCATACATAATGGTTTCCCACTCTTTACCACCAGTTTCAAGACCAGCCCCGCGCTTTACCGCGCGATCAATATTGTCAGCTGGCACAGAACTTTTCTTTGCTTTTGCAATTGCATCAAACAAGGTTGGGTTTCCAGAAACATCTGCGCCACCGGCCCGAGCTGATACTTCAATGGCTTTAATTAATTTGGCAAAATTTTTAGCACGCCGAGAATCAATGATTGCCTTTTTATGTTTAGTGGTTGCCCACTTGGAATGGCCGCTCATATCTCTCCAATACCTTTAAATGTTTGCAAATTCGCGACAAATGTTTTCAACAAAGTACTTATGAACTCGATTATCTCCAGTTAACTCTGGATGAAATGAAGTGGCAAGTAAATGTCCTTGCCTGACAGCAACTGGATGTTTATCGCCATTGCTATCGGTTATCTCAGACAAAACCTCAACATTTTCACCAACAGATTCAACCCATGGAGCCCGAATAAACACTGCCCGAATTGCCGGCTCGGTTATTCCTTTAAATTTAAGATCGGTTTCAAAGGAATCTACTTGGCGGCCAAAAGCATTACGCCGCACGACCATATCAATTCCACCAAAGCTTTCCTGTCCAGCAATTGCATCCTCAACTTGATTAGATAGCAAGATCATTCCAGCACAAGATCCATATGTTGGCATACCACCGTTGATACGCTCTTTTATCAAATCAAAGAGGTCGAATGATCTTGCAAGTTTTGCAATTGTTGTTGACTCTCCCCCGGGAATTACTAGGGCTGAAATACTTTCAATCTCACTCTTTGTTTTTACTGCGATCGCATCAACACCGCAATCGCTTAGAGATTGGATGTGTTCACGTACATCACCTTGGAGTGCGAGTACTCCAATTTTCACAACTACCAGCCCCGCTCCGCAAGACGATGCGGCACAGGAATATCAGCAACATTTATACCAACCATTGCCTCTCCTAGGCCTCGAGATACTTCAGCAACAACCTTTGCGTCAGTAAAGTAAGTAACAGCCTTAACACAGGCAGCCGCACGCTTTGCTGGATCGCCAGATTTGAAAATTCCAGATCCTACGAATACACCATCTGCACCTAATTGCATCATCATTGCTGCATCTGCAGGTGTTGCAATTCCACCAGCGGTAAATAACACAACTGGGAGCTTGCCAGTGCTAGCAACCTCTTTTACTAAATCATATGGTGCTTGTAATTCTTTTGCGGCAACAAACAATTCATCCTCACGCATCGAAGTTAATCTGCGAATCTCTGCTGAGATTGTGCGCATGTGAGTTGTAGCATTTGAAACATCGCCAGTTCCAGCCTCACCCTTTGATCTAATCATTGCCGCACCTTCATTAATACGACGAAGTGCTTCACCAAGATTTGTTGCACCACATACAAATGGGATGGTGAAATTCCATTTATCGATATGGTTTGCGTAATCAGCTGGAGTTAAAACTTCTGACTCATCAATGTAATCAACACCAAGTGTTTGTAATACTTGCGCTTCCACAAAATGGCCAATTCTTGCTTTAGCCATAACTGGAATAGAAACGGCAGCTTGGATTGCCGTAATCATGTCGGGATCTGACATGCGAGCTACGCCACCTTGTGCGCGGATATCTGCTGGTACGCGCTCTAGCGCCATTACCGCAACTGCACCTGCATCTTCGGCAATCTTGGCTTGCTCAACATTTACAACATCCATAATCACGCCGCCCTTTAGCATCTCTGCCATGCCGCGTTTTACTCGTGCTGTGCCTGTTTCCTTGGACATCATTCCCCCGATAGCAATATCTAGGTTCTAAGTGTACTAATTACTTTCATCTGCCAATAACAGTTAAAAGGCGACTTATCACACACAAAAACAGATTAGGGGGTCAAGATTGGGGCATTGTCTGTTAAAAAGATCCAGATTCGGCCCGGCTTAAAATTAGCAACCTTCCCATCGGCATCTAGCCAGGTAGTGACATCTGTTTCAAGATCCCGCTGCCAAGTTAGTTCGTAACTAAAACCATCTCGTAACATGAATGCTTTCCCACTGCCCGTCGTCTTAGAAAAAGGGGTGACCCCACCAAATTTGTCGCCATAAATAGATGGCGTGATTGAAACCAATTGAATGACTGCGGTATCTGCAGTTAATTGCGAACCGGATGCAGCCATATTTGGTTCATCACTAAAGTAAATCAAATATTTCTTACTTACTTCATCCCACTTTAATTCGTATCTTGCATTTGGCCATTTAACTTTTGCTGTAAGCGTTGCGGTGCCAAGCTTTGGGGCATCTCCAAAACTCCAAGGGGCAACCTTCGGAGAATCTATCTGTGTTCCAGATTTTGCGTTTGCTCTCTTTAACAAAAGAGATGGTTTTAGAATCATGTCTACGGGCCCTGATCGGTTCGGATCTTTTGTATAAATAGATGGAGGATTTCGCTCAGCCGATAGATTCTCAATATTTGCTGCTGCTAATACCGGTCGCATTTTGCTTTGCGCACCAGAGTAAGCCAGACCTACTCTTCCAAATTGAGCTAACAATTCAATATCTGAGATACGGGCAGATCTAACTGGCCCAATTAAATCTGGCAGTGTTGATGAAAAAACAGCAGCAACACGTGTTAGTCCTGCCTCAACTTGTTCAACATAAACTATGTCCGCAGATTCAAGACCAATCTGAGGTCTTGCTTGCTTTGTATCATCAATTTTGACCACAAGAATTTGGTTGTTACTTCCTTCTAAGCCACTAAACAAATTCTTCTCAACCTCTTCCCTTTTAGTAATGCTAGAAAGTGGAGAAATAGCGTTATTTGCAAGCAGCAGAAAAACTAATATCAAAGGAATAAAAAGTCGCCTGGCCCACTTACGACTCGTTTGCATATCACTACCTCTAGATTCCATTTTTATGACTGAAGCACATCTGTTGGCTCGAGAACATCATCTTCAAATGCATACCGGACTGGCAAAGGCGCTTTTCCAGCTAAACGGAAAAGTCTTATAAACACTTTCTTACGCACATTTCTAGTTGCATTGACTGCCTCGAGATGGATATTGATTGCCAATTTAACCTTGGTTGTTAAATCTGAAAGTTCAACCAATAACGGTGTAGGTAATTCAAGTAGCTCATCACGAGCTGCTGATTGAACAAGCTTTAATGACTCTGATAAAACGCTCTCAGCAGCTGACCGCTCTTCAAGATTTGCAAATCGAGCAGCACTGGCTGATGCTGATATTAAATACGCCGTAGCCGGATCAAGATTTGATTCCGCCACAATTTCATGAGCGAGGGCTGCGCGCTGCTGGAGTAATGCATCAAGAGTTGCCCATGAGGTTTCAACTCGATGATGAAGTCGATCTAATCTAGAAGCAGAAAATGAGATATACCAACCCAGTATTACAACTAACAATATGACAAAAAAACTTTCAATACTCATCGCCTGCTCCAAAATCTATTCTCCGATGCCAGAGTAACTCGCTGCCCGCCGGCAATGGCCATTTCATAGACGTTTTCAATCTGTTCAGCAACAACTTGCCAATCATATTTCTGGGCACTTAATTTACCATTACTTGCCAGTGTTTCTCGATTTTCATTATCTTTCAATAGTGAAATCAAAGTTTTTGCTAAATCCTTTGAATCTTCATTGATGAATAATGCACCAGCCTCACCATTTTCTAAAACCGCCTTGAACGCTGGAATATCGCTAGCAACAACTGCAGTTCCAGCCGATAATGCTTCAGTCAGAATTATTCCAAATGACTCTCCACCAGTATTTGGTGCAACATAGATTTTTACTGATTTAAGGAAGCTCTCTTTTTCTTCATCAGTTAATCTGCCCACAAATTGAATACGATTGCGTAATTGTGGATCTAATTCCTTTATAAAGTCTTTACTTTCTCCCGGACCGGCTATTAGGTACTTAACATTTGGAATAAATCTTGCCACGATTGGCAAGGAGTCAATCAGTACTTGTAACCCTTTTCTGGGCTCCTCAAATCTGCCCATGAATCCAACCGTGTAGTCACCACTGAATTTTTCAGAAATCTTAGCGTTTGCATATTTTTGCCCATCAATGCCATTAGGAATGACAACGGCATCAGTTTCAAAGTGATCCTTTAATGTGTCTCTTGCTAACTCACTTACTGCAATTCGTGCGGTTAATTTTTCAACAATCGGCTCAAGTATCGGTCCGATCGCATAAATTGCTTTCTTCTTTGGTGTTGAAACATGAAATGTTCCAACTAATGGCCCTTCTGCAGCAGAACAAGCGAGAAGTGAAAGCGAAGGTATTGCTGGTTCATGCAGATGGAGTAAATCAAAATCACCCGAAGCTATCCATTGTTTTGCTCTAGAACTTGCAATTGGTCCAAAGATTACTCGAGCCACAGAACCGTTAACTGGGATTGAGACAGGTTTGCCAGCATTAACCAAATAATCTTCATGTTGGATTGAATCATCAGTAACTGGCGCCAAAACAGAGACGTGATGGCCTTCTTCAATTAAATGCTCCGTAAGGTCTCGGATGTGGGTTTGAACTCCCCCAGGTGTATCCCAACCATATGGACAAACCATGCCAATTCTAATTTTCTTCATCGACCCATATCCGTTGCAACATATGCCAATCAACTGGCGAATCTTGAATTCTCTTCGCAAAGTTATCTGCCATTGATTGCGTAACAATCCTTATTTGCTCTTCTTCGCTACCGGAACTTGGTAATTGAATAGTTTCATCAAAAGTTATCTCAATACCTTCATCTAGATATCGGATATAAGCAGTTACCAAAGGTGAACCGGACTTAATCGCCAAAATTGCTGGCCCTGCAGGCATCTTTGCGATACCACCAAGAAAATTAACCTCAATTCCATTGCGGGACATATCCCGATCTGCCACCAGCGCGACTAATTTGCCTTGATTTAATCGCTCCATCAAAATCGGAATTGTTTTCTCTCTATGACTAATTGCTTCTATGCCAATACTTTGGCGATATGCTAAAAACTTCTTAAAGATTGCCTCAGGCTTTAATCTTTCAACTACCGCAGTTATTGATATGCCAGTTGAACAGAAATACGCAGCTGCATGATCCCAGTTACCCGCGTGGGGCAAAGCAATAATGCATCCTTTTTTTGTCTCTATTGGGTCACGAAGTAGATTCTCGCGCACCACGAAAGTTGTTTCAACAATTCTGGGTTTACTCCATTTATTTAATCTAAACGTGTCAAACCAATACCTTAAATAGGATCGCATGCCCTCTTTAGTTAGGGCTTCTAATGCACCATTGGAAATACTTGGCGCAACCCGCTTGTAGTTGCTTCTTAATCTTTGAACACCCTTGCCATTTTTTCTTAAAATTTGATCAGAAACAAAGTTTGCTAGCTGATAGGCAGTTTTCTCCGGAAGTATTCCGATCACTTTCCACGCAAACAAGTAAAGCAAGTACATTTATTTCACCGCTTTATAAACAATCATCAATCTTTGTATCATTGTGAAAATCGAAATAATTGCCAAGACCCAAATACCAATTGCCATTGCATAATCAACGCCTAGCCCGTGTAGACCGAATGCTGTCAACGCAATAATCAAACGCTCACTTCGTTCCGCTAGGCCACCATTACATTCGATCCCAAGTGATTCAGCTCTGGCTTTAATGTAGGAGACCATAAATGAAGCACAGGTTGCAACAATAATTACCGGGACCAAACGATCTGCCTTATCAATAAAATAGAGTAATGCTCCGACAAAAATTGCTGCATCACTTAATCGGTCAAGAGTTGAATCAAGCAGTGCTCCCCATTTGCTGACACCTTTGTTAGAAGCACGAGCTACAGCGCCATCAAATAAGTCAAAGAGCACAAAGGCTGCTACCCAAATAACACCTGCGAGAAACTCTCCCTTTGGGAAAAAATATAGAGCACAGATAACACTGCCTAAACCGCCAATGGTTGAAATCATGTTGGCACTTATGCCTAGTTTGATCAAAGTTTTGACCAGGGGGGCAATAATTTTCGCGACAGGATCACGTAATGAACGCTGCAACATAATTCACATCGTAGGCTTACCGATCATGGCTGACCTAATTAACGCACGGTTTGTACTCGGAATATCTCCTGAGAATGCAGAAATATGTGCTGCCCTTGGGCTGCCGGCTGCGCAGATCGATGACCCAACCTTAATTACCGCCGATGTCGTTGTTGTGGTTGCTAGTACTAAAAATGGAATAGATCCAATGGTTGTTTCCCAATGGCATAATTTTCGGGAGCTCTATGTTCCAACAATAGTTGCAGTAATTGACTTTGAAGATGGCGATGTTGACTTTGAAGATATGAGTGCAATCGTTGGAAAAATGCTAGAACCAGTATTAACCCCATATCTAGTACTTCATGCTGACAATGGTCAGCCGACTGCGCTAATTAATCTGGAAGATCAAATGATTACCGACTACTCAGCTGATGCGGTTACTCAATTAGCTAGTGACACCGAACATCGAGAGTTGATTTTGGAATTTAAAGAAGAACTTCATAGTGCTTTAGTTGAAGGTGGCTGGGATCAATTTGTGCAAGGGTTAATAATTCCAGCAATACCACTTATGGTTAAAAATAAACTTGGTGTAGCAGAAATAAAACGGTTCTTAGATCTGATTCCAACCCGTAGCTAGCTGTTCTCTGCTCTCCTGTAAAAGTTTAGGTATCACCTTAGTTTTTCCAATAATTGGCATGAAGTTCGCATCCCCAGCCCATCTTGGAACTATGTGTTGGTGAAAGTGCCCAGCAATTCCAGCACCAGAAACGTCTCCTTGATTTATGCCAATGTTAAATCCTGATGCATTACTGACTTTCCGCAGCACTTTCATACCTTGAGCGGTGAGAGATTGAACCTCATTGCGCTCTGACTCAGTTAACTCTGGCAACTCTGCGACATGACGATTTGTGCAAACCAATAAATGGCCAGCGTTATAGGGATAAAGATTCATAACGACGTATGCCTCTTTGCCTCTAGCAACAATTAATGCCTCGGCATCATCCAACGCAGCAATTCTGCAAAACGGGCATTCAATCTCATTGCCAGCAAGCGGCCGATTCTCCCCTTCAAGGTAAGACATGCGATGTGGTGCCCAGAGACGTTGCCAACTATCTGGCATTCCGGCGCCGCCTGATAATGACTGATCAGACATTTAAATTTGCTTGCGATCTTTAACAGCAGCTAAAACTTCAGCAATCGCATCTTTAATTGGAATCTGATTCTTCTGCTCTCCATTGCGATACCTAAATGAAACAGCATTTACCGCCGCATCCTCTTCGCCAGCAATCATCATAAATGGAATCTTTTCAAGTTGCGCGTTTCGAACTTTTTTCTGCATTCGATCATCAGAGTTATCAATATCAGCTCTAATACCGGCCTGCTTAAACTGCTTAATTACATCTGAAAGATAAGGCGCAAATGATTCAGCAACTGGAATGCCCCTGACTTGAACAGGTGCAAGCCATGGAGGAAAAGCACCGGCATAATGTTCAGTTAACACGCCAAAGAATCTTTCTATGGAACCAAATAAAGCCCGATGGATCATTACAGGTTGCTTAACTGAACCGTCAGATGCGGCATAACCAAGATCAAATCTTTGTGGCAATTGGAAATCCACTTGAATTGTAGACATCTGCCAGGTTCGACCAATTGCATCCCGAGCTTGGACAGAGATTTTTGGTCCGTAAAAAGCTGCTCCACCTGGATCTAAAACTAACTCTAATTTTTGTTTCTCAGCTGCTTTTCTAAGAGCCTCAGTTGCATCCTGCCAATCCTTTTCTTCACCAACTGATTTTTCCGGGTTTCTAGTTGATAGTTCTAAATAAAAATCCGTTAAGCCGTAATCTCTCAATAAATTCAGTACGAAAGTAAGGAGTGAATCTAATTCCCCGGCCATCTGCTCTTTAGTACAGTAAATATGAGCATCATCTTGCGTGAAGCCACGTGCTCTAGTAATACCATGAACAACGCCTGACTTTTCATAACGATAAACTGTGCCGAACTCAAACAATCTCAGCGGTAAATCACGGTATGACTTAGGTGATGACTGATAAATCAGATTATGAAACGGGCAGTTCATTGGTTTCATGTAATACTTTTGGCCAGCTTTTTTAATTGTGCCGTCTGCATGTAGCTCTTCATCCATAACCATCGGTGGATACATTCCATCTGCATACCATTGCAAATGACCAGATTTTTCAAATAGAGCTGCCTTTGTTAGATGAGGTGAGTAAACAAATTGGTAATCCTCTTCTTCATGACGCTTCCTTGAGTAATCTTCCATCGCTCTTCGAATAATTCCACCCTTTGGATGAAATACCGCAAGCCCTGAACCAATCTCCTCTGGGAAAGAGAATAAATCTAACTCCGCTCCTAATTTGCGATGATCACGCTTTTCCGCCTCTTCCAATAAATGTAAATAAGCATCCTGTGCTTCAACCGTTGCCCAGGCAGTGCCATAAATTCTTTGTAGCATTGGATTTTTTTCAGATCCTCGCCAATACGCACCTGCTGCTCTCATTAATTTAAAAGCCGGAATATGTCTTGTTGATGGCAGGTGAGGTCCGCGGCACAGATCACTCCAAACCGGATTTCCATCTCGGCCTAAATTGTCATAGATAGTAAGTTCAGCCCCACCAACTTCAACTGATGAATCATCTTCAGTTGCACCGGATTTCAAACCAATTAATTCACATTTATACGGCTCACCCTTTAACTCCGCCAATGCATCTTTCTCATTTGTTACCCGACGACGAAAGCGCTGGCCAGCTTTTATGATCTTGCGCATTGCACTTTCTAATTTTTCTAAATCAGATGGCGTAAATGGATTTTTTGGATCAAAGTCATAATAGAAGCCATCACGAATTGGTGGACCAATTCCAAGCTTGGTCTCCGGGAATACCTCTTGCACTGCTTGAGCTAGAACGTGTGCAGTTGAATGACGTAAAACATTTAGGCCATCCGGTGAATCAATGCTTACCGATTCAACAACATCACCTTCTTTTATCTCACTCCACAAATCCGATAACTGCCCATTTATTCGGCAGACCACAACATTAGAGTTTGTTTCAAATAAATGGGTGGGTCTTTGATCAGCATCAATCTGGATGGACTTACCATCAACAGAAATCTTGATCTGATTAGACATACCGCTAGGTTAGCAAAGCGGGCGGTAAAGGTGCGTAATTAGCGAAGGTATTCGTAGTAAATAACTAGTAAAACCAGTGAAATAAATGTGCCTACCGCAAGCAAAATCAGTTGATGCTCTTTCTTAATCCGCGCAGAACTTGCTGCCCGAGATGCAATACCTCTTGCTTTAGTTAATGCGCGAGCCGCCCACGCAAACTCTGTTGCTAAAATTCCAAGTCCGGTGAAGATAATCAGCCAGCCAGGCCCCGGTGCAACTAATGCGACAACTCCGAGTAATGTAACAAGGCCGCCTACTACTCCGACAAGAACTCGTTTCAACCCTGTATTCATGGATTCATATTACTAAACAATTTGCTCCTGAAATTCTCAATTAACTCTTCCCCCAGCAAATTCTTGTCAAACAATCTGTCTTCAACCTTGCCAACAGGCTGAATTAATCTAATTGATGAGGTGGCATAAACCGCCTTTGCATCTAATAACTCTTCAAATTTATACTCACGCTCACTTACTTCAAACCATTTGATTAGTAATTCACGTGAAATACCAGGCAAGCAACCAGTAGATAGCGGTGGGGTTAGCCAGCCATCTTCAGTGAGAATTAAAAGATTAGAAAGAGCAGTTTCAACCACATCTGCGTTTTCATTTAGAAATATGCCATCATCAAATCCAGCAGCACTAGCTTTTCTGACAGCTAATAATGACTCCCCATAAGAGATAGATTTGGTACCACTTAATGCCCCGTTCGAGATCTTCGGTTCATTAATTTTCATTAACGAAATAGATTCTTTACCTTCACTAACTGGCTCTAAGGTAATAAACCAATCACCATCGGCTAAAACATTTAGACGTAATCTAGATTCACCGGTTGCATTTGCTAGTATTTTTTCAATTCCCACCTCAATATCAATCCGTGCTGGCAGGGTGATAAGTATTTGTTTGGCGGATTTTTCAAGTCTGGCGTAATGTCGATCCCAAGCCACAACTTTTTGATCAACAGTTAAGATTGTTTCAAACAAGCCATCGCCTCTTAAAAGCGAGTTTGAATACGGCAATTTAGCCAGGTCATCTTGCATAACACCATTTATTAATAACTTCATACCAGCACCCCAGATGCAATTGCCGTTAATCGCTTTGCCTTCAATTGGGTCTCTTCCCACTCTTGATTTGGCTCACTTTGCCAGGTAATACCAGCACCAGTTCCAAAGTGAATCTTTCCATCACTTTCTGACCAAAAAATTCGAATTCCAACTGATAGCAATGCTTTATCTCCTTCAACCCAACCAATTACACCGCAGTATGGACCTCGCGCAACTTGTTCGATTTGTGCAATTGTTTTTAAGGCAGATGACTTTGGTGCGCCACTTATTGAACCTGCAGGAAGCAGATGCCCTGAAATATCTTCCCATTTAATATCACTTCTTAGAGTTCCAACTACATCAGAGACTAAATGAAACAAACCTGGGTGCTCCTGCGTGGCCAGCAATCTTGGTACAGCAACACTCCCACTTTCACAGATACTACCAAAATCATTACGCATTAGATCAACAATCATCACATTCTCAGCCTTGTCCTTTTCACCAAAAACTAAACTAGTAGCAGTGCCTTTGATTGGAGTTGATTTAATTTGCTTTCCATCTCGTTCAAGAAACAACTCAGGGGACGCGGATGCAATCTCTAAATTTGGTAGCTTTAAATAACTTGCATATGGCGCGGGGTTTGCTTGTTGCAATCTGCCAGCCAAACCAAGTAGTGATTGATCACAATCTGTTGTCAGTACTCGGCATAAATTGACTTGATAAATCTCTCCTTGCGCGATCTTCTCCTTGATTAATTCCACATTGCCTTCGTACTGCTGCTGATTTAAAGATGAATCCCAATTACCAATAAGTGGCTGCCAATCAGATTGTGGAAGTGGTGCATCAACTACTTTTGCAAACCGTGCGCAAATCCACTTACCTTCAAAGGTATTAACAACCGCCCAAAATCCAGGTTTGTTAAGGCAGGCTGGATCAGTTGAGATTTCAACACACTCTGTTGCAAGCCGGTTGCCCATCCAAAAGCTTGCATCAATTTTCTCCATGTTTAACGCTACCGCGAACGCCCGTTTACGGTGTAATAAATTCAGATGTGCGCACAGTGGCAGGATGCGATAGATTTCACCCTCGTAATACGCGGACGTAGCGCAGTTGGTAGCGCGGAACCTTGCCAAGGTTCAGGTCGCCGGTTCGAACCCGGTCGTCCGCTCTCTATAAAATGTAAAGTCTTACTAAATAAAAGCTAGGTCGGATGGCCGAGAGGCGAGGCTCGGGACTGCAAATCCCGCTACACGGGTTCAAATCCCGTTCCGACCTCCAGTAAAAAATTAAGCGGCAGGTGGACGCGACAAAATTCCTGCGCAGTTGTTAACGGTAAAACTTCCTGCAGAATATGGAACAACTATGGCGTCTCCCGCTTTGATGCCTAAACTTCCCGCATTTTCAAAAACCAATTCACCATTACCGGTAAGACACAGGAATATTCCAAATCCAGCCTCAAACTTTTTATCATCACCAGTTAAATAATCAGCTCTAAAAAATGAATCAGCAACTGATTTAAATATCGGATGCGATTTTGCCGCATTGCTTTCAAATCTACTTATGATCTCTTTATCCTCTGCTTCCGAAAGCGGTGACAACCGCAATGCATCTAAAGCGGTATCAAAGCCAAGGTTTAGATGGCCATCCTTATCACCATCAACTGCAAAACCATCCCACTCAAGCAGGATTGAAAGATCAGTTGGCTCTTGTAGCTCTAGCACAAATATTCCAGATTCAATTGCATGAGCAACACCTGCTGGCACAAACACCGCATCCCCGGTCATTACCTCTTTGAAAACTAAGGAATCCAACAATCCTTGTGAATCATGAGCTTTAACTAAAGCTGCAACTTCTGCCTTACTCATCAGTTTCTTAAATCCAATTCCCACCTTTGCACCAACTGGTGCATCTAAAATTATCCATGCCTCAGTTTTGCCATGATTCATGTGTAGCTTTTCTTTAGCAAAGTTTTGATTTGGATGATAGTGAACAGGCAGTCGTTGATCAGGATCTAGTAACTTAACTAATATCTCAATTGAAGTGCCAAACTTTTCTAGATGCTTTTGACCTAACCAAGAAGTTGCATCTGCGTTGATGGCATCTTTAAGCAATCGCCCGTCAGATAATTTAGATAAACCATTTACCGCCTCGCCAAATCTGGTGGTAGTAGAACCAATCCACTCCTCCGGCCGCATTGGTCCGCCCGGGCCATTACGCAATTTACCGATCCGATTTCCACCCTTATAGAAATGATCAAATTGATTTGAGGGTAATTTGGACGGCATAGCGATTGAATTGCTCATCTGAGTAG
>Ga0247839_1006400_pt1 | contig 13576 bp, 11 predicted proteins | sample LaCruzMarch2015__6_FD_192405 | JGI IMG/M metagenome (GOLD analysis project Ga0247839, IMG submission 192405) | Freshwater microbial communities from meromictic Lake La Cruz, Castile-La Mancha, Spain - LaCruzMarch2015_16m | ecosystem: Environmental > Aquatic > Freshwater > Lake | place: Spain...
TGCCCGGAAGCTGACAGTGGCAAACGACTCTTTACGCCACAGAGCCGGTTTAGGTTCTTCTCAATACCGGACCTTCACGGGCTGCCTCGAACAGTGGATTTTCAATCAAATAGGTCCCCTTGACCGGGCTGCGTCGCATTGCTCCAGAAAACCGAGTCGGCATATCGTGCTGCCAAGGCCTCCAAGTCAATTCCCAGCTCATCTTCGCTGAATTCGAAAGAACCGAACATATTCACGTGCTGCCACGCCACCGGTGACATGCTCTGGATGAACGCAATGGCGTCCAGGTCCCCGGCAGCGACCTTCTGTTCGTACACCTTGGACAGTAAGGCCGTGTTGTAGTAAAGGCTATGTGCATTCTAGGGTTGACGCCTGGAAATCAGAATAACATCTCATTTGTGCATTCTACGGTTGACTTGGTATAAATTTCTGATATCCTCATTTGTGCAATATAGGGTTGAAAAAAATGGCAGAAATATCAGGTTCCGGCGCATCACTGGCAGATTTCATTTGGAAGAATGCTGAAGACCTTTGGGGGGACTTCAAGCACACCGACTTTGGCAAGGTCATCTTGCCGTTCACTTTGCTGCGCCGTCTGGAGTGCGTCCTTGAGCCAACCCGGCAAGAGGTTCGTGATGCAAACGCACTCCATAAAGACTCAGGCATTGATATTGATCTGATCCTGCGTCAATGCACACGTTTCCCGTTCTACAACACGTCTGAATACGCGCTTGGTACTTTGGGGGGAACGAAGACCCGGCAAAACCTTCAAGACTACGTAGCGCACTTTTCAGACAACGCGAGAATCATTTTCGAGCAGTTCGACTTTTCCAATACGGTGATTCGTTTGGACAAGGCTGGGCTCTTGTTCAAAATTTGCAAGAATTTCGCCGGGGTTGATCTTCATCCGGACGTGGTGCCTGACCGGGTAATGAGTAATCTCTACGAGCACCTGATCCGCCGCTTTGGTGCTGAGGTCAATGAAGGTGCCGAGGATTTCATGACGCCGCGAGATGTTGTGCACCTTGCGACCTCATTGCTACTGGACCCGGATGACGCTTTGTTTGAGTCCAATCCTGGCTTGATTCGCACCCTGTACGACCAAACATGCGGCACTGGTGGTTTCATCTCTGACGCCATGAACCATGTCGCTGATTACGGCAACCGCTTTAAGGTTCCACCAGTCATCATCCCCTACGGTCAGGAACTCGAACCGGAAACCCATGCCGTCTGTCTGACCGGCATGCTGTTGCGCACACTGGAATCTGACCCAGGACGAGACCTGTCCAAAAACATCAAGTTAGGCAGCACACTGTCCAATGACCAGTTCGCCGGTCAGCGATTCCATTACGGCGTATCCAATCCCCCTTTTGGTAAGAAATGGGAAAAGGACCAGGTAGCAGTCACAACCGAGCACAAGGACAAGAAGTTTGACGGACGGTTTGGGCCTGGACTCCCCCGCATCAATGATGGCTCCATGCTGTTCTTGTTGAACCTGGCCAGCAAGCTCGAATTGCCTGAAAACGGAGGTGGGCGTGCTGCCATTGTCCTGTCCGGTTCTCCCTTGTTCAATGGTGGTGCGGGCTCAGGAGAGTCCGAGATCCGCCGCTGGCTGCTGGAAAATGACATGGTTGAGGCCATCGTTGCACTGCCCACGGAAATCTTCTTTCGCACCGGGATCGGCACTTACTTGTGGATCCTGTCGAACAAAAAGCCTGTGGCTCGTCGCCATAAAGTTCAGTTGCTCAACGCCTCCGACCTGTGGACCTCGATCAAGAATGAAGGCAACAAGCGAAGAATGATCAGCGACGAGCAGATCCGCCAGATCGTGGATCTGTATTCAGCCTGTGAGACCAACGAATTCAGCCGCATGGTGGATTACCGTGTCTTTGGCTATCGCCGAATCAAGGTTTTGCGGCCTCTTCGTATGTCCCTACACCTCAACGCCGAGACCATTACAAAGCTCCAAGACGAGAAATCGTGGGGCAAGCTCACAGTTGAGCAGCAAACCGCCTGGTTGGCCGCTCTACAGCCGCATATGGGAACAAGTCAGTCGTTTGCATGGGCGCAAACCTTTGCCGACGAGGTATCGCAATCGTCAACATTGGTGGGACGGGTCGGGAAACCATTTGTCAAAGGGATGATCAATGCCTTTGGTGAGCGCGACCCAAACGGTGAGCCGGTGCTTGATGCTGACGGCAAGGTTGTGGCTGACCCTGATTTATCGGACAACGAGAACGTACCGCTTACAGAAGACATCCGGGACTATTTCGCCCGCGAGGTACTCACCCATTTGGGGGATGCCTATATCGATGAGACCTTCCGTGACGACGCGGACAAGGGCATTGGCCGAGTTGGGTACGAGATCAACTTCAACAGGTTCTTCTACCAGTATGTGCCACCGCGCAAACTGTTTGACATCGATGCGGACCTCAAGCAGGTGGAGGCGGAGATTGCGGAGTTGCTTGGGGAGGTTACTCAATGACCAAGAAACCAAAAAATCAAGGATCCGACATAAGCATTGTTCGATCATCCGCCGCTGAATATTTGACTTTTGTGGCGGCCAGTGGCAAGGGTGGAATCGAAGCGATTTACGAGGATGAAAGCATCTGGCTGACCCAGAAGATGATGGCTCAGCTTTACGACGTGGACGTTCGCACGGTGAATGAGCACCTGAAAAATGTCTTTTCCGACAACGAGCAGCAGGAAGATTCAGTTATCCGGAAATTCCGGATAACTGCCTCAGACGGCAAAACCTACAACACCCTGCACTACAAGCTACCCGCCATCATTGCCGTGGGCTATAAGGTCAACTCTGAGCGTGCCGTCCAATTCCGCAAGTGGGCGACCGGAATCATCGAACAATTCACGATCCAAGCCTACGTGATGGATGACGAGCGCATAAAGGCAGGGGGTTCGATTCTCACCAATCAGTATTTTGAAGAACACCTACAGCGCATCCGTGAGATTAGGCTGTCTGAGCGCAAGTTCTACCAAAAGATCACCGACATCTATGCCACGTCGATTGACTACGATGTGGCAGCCCAAGCCACCAAGCGATTCTTCGCAACCGTGCAGAACAAGCTGCATTGGGCTATCCATGGGCAGACGGCTGCAGAGGTTGTCTACAACCGCGCCGACGCAGCAAAAGACAACATGGGGCTGACCGCCTGGAAGGATGGGCCTGTAGGCAAGATCCAAAAATTTGACGTGGTAGTTGCTAAGAACTACCTCTCAGAAAACGAAATTGCGCAATTGCAGCGACTGGTTTCCGCATACCTGGATGTAGCCGAAAGCATGGCGATGCGGAAGATTCCGATGACGATGCAGGACTGGGAGGGCCGTCTTAACAAGTTCATTGACGCGGCAGACCGTGAAGTTTTGCAGGATGCTGGCAAGGTGACGGCGGAAATCGCCAAAGCCCATGCCGAAAGCGAGTTCGAAAAGTACCGCATCGTTCAAGATAGGTTATATCGCTCCGACTTCGATCTGCTGACCCAAGAAGATATCGCTCCGACTGAACCAGATGCGCCAGAGGAAAATGGTTGGGACGTAGAAAAATGAGCCATTACAAACCGTACCCGGCATATCGTCCTTCAGGCGTTGAATGGATCGGGGCTGTGCCTGATCATTGGCGTGTTACCCAGCTCAAGAACATCGCTACCACGGTAAACGGCGCAACGCCTGAAAGTGGCAAGCAAGAATACTGGGATGGCGATGTTGCCTGGTATACCCCAACTGACATTGATAACGAAGTGGCGTTAGAGCTTGGATCACCACGTCGTTACATTTCTCAGGCGGGCTTTGACAGTTGCGCCGTTAAGTTGTCCCCTCCAGGAAGCGTAATACTGAGCACGCGCGCACCGATAGGTAGTGTTGGCATAACAACTATCGCATCAACAATTAACCAAGGTTGCCGGACGCTGATACCTGACCAGTGTGTTCCAACGAGTTTTCTGGCGTCGATCTTGATCGCTGCTAGAGGCGAGATGAGACTACGTGGAAACGGAACTACCTTCCAAGAATTATCGACGGATGCTTTGAGGTCCCTACGCGTCCCGATGCCCCCGCGTGAGGAGTCCAATTCAATCGCTTGTACCATCGACCGCGAAACAAATCGCATCGATTCCCTGATCTCCAAGAAGACCCGGTTCGTCGAACTCCTGAAAGAAAAGCGCCAGGCGCTGATCACGCATGCGGTCACCAAGGGGCTTGATCCCAAGGTAAAGATGAGGGATTCTGGGGTTGAGTGGATTGGTGAGGTGCCGGAGCATTGGAGCGTCTCAAGACTGGGGCATTTTGCCTCTGTGGAAAATGGTACAACCCCCGCAACAGGCAATGAGTTGTTTTGGGAGAACGGAACAATCCCTTGGTTGGGGTCTGGTGAGGTTAATCAGCAAGTCGTCACTCAGCCAACAAAGACCATTACTGAATTGGCTCTACAGCAGTGCTCACTCCGCCTGCTCCCTGTAAATACCCTAATTATTGGAATGGTTGGGCAAGGCAAGACCAGAGGCCTTGCAGCAATTCTTAAAATTGCAGCAACCATAAATCAGAACCTGGCAGCGATCTGTACAGGGTCGAAATTGAAACCCGACTTTCTTCTTTTTGTTTTCCAAGCCGCGTATGAATGGATTCGAGAGGCAGGACGTGGCAGCAATCAAGCCGCCATGAACTGCGAAATTATTGCGGAATTTAGGTTTGGCATCCCTGACATCCAAGAGCAAGGCGATATTGTGTCAATGCTTTCAACGATGAGCGAACGCATTGATCTTTTGACTAGAAAAACCCAACACAGCATCGACCTCCTAAAAGAGCGTCGTTCTGCCTTCATTACTGCCGCTGTCACCGGCCAAATCGATTTACGGGAGCCAGCATGAGCGATACCGCACACCAAGAAAAGCATTTCGAGTCCTACATCGTTTCCAAATTGGAGGCGCAAGGCTGGAAGGTCGGTAACACCCTCCAGTACGACACTGAGCGTGCGCTGTATCCAGATGACTTGATTGCCTGGCTGGAAGCTACCCAGCCTGAAAAATGGGCCAAGCTCTGCAAGGACAATGGTGAGCGAGCCCGCGAGATTCTGATGGATCGACTGGCCAAGGCCTTGGATCAGCACGGCACCATGCATGTCTTTCGCAATGGTTTTTCGATTGCCGGTTGCGGGCACATCGACATGTCGGAAGCAGCCCCCGAAGACAAACGCAATGAAACCGTGCTCAAGCGTTATGCCGCCAATGTGCTGCGCGTGGTTCCCCAGCTTCAGTACCATCCAAGCAGAAAACTGGCTATTGACCTGGTGCAGTTCATCAACGGCCTGCCAGTGGCAACGGTTGAACTCAAGACTGACTTCACCCAGTCGGCGGAAGCGGCCATGGACCAGTACAAGACGGACCGCCTGCCCTATGACCCCAAGACCAAGCGTAAAGAGCCTCTACTGACCTTTAAACGCGGGGCCGTGGTGCACTTCGCTATGTCGGACTCCGACATTCAGATGGCAACCAAGCTCGAAGGCGAAAACACTTTCTTCCTGCCATTCAACCAAGGCAACGACGGTCACGCTGGCAACCCCCCACGTAAGGACAAGGAATATCCGGTCGCGTACTTCTGGGAGCAGATTTGCCAGCCCGATGCCTGGTTGCGCATCTTTCACAGCTTCGTCTATGTCGAAAAGAAGAATGTCGTGGACATCAAGGGTGATTGGGATAAGAAGGAGACCCTGATTTTCCCCCGCTACCACCAGTGGTCAGCCGTCAATGACATGATTGCCGACGCTCGCAGTAATGGTCCCGGCCTGTCCTATCTGGCCGATCACAGCGCCGGTTCCGGCAAAACCAGCACGATTTCATGGACAGCCCATGATTTGGTCAAATTGCGCCGGGACAATGGCGATGCCATCTACAGCAGCATCATCATCGTGACAGACCGCACGGTACTGGACGGGCAGATTCAGGATGCGGTCAAGCAAATTGATCATCAGTTTGGCGTCATCGCGGCGATTGACCGGCAGAAATCCTCGAAGTCAAAGAGCAAGCAGCTCGCAGAAGCCCTGATTGCAGGAACGCCCATCATCGTCGTCACCATCCAGACATTCCCCTTTGCAATGGAAGCCATCGTCACAGACAAGGCATTGAAGGGCAAGAACTTTGGTGTGATCATTGATGAGGCGCACGCCTCTCAAACCGGCTCAACCGCCGCCAAGCTTCAAGCCGCGCTGGCCATGAGTGGCAACGGAAAAATGGCGACGCTTACGGTAGAGGAATTGCTGGAAGAGTTGCAGAAGTCGCGGGCACGACCTACCAACATCAGCTACTTTGCGTTCACGGGCACTCCCAAGCATTCGACGCTCATGCTTTTCGGTCGCCCAGCAGATTCAACCAAACCGGCATCAAAAACGAACCTGCCGAAAGCCTTTCACCGCTACCCCATGCGCCAGGCCATTGAGGAAGGATTCATCCTGGATGTACTCAAAGGCTACATCCCGTACAAGACCGCCTTCAATTTGTCCAAACAGATTGAGGACACAAAGCGGGTCAGCGGCAAGACCGCCAAGCGGGCTCTGGCTCAGTGGATGTCCTTGCACCCCACCAATGTGACCCAGAAGGTTCAATTCATCATTGAGCACTTCAGTAAAAACGTGGCGCACCGGCTTGATGGCAAGGCAAAGGCCATGGTGGTCACCAGCTCCAGGGCCGCAGCCATCCGGTACAAGAAGGGTTTTGACGCCTATATCGCCAAGCACCCTGAATACTCAGCCATTCGCTCGCTGGTTGCCTTCTCTGGAAAGATGACAGGCAAGCAGGTCATACACGGGGATGATGTGGGCGATGCGGCTGAAATCTTCATGGTTGACGATGGCGAGGAGTTCACCGAAGTCAGCATGAACCCAGATGTGGCTGGACAGGACCTGCGGATTGCGTTCGAGCGCCCAGAGTACCGGGTCATGCTCGTGGCCGACAAATTTCAGACTGGGTTTGACCAACCAAAGCTGGTTGCCATGTACGTTGACAAGAAGATTGCCAATGACGTGGAGATTGTGCAAACCTTCTCCCGACTGAACCGCATGGCTCCCGGCAAGGATGAGGTTTTCATCATCGACTTTGTGAATGACCCAGCCAATGTGCGCCGGGCGTTTGAAATGTACGACGATGGAGCCCAGATTGACGATGTGCAGGATGTCAATGTCGTCTATGAGGTCAAGGAAACATTGGATGCCCAAGGACTCTATGAGTCAGAGGACTTGGAAGAGTTTAAGGAAGCCCGGTTCAAGACCATCCGTGACATCACCCATGCGCAGGAGCCGCAACACAAGGCTCTGTATGCAGCAACCGAGCGCCCAACTCGACTTTTCAATCAGCGCCTGAAAATGCTTCGGGATGCCATTGGGACGTGGGAGGTGGCCTTTGAGAAGGCGCACAGCACGGGCGATGACGCTGCCATGAAGTCAGCCGATCACCACCGAAGAGAGCACGCCGACCAGATCAAAACTCTGATTGCATTCAAGTCTGGCTTGGGCCGCTTCGTGAGAACGTACGCCTATATTGCCCAGCTCGTGGACTTCGGGGACCCTGAGTTGGAAAACTACGCCGCCTTCGTCAAACTACTTCAAAAGCGACTCAATGGTGAACCACCTGAGTCCGTGGATCTGAAGGGACTGGTACTCACTGGGTTTGACATCAAACTAAAGGAGGATGTGCCTGCCGGTGAAGATCAACCGACTGTTCTCAAGCCGATTGGTCCAGGTAGCGGCGGTAGCAAAGGGGAAGACCCTCACTATCTGGCAGAGATCATTGACCGGTTAAACCGTTTGTTTGGGGAGGCGACGCCGCTGCGTGACCAGGCAACCTTTGTGAACCATATCGTAGCCATCGCCCGCGAAAACGACGTTGTGATGGCACAGGTTGAAAACAATACCCGTGAGCAAGCCTTGAAAGGCAATTTACCGGGTGCAGTCCAACAAGGGGTGGTCAGAGCACTGACATCCCATCAGAAGTTGGCCACACTGGTCCTGAAATCCGATCGCCAGTCAATGGGAGCCTTGACCGACATGATTTATGAGTTGATTCGCGACCGTAAAAACATTGACATGGGTGGCCACGGTGCATGATCTTCTTGGACTAGCTGGCGTCAGACCCACAGATTTACGAGCTACAGCCAAGGCTATTTTCATCGTTGCCGAGGTCATTGAAGGTGAGATACCACCTTGTCCAGATTGTGCTGGCCCCTTATATCGGCATGGCCGTAGAACGCACACTTTTGCCGACACGCCAATGCAGATGCAGCCGGTGCGCCTTGAAATTGCGCGGCCTCGCTACCATTGCAAAGCATGTGGCAAGATTCTGACCCCGGATTTGCCATTCCTAGACGAGAAACGGCGGGCAACCAAACGACTTGTAGATGCCATTCGAGCGCGTTGCCTTAGTACGACCTTTCGCGCCATGGCCGAACAAACGGGTTTGGCAGTCAATACCATCAAGAACATTGCCCAGGACCTGATCGATGAACTTGGCCGCACGGTGCGCTATGAAACGCCGGTCATTATGGGCATTGATGAGCTGATGCTGGCGGGGGACTACAGATGCGTCATCACGAACCTTGCGACGAATAACGTCTTTGAGATGCTGGAGTGCCGCACCCAGGATTATTTGAAACCATTTTTCGAGAAGTTGCCTGATAAGGAGCGGGTCGAATGGGTTTGCTCCGATATGTGGCGTCCCTTCAAGAGATCCTTCAGCGAATACCTTCCCAACGCCAAACTCGTGATCGACAAGTTCCATGTGGTGAAGATGGCGTCCGAGGCATTGGAAGAAGAGCGGAAGAAATACCAGGTAACACTGACAAAGGACGAGCGCCTTCACATCAAGAAGTCCATTCGCTGGCTCACGCTTAAACGACCGGCAACGCTTACGCCAAAAGAGCAGGAGGCTTTGGCTATTGTTCGCGCAAGCATTCCTGAACTGGCGATTGCCTATGATTTCAAGGAATCGTTTTTCAGAATCTACGATGAACCGGACAAAGCGTCTGCAATGCGTGCATTTGCGTTGTGGGAGCAATCGATACCAAAGAAGGGACTAGACCAATTCCGCAGTCTGGCCAAGACGGTTCACAACCACTATGAGGACATCTTTGCGTACTGGGATTCACCCAACCAGATAACCAATGCTTACACCGAAGGCTTGAACGGGCTGGTAAAAATCTCAAACAGGCTCGGACGAGGGTACAGCTACGAAATCATCCGGGCCAAGACCTTGTATGCAAAACATGCCAGAAAAGTTGGCAGCGGCATATTGTTGACCGAGGCGAAAGGGACAACCAAGGCCACATCGCAGACTATTGAATATGGGCCTCACATCCCAACGCTGGTTGAAATTGCGGAGTCGGGTGGACTCGATTAGCTTAAGCCGCTTTCAAGTACATGTCGATGTGCATGGACGAATAAGGGCAGACCACGCCGCCGCTCTCTGTTCGCTCCAGCAGGCCCAATCCAGCCAGGATAACCACGTCTTCATGCACACGTTTTACATCGCGTCCAACTGCACGGGCTAGTTCACGCACTGATAGTTCACCTTTGCCTTGTGCGGCCCGGACAATCTCCCATCGCTTCTCGGAAAGCTGTCCAAAGAAGTGCCCAGGGCTTTCGAAATTCAGCACCTCGCCCTGGTATTTATCCGCCTTGGTCGCTTGCGCCATGGCTCGTAAAGCACCTTTCCAGTCAGGCTGCAGTGTGATGGTGAGATAACGATCTGTCATGGGGATCTCCTCGCAGCTACTGCCGCAATAAAGTCTTCGATTAACTGGTCAACGTCCTTGAAGGTGTAAGACACTTCGACACCATCTAGGTGGCAGTGGTCACCTTTGCCGCGTTCATTGTCAAAGCCGACCACCCGCACACCGTCCACCACATACACGGCGCTGTACTTGTAACCGTGATCCGTCGGCGGCACTGGCTTTGGCACCTTCCAAATTACCACTTCCAGTATTGAGCCATCCGCCGTGATATTTTTGAAGCGGGAAATCAGTTCGGCTGGCATGTTGGCAATTATGACAACATTTGGTATTGTTGTCAATGTGGCCAACGCTGGTTAAGTTTGTTGAGTCTGATGTTCAGTCGAAGGTCATGCCGCCATCTGAATCGCGTTCATCATACGGAGCGCACTGACGCGGAGAGTCAACTTGTCGAATCGAGGTCAATTCGGATTGGGTTAAGAGTCGTCGCCCTATCCGTTTAAAACCAAACTCGGCATGAACAGGCACCCCCCACCCCGCATCACGGGATGAATCGATCGCAACGCAGATTTCTCCGTGCAGGGTCACATAAAAGTCTTGGGGTAGCGCCCCCCCATCGTCGACATAGGCGGGCTCGATATGGGGAGCTTCGCTTAGGAGTCGGCGAAATACCTCCACAGTGCCGTGAGAGCGCACGAGTGCCTCAATCTCCTGGTATTGCCCATCGAAAAACTCGTACCGCGCCCGCCAGTAAATATTGTGAAGGTGCTGACAAATTTCCAAGTCGCCCACAACCTGCTTCTCTGAAATCTCGCTGATGAGTAGGTCCCAGTGATCTCGATTCATCTCTAGGCCAAAGTCCAGCGCACGAAGCATGGCGGATTCCGGCACCATTACAGCGTAGGCGGCTTTGCCGTCAAATGCCGATGCGTCTGAAATTGAGAATGAAGCGTAAGTCTTGTGCCCCAATGCAGCTGCAAGCAGCTGCTGAGTTTGGCCTAGAGATATCTGAGGAAAAAAGGAATGCAGCTTAGCGTGTGCAACCTTGGCGCATTTTTTGAATCGTGACATAGTGTTCTCCAAGAAGCGGACCTTGGACGATTACGGGTCCGCATCAAGAATCACCGTATGGATCCAAGAAGCGTTGAAGATAAACCTGACGAAATCAGTCCTACTTTAAGTCGTCCAAAACTTCGGCGGGAACACCTTGTCGCTACTTTAGCACATGACGACCACAGTTCCAATTCATACGCGAACAAGGAATCTCAGTCCAGCGAATTCCGTTTTGGGTCGAATGTGTGAGTTTGGCAAACAAACATGACCGATCGCAATGGGTATGCTGGAGTCGGTCGTAGGCATGGCAAATGCCAACATGTAGGTCGGGTTTCAACCAATGATGATTCCAAGGATGGACGTTAAGTCGCTTGGATTCCAACCACTGCACGGTTTTGGAAATGAAGTGAAAACGGGTCAAGAACCGTTGATTCCAACCTCAGAATGCACTTAGCCCAAAAATACAAGCCTCCAGGCGCCTTTCCATACTGTCGACCGAAGAAGTTGACAGCCTGTACGACTTACCACACTTCAACGAAGGGGAACGCCAAATCCATTTTGATTTGAGTCCCGAAGAACGGGAGACCATTGATGCGGAACGCACAATAACGTCAGGTGTCCACCTTGTATTGCAACTAGGTTACTTCAAAGCCAAGGCACAGTTCTTCGTCTTCGGTCTTGACCATGTCCGCCCTGACATCGCGCACATACTGGCACGCTATTTCCCGGGCAGACTTATGCCCGAGGTCGGCGCTTTGTCAAAGCCGACCCGGCTGGCCCAACAAAGAACCATTCTTGGACTGCTGGACTATCGCCTGTGTGGCCGCGACGGCAAACATGTGCTGATGGCATTCGCGCAACGGGCGGCAATGCTGTCAACTCAGCCAAAATTCATTCTGCGTGAATTGCTGGAGCATCTATCAAGCCAGCGCATTGTGGCGCCGGGCTACACGTCTTTACAAGATCTGGTGAGTCAGGCTGTGACAGACGAGCGCAAGCGAGTTACCCGAATGCTGGATGCCGCCTTGCCCGCGGATCTGAAGCAATCCCTCAATACCCTGCTACACGCGGACGACAAAATCCATCTGATCAATGTCCTGAAACACGAGGCGAGCGATTTCAGCAACAAGGAACTGCGCCAGGAAGTCGGTCGGCGCAAGCAACTTGCTCCCTTATATGCCTTCGCCCAATCATTTCTGATCGACGCGTCACTGTCCAGTGAGAGCATCAAGTATTACGCCGGTCTGGTCCAGTTCTACACCATCTACAAGCTGCGCCGCATGAATGTCTCAACGGTGCGCCTGTATCTATTGTGCTTTGCGTTCCACCGGTTTCGCCAAATCAACGACAACCTGATTGAGGCGTTCATCCACTTGGTCGGCCAGTTTGATAAGCACGCGAAACTGGCGGCCAGAACGGCCATGCAGCAGGCATCTGAAGAGGCCAACAGCAATTTGAAAGCCGCAGGCGAGGTATTGGGTCTATTTATCGACACTTCAATTGCGAGTGACTGCCTGTTTTCCACGGTCAAGGAGCGCGCGTTCGGCTTGCTGGAACCCGCCGCTTTTCCTTCGGTGTCCAACTTTCTGCGGAACGTGACCTTTGACAAGCTGGACTACGAGTGGACTTACTTCACCATGCTGTCGCCAACCATCAAACGCAGCTTACGACATCTATTCTGTGATCTCGATTTCGCCGGCCGCTTGGAAAATGCCCCTTTGGTCACCGCAATCACCGTAATTCAAGACCTGTTGCGCCGCAGCAAATCACTGCGCCAAGCAGATTCCGCAAAGTTTCCCGAGGAAGTGATCCCACAGGTTCTCAAAAAACACCTATATGCCGAGTCCATCGATGGCGGAGTAAAGCGCAAAGACCTGGATGTTGACCGATACGAATTTCTGGTCTACCGGCTGTTGCGCAATGCGCTGGAGTCCGGGGACCTGTATGTCAATCACAGCAATGAGTTTCGCCAGTTTGAAGATGACCTGATCAGCGATGCCCGCTGGGCACACAAAGACGCTGTGCTTGCTGAAATCGGACAGCCGATTTTGACCGCCCCAATCGAAGAAACCTTGGTCTGGCTGCGGCAATGCTGTAACAATTTCAAGTCCACTTGATGTGAAACTTATAAATGGCCCTTCGCTTGGTAGCGTTGTTGCAAATGGCTCGCCGAGCGCCGTGGCTTGTAAAAAAGTCATATTTCAGATTTTGGTGGGTTAATCTCAAAACTCTTACAAAGTGCTTGTTCAATTGTCACCGCCCGGCTGGCCGGTTGTGCATCAAGCCATTCAATTAGCCACTGCGGCAATTTGATGGAAATCGGGTTTTTCTTGAGCATGGGATCTGCTGGCTTGCGCCCTGATCCACTCCGTGCGCCACCCTTCATAGCTCACCACCTTCTGCCTCAGTTTCAGCGCCTTCATCAATTTCAACGCCATCTTCCAAGACGACCCAAGAGCGCGAAAACGGCTGATTTGCGAAAAGGGTTGCAATGCCAGTTTGTTGCATTAGACGCAGCAACTCTTCTGCTGACAATCCGAGCTCTTTTGCAATCTCGGTGTTTGAACGTCCAAGCCCAACGAGCTTGATTACCATTTCAGACATCAACTCAACCTGGTGCTTTCCACGAGCGCGGTTGTGTCGAATCGTGCTGGCCATGCGTTCGTGCAGATCCTTTTTGATCGAAACAACAGGCAAATAGCCATGGACGCGCTCGCGAATGTCGGCCTTTTCCTTACCGACGCGATTGCGGTGAAACCCATCAACAACGATCTCAACGCCAACATCATCATCGTGG
>Ga0247839_1006411_pt1 | contig 13558 bp, 12 predicted proteins | sample LaCruzMarch2015__6_FD_192405 | JGI IMG/M metagenome (GOLD analysis project Ga0247839, IMG submission 192405) | Freshwater microbial communities from meromictic Lake La Cruz, Castile-La Mancha, Spain - LaCruzMarch2015_16m | ecosystem: Environmental > Aquatic > Freshwater > Lake | place: Spain...
ATTGACTATCCTGCACACGACAATTAGCTTCACACAATAAAAAACTCATCCTCAAAACCAATTAGTCATTCCACATAAAAGACTGCTCTTATATCACTCTTCTAGCAATCCTTCAATTACGCAGAGGCCTTTAATTTGGATCGATGGCGTCCTTATGAGCCTCAGTTCCGGATTAAAAATAGTTGTAAAGTGCGACGAATAAAAGATAGAGAACTTATTTACTAACAACGAGGAAAGACATAAAAGAGTTATTTTATTTTGTCGACGCGGTCACCACGTTATAGACATGCCGTTGTTCATTCGGGCTGCTGTTCCGGCGGCCTGACTTTATCCCGGAATTGTGTCGGATTGCTGTTTTTGGGACGAATTATCTCTAATTTTTGTATTATCTTTATATATTCGTTTGGATTTTCTTTTTTCCAGTCCTTTAACGGTTTTGACTCCGTACTCAAAACCCTTGTACCTTCTGGCCCTATCTTGACATAAGTAAAGGTAATTAAGGGAATTCCTTTGACTGTCTTACTTGTTAAATCACCCTCTACATCAGGCTTGTCATCTGGCATATTTACAGTTGAATTTACATGTCTTACACCACCCATATTAATATCATTGGGGCACATTGTCCATTCCCCCGAATATCTTTATTGAGCAGATTAAGATCTGCTTTGCACGAGGTCTTGCCATTCATATTCATTAATAGTTTTAACTCCATACTTTGCTGCTTGCGCAACCTTACTTCCCGGATTCTCTCCTGATACTAAATAATCGGTTTTTCGCGTTAGATTCTTTGCTATTATTGCCCCAAAGTTTTCTGCAATTTTTATTGCTTCTATTCTAGTTTGCTTTTGTAACGTGCCAGTGAACACTAAGATCTTCTTATATAATGGGTGAAGTTCGTCTTCATTCTTGAGAAATAAGTTTTCCGGCTCCACATCATTCTGAACATAAAGGCCCTCCCCAACCCTTTTTATCATAACTTTATTATCTCGCAGAAACATTGCTAGACTCTCCGCGGTTTTCGCCCCAATTCCATGAATTTTCTGTAATTCATCGAAAAAACAAGGGACCTCACTGCTTCTTTCCAAAATATCCAAACTTACATAATGCTTAGCTATTAATTTTGCAGACTCTTCCCCAACATGATTGATGCCTAGCGCCGTTATGAATTTATGGAGCGGAACTTTTCTTGATCTCTCAATTGCAGCAAAGAGGTTGTTTGCCGATTTCTGACCCCACCCTTTTCTGTTCTCAATTCTGTCTGTAATGGATAGGGCGTCGTTTTTTTCCTTCAATTCCAATATATCGGAATAAGTTTTTATTAAATTGCCATTATATAAATCTTCTATCTGTTTGTTTCCAAACCCAACTATGTCGAGTCCATTCTGTGACACGAAGTGAGTGAGCTTCTCGATATTTTGAGCATCGCACTTTTCGCCTCCAGAGCAGATTTTCGCGTCATCTACGTCAATAACAATGCTTTGACATATGGGGCAAGTTTGGGGTGGTTCATACTGCTTGAGATTTGGCCGCCTTCGATCCAACAGCACCTTGACGACTTTCGGAATAACGTCGCCAGCCCTTTTGACCAAAACCACATCGCCTATTCGAAAATCTTTCTTACGTATGTCGTTGTAGTTGTGTAGTGTGGCGCGGGTCACCAACACCCCTCCAATGTTGATTGGCGCCAATTTGGCCACCGGGGTCAGGACTCCGTTTCGGCTGATTTGCGTCAAGATGTCTTCAATCTTACTGATGGCTTCTAATCCAGGGAATTTATGCGCGATTGCCCATCGAGGAGCTCTTGCAGATTCGCCCAAGAGTTTTTCGAAAGATAGATTATCGATTTTATACACGACCCCATCTATGTCATACGGCAAATCTGCCCGGATCGTATACATTTCGTTATAGTATTGCCGTAACTCGATAAAATTTTGTATCCTTTTTGTCTTGGCGCAGGTTTGGAGCCCAATGGAGCGAAAGAATTGTAGTAACTCGAAATGACTTCCTATACCATCCATATATCCACCCCAGACGCAATAGCGCAAGCGACGCCTCCCCGTGATTGATGGATCTAGCTGCCGTAACGATCCTGAGGCAGCATTACGTGGATTGGAAAATGAATCTCCCAGCGCCACAAAATCAAGTTTATTAATGTAGACCTCCCCCCGAATTTCGAATTCTTTCTGATATGAAACCGTGCGCGGAACTTCAAGAACTTGGAGAAAATTGGCTGTAATGTCTTCTCCGAAATTACCATCTCCACGCGTTATGGCGCATTTCAATGAGCCCTTATTATAGGTCGCTGAAAATGATACCCCATCCATCTTTGGCTCACAAATGATGTCGAATTGGAACGCCGGAATATCGCTCTCTAACTTGCCTTGTGTATCATATTGATATCCGAGACTATTACTTGTGCGCTTTAAAAAAGCCAGCACATCATCCCACTGGAAGGCATTATCCAGAGAAAGCATTCTCCGTTGATGCTGTCTTTTTGGAAGTTTGCTGATTGGTGGCGCACCTACAGTTTGATTCTCAACAAGGTTTTGTGGATCATTTTCTCTTATGTTTCCACCATCGCTATAGCGTCCCTCCAACTCCGCCAAGCTTCGCTTAAGCAGGTCGTACTCATGATCTGTGATTTCTGGAGAACTTTCATTATAATACAGATTATCGTGCTTTGATATTTCTGCTCTTAATTTCTGTATTTTATTGAAAAGCCCGGTGCTCACGGCTCGATTTGAAGAGAAGCAATATCACATCCTTGGTGAAGATAGTGTCTCAAACTTGGAAACATGGGTTAAGCCGAAAGAACCTGCCTTCCCCTTGCTCGTCTATTGTTTATTACTCGCTTGCCTCCAACACTAGACATACGGGACCGAAACCCGTGCCTGCGCTTTCTAACAAGCCTACTTGGCTGATAAGTTCTTTTTGTAGACATATCCAACTGATATCACAGTTTATCATAAACAAGTCCAATCATACATAGAGAGTCCGGAATAGTCAATTCGCAATTTCAGGTCTGCGTCTATCTATGCATCCTCTTACCTGAGCTTCGTCTATATTTTTGACGATTCCCGTCTCCAGTTATTTTATAAAAGCCCGTATTGTTAGGAGCTGAAGCTGGATCGTCAAATCAAATTTTTCACCAAGTTTCTTGCCGCCACCACTATATCCTCTACTTGCGGTAAGGCCAATCTTTCCAAATTTGCGGCATAAGGCATCGGTACATCCTTTCCGGCGATGCGTACAATTGGCGCATCCAGATAATCAAATGCGTTCTCCATGATTTGAGTTGCAATCTCTGCCCCTATACCAGCAAAGGGCCACCCTTCTTCTATTAAAACCAACCTATTAGTTTTTTTCACAGATCGTACTATCGTTGCTATATCTAGCGGCCTTATTGTACGTAAATCTATAACATCACAAGTAATTGATTCATCTTTGAGTACATTCGCCGCGGCAAGAGCTTGGCCAACCTGAACAGAAAAGGCAACTATTGTAACATCCTCTCCAACTCGCCACTGACGCGCTTGACCTATTGGTATTATCTCTGGCGCACTAATATCATGGCATCCACCTTCGTGAATCGTAACGCTTTGTCCATATAATAATTCATTTTCCAAAAAGATTATTGGATTCGGATCCCTTATTGCGGCTTTTAGTAATCCTTTTGAATCCTCACTGGAATATGGAGCTATTACCTTTAGTCCTGGTATGTGAGCGTACCAACTAGCGTAACATTGCGAATGTTGAGCTGCCACTCGTGAAGCCGCTCCGTTAGGCCCCCGAAATACTATGGGGCATTGTATCTGCCCGCCTGACATATAGTGAGTTTTGGCCGCAGAATTCACAAGTTGGTCAATGGCTTGCATAGAAAAATTGAATGTCATGAATTCGACTATAGGCTTTAATCCCGCAAAAGCTGCACCGATGGCGAGACCAGCAAAGCCGTGTTCTGTTATCGGCGTATCAATCACACGCTTAGGCCCGAACTCATCCAGAAGCCCCTGAGTTACTTTGTATGCTCCGTTGTACTCGCCAACTTCTTCACCAATTATGAACACATCGGGATCAGAGCGCATCTCTTCGGCCATCGCCTCTCGTAAGGCTTCACGTATTGTAATGGATTTCATAATAAGATCTGACTTTTGCGTTGAAATTTATACATCATAGCTATGGAGAATGACATTTGTTTTTGCAAATTAGAAGATCATGTTGTGATTTGAAGCGCTTCCAGCTGTTTCTTGAAAATCGTTTTACTCGCAGCAGAGGCAAAGTCAAGCATTCGCGCAAGACCATCACCGTTAAAGGTCTTTTTTTCTGCGCCGCACTGTATCTCGATAAGGCTGTCATCTGATCCGAAAACAAAATTGGCATCGACATCAGCTGAACTATCCTCGTTATAGTCCAGATCCAAAAGATATTCTCCGTTTATAATACCGCATGAGATAGCGCAAACATGCCGCGTAACCGGAATGTTGCGGACTATATGGCGTTCATGAAGTCTGCGTAAAGCGAGATGGAGCGCAATATACCCACCGGTGATAGATGCAGTTCTTGTTCCACCGTCCGCCTTTATGACATCGCAATCAACTGTGATTTGCCTTTCTCCTAGTTGCAGCAGATTAACCGCGGCCCTGAGAGACCTGGATATCAATCTTTGAATTTCCTGCGTACGTCCATTTTGTCCGCCACGCACAGACTCGCGCTGCATTCTTGTGTTTGTAGATCGCGGTAACATTCCATACTCCGCTGTTACCCATCCTGACCCGGTATTTTTTATGAATGGCGGGACTCGCGCCTCTAAACTTGCGGCACAGATAACAACAGTACCGCCCAGGCTTATCATGCAGGATCCTTCGGCATTTGGTAAATAATCTATGTCAATCTTCAAATCTCTGATGGAGTTTAAGGACCTTTCGCCTGACCTACCGTTCCTTTCTAATTTCATTTGCCCCATAGGACTCTATTCATGCGCCCGGACTCACAATCGGTGGTAGAGGTAAATCGAGCTGCTTATCCTTTGAAGGCCCTCTATCATCCCCAGATTCTGGGTTTAGGTTGTCTGGCCCTTTACTGGCTGCGCCGTCCATAGATTCTGCTGATCCGCTATCTCCTTGGGCGCCCTGACCCTGGCTACCATCTTGTTGGTCTACGTTTCTTACGAAAGGGGTCTTCGCATCCTTTGGATCATTGATTTTAACTTCGTCTTTCTTGCTCTCGGTTGATACCCCGACTTTGTCATTAGGCACAGTACTTGTGGACGTATTTTTGGTCCTTGCTTCATCTATAGCTTGCTGAAACATTACGTCACTAAGAGCGCCCGGATAAAATTTCCCGCCTATGATATAACTAGGCGTACCATGTAACTCTAACTGTGTCGCAACCTTGATATTATCTTGTAGAATTGCGTCAATTTCTGGATTCTGGAGTGCTTTACTAAAGTTATCTACGTCTATACCAATTTTCCTGACTATAGACTTTATAAGCTCGTCAGTTGCATCTTCATTTAAATTGAGCAACTCCTTCTGAAATTGCTTATACTTAGATTCGTCAAGCATGTTTATAGCAATAGCTGCACGACTAGCTTTCTTAGATGATTCGCCTAAAATTGGTAACTCCTTAAAGATAAACTGTATATCCGGATTATTTGATAAAATTTGCTCATTAATACCGAGCATCTTCCTGCAATATCCGCAGTAATAATCGAAAAATTCTATCACTTTTATCTTCGCGTTGGCATTGCCAATGACCGGATCTTTCTTATTATTTTCCAAAGTGGCTCTTAGCTGATCCACAGTTTCTTGTGTCTTTTTTTGACTCTCAGCGAATTGCTTTGTTCTATACGAATTTAATGCTTCAACTACGATTTCTGGATTGCTCTTGACAAAATCCCTAACAACGGCCTCTATTTGCTTGCGTGTGGGAAGATTAGCTGTAGATTCGTCTATATCGTTCTTAAGCGCCTTTATGATATCGGATTTCATGGTATCCATTTCTACAGACGTGTGCGAAGAGCTATGTCTCAGATAGGCAAAAATTAAGAAGCAAAAGAAACCCAGCAACAATACATACGACATAATTAATCTATAATTCATTTTTATTACCTCTGCCTCATCCTAACTAAGTTAAAATCCAAAACACTAAACTCGCCAACCCTTTAAATTACATACGCTCTACGTTGCCGCCAACCAAACAATAGCCTACCTCAAGTTGCTTGCATACATCGCGAAATACTTTCTCAAAAAGCCAGTTCGGTTGACTAGGTTCATGCCAATTCTGCGCACTAGCATAACTACCCATGATTTGCTCAGAAACAGTCTATTGATTCCAGAAGTAAATGCAATCATTACCTTTGCATCCTTTCGTCTAAGAAGACTATACTGATTAAGCAACGAGGAAGTTCCCATATCAAGCCCAAGTTTATATTCGTTAACCAGGATTTTTACCAACTCCTCAACATCTTCAAAACCCAAATTAATTCCCTGGCCTACCAATGGATGAATGCTATGTGCCGCATCCCCGACCAAAACCAGCCTGTTTAAAGTACTAGCATAAACATCGCTATGCAACAACTTTAATCCGAAGAAAGTTATCGATGAGCAAAGACGGATATTGCCAGCATAAGATTTGACTTTTTTCTCCATTAACTGAGTTATTTGGGGTTCAGCAAGAGTAACTATTGCATTCAAACGATCGTTGGATTCTATCCATACAACTGATGACGTATTGTTGTCTTTTTTCGGCAATAATGCGATTGGGCCCGTGTCCGTGAAGCGTTCAAACGCGGTGCCATTGTGAGGGATTGTATGACTTATGTCGCAGACAAGGGCTGTTTGCTTGTAATCTTTGATTCTAGTTTTAATGTCTGTCTTCGATTTTACTGTAGAAAATTTTCCATCAGCAGCTATCAGTAAATTAGATCGGAGATTATATGTCTTTTGCCCATGCTTATTGTGATTCACACCTTGATTTTGCCTTGCCTGCCTTAACAGAACCTCGACGCCTCCATAACTCGATATATCCACATCCCCTATCGAATGGAAGTCATATCCCTCAAAGACCTCGACATCGCTCTGTTTAAGCTTTTCATATAAAGCCGATTTCAAAATACTTTCTTCAATCATGTATCCAAGTGATTTTTTACCAATATCTTGCGGTAAAAATTCCAATAGACATAAAGCCTCTGCCTCCTCCACCCGAATTCGGTTAATTGGCCTACCATACTCCTCCATATTTGCAATAAGATCGTGTTTATGTAAGAATGAACAAGTATGGACTGTAAGCGCGAAGAGGCGAGATGGTAATTTGTTATTTAATCCGCATAATATCTTTGACGGCAGCGTTGAGTTATAAGAGTCAGGCCCTAAACCATAGTCGCCAAAAAAAGATCGCTCTATTAGAGCCACACGCATACCATGCTTGGACAATATTACGGATGTGGATATCCCTATTGGCCCACCACCAACTACTACTATGTCGTAAATTTTATCCATAATTTATATGATAACCAATTCCTCCAAAAGATTTAAGGTGACTACCCAATGAGTGACGGCAAATCTTGGCTAGACTATGTAGAGAATGTTGGAAGATTACAATACAAAAAAAGAGTTAAGAAAGCTCTTGAGGAAGATCTTGAACAAAACACTCCGGGCGGGCTAAAAAAGCGTTTTGAGCGTACTAAAATTTGTTTGGCTGAGGATTGTGGACGTGAAGAAGTTCAAGAAACGAGATTGGCGCAAAGTTCAAACGAGCTGGATCAAAAGTTTTTCGCGGAATCGGCCCCACAAAACTACACTCCAGAATTAAAGCTCGGTGAATTATCTTCGTTAAATACCGGCACTAGGCGAAAGATTGGCAAAGGAAGGTACCCAATAGACATGGCTATCGACCTACATTCCTATACTCGTGAAGAGGCTTACTGGGTCCTTTCAGACGCGATTAGGCTGGCCAGCACGCGAGGAATGAGGATGCTGTTGGTTATCACCGGAAAGGGCACGATTGATCAACCATCTGTGATTAGAATGTCTCTCCAGCGATGGCTTAACTCCGAGAGTATTAGGAAGTACATTGTTTACTTTGATCGGGCAGCAAAACATCATGGGGGCGCCGGTGCCTTTTATGTCTTATTGAAAAAGGAGGCTACTCAATTGTAGCTTTGATTCTGATTCATAGGGTCTACTGACCTCACTTAGTGAGCTTAACTTTATATTGTAAGCAATGGATCTGTGTGCTAGGATAGACAATAGATGCGAGTATTAATTGTTATGAGTTAGTCTGCAAGTTGATCAATGAAAAACAGTAATTTGATGGGGCGCAGGTATGCCTCGGCGTTTTTGTCGCACAGTTTAGATCATGGTCTAGAGACGGTGGCTATCGCGCGCGAGTTGAGGGAAGCTATGGACCTCATTTACGATTCCTCTGAAGCAAGGCGGATCCTGCTAAACAAAATGGTTCCAACGCATGTAAAGGAGAAGCTTTGGAACTCGATCAGCGGGGCCTTTAAGTTATCTGAACAAGTCTTGAAGATGATCTCCTTCTTAGTAAGCGCTGGTAGGGTAGATATGCTGCGGTCGGTCACCAATCATTTCGACGCACTAAGGCTGCAACACGATAACATCGTGCCCGTACACATTACCATTCCGTGCGAACTAGCGAATAGTGAATTGAATGACATTCAATCCTCCGTGGCAGATGCCTTGGCAGCAAAGGCTCAGGTAAAATTTCTTTATGACCCAACCATTCTTGGGGGGATGATAGTGCAATGGAAGTTTTTTGTAGCCGATTTTTCTGTCCGTAATAGATTAGAGGAGATGAAGAAGTTTGTATTGCAGAGTTAAGGATATTGTAAAGGGTTTGATGCGCTTGATTAATCTCACTGTATTATAACCCCCCTGTTTAAAGTACAAATACCTGCCCTTATGCGGGTATTTGGGTTGCATAATCTAGATTATGCGTTAAAGTAAGTTTTTGAATTTAGTACAAAATGTATCATTTTTATTCGATATAAGGCAAGATGAGCATATCTGAAATTACATCTGTCATAAAAGAAAGATTAGTTGGGTTTGGTAATTTAGGTGGGGGCGAGCTCAAGGAAACAGGGACAGTTATAAAAGTCGCTGATGGCGTAGCAATTGCTTACGGTCTTGACAACATAGGCTCCGGAGAAATGGTCGAATTTCCGAATGGCGTTCGTGGAATAGCTCTCAATTTGGAGTACGATAATGTCGGCATCGTCATCTTGGGTCATGAACGCGGTATAAAGGAACTGGATACTGTACGTCGCTTAAAATGCGGGTTTAGCATCCCAGTCGGCCAGAGTTTGTTGGGAAGGGTGATCGACGCTGTCGGCACCCCTATTGATGGCAAGGGGCCCATTAAGGATGTTCAATACGCCCCCGTTGAGATAGATGCGCCAGGCATTATAGAGAGGCAGGCAGTGAGCGAACCTCTGCAGACAGGGATTAAGGCCATTGATGCGATGATCCCGATCGGCCGTGGTCAGAGGGAGTTGATAGTTGGAGATAGGCAGACGGGCAAGACTACTATTGTACTGGATACCATTTTAAATCAGAAACAACTGGATACTCAAGTTGATGGCTCACCAGACAAACTTTATTGCGTTTACGTAGCAATCGGGCAGAAAAGATCTTCTGTGGCTCGGTTGATAAGAACTTTGGAAGAATCTGGAGCAATGAAATACTCCGTCGTAGTTGTTGCCTCTGCCTCGGATCCTGCCCCAATGCAGTTTTTTGCTGCGTACTCGGGCTGTACTGTTGCGGAATATTTCCGTGATAACGGTATGCATGCATTAGTCGCTTATGACGACCTCAGTAAGCACGCCGTCGCATATAGACAGATTTCCCTATTGTTAAAGAGACCTCCTGGAAGGGAAGCATATCCAGGAGACGTCTTTTACATACACTCTCGCCTCCTTGAACGCGCCGCGAAAATGTCAGCCGCGAAAGGTGGAGGCTCCCTAACAGCCCTTCCAGTTATCGAAACCCAAGCTGGCGATATGTCCGCGTACATTCCAACCAACGTCGTTTCTATTACTGACGGCCAAATTTTTTTGGAAGCCGAATCCTTTTTTCAAGGGATCCGACCAGCAATTAATGTCGGTTTATCTGTTAGCCGAGTCGGATCTGCGGCACAAACAAAGGCGATGAAGCAAGTTGCCGGAAGCGTGAAACTAGAATTGGCCCAATATAGAGAAATGCTTGTCTTTTCTCAATTTGGATCTGATCTAGATCAAGCGACTCAAAGATTATTGAATCGTGGCGAAAGGCTTATTGAATTATTCAAGCAGCGACAACACCTTACTTATCCCTTTGAAGAACAGGTGATATTGATGTTTGCTGGAATAAAGGGATTTTTGGATGATTTACCCACCTCCAGCGTAAGGGCCTTTGAAGAAAGCCTAATAATGGGATTCAAACATCAGCATGCAGATATACTCAGTGAAATACGCCAGGAAAAGGCATTAACTGACAAACTTAAGGAGAATATAGAGCAAATTTTGAAAGACATAACAAAAAGTTTTGTGGCTTAAGATACTAACTCTTCATAATTGAGCAGATTGAGCTCTAATGAGACCAACGCTCGTTGACGATGGTGTCAAAAATGATGTTTTTATAAAGACTTATGCAATCGCTAAAGGCATTAAGGAGCAGAATACGCAAAATTCAGTCGACCGAGAAGTTGACGAAAGCAATGAGGTTGATGGCTGCAGCCCGCCTTAAGAATGTGCGGCACAAGATAGGCGAGGCACTTCCGTATATTGATGCTTTTTGGAATGTTTTTTCAATCGCCAATTTGCGAGCTATGCACAGCTGGGAACGAGAGTACAGAGCTCTCAACACCAAAATAGATTCTTCTGATACGCTAGCTATCCTGGTAAGCGCCGATCGAGGTATGTGCGGGCAGTTTAATAGCTCGGTAGTCCGGGCTTTTTTTAGGGAGATTAACAACGAAGGATCGCTCGATGGATTAAATGTTTTTTGTATAGGCAAAAAGGGATACAACATATTGAAACAACATCCAAGGTTCCAATCGACTGCACCGGAGGAAGAGGTTAATCTTAATGTGAAGCATTTTGATTTTTCCGTCGCCGATAAGCTCTCGGCACAGATAATAAAATTGATGGAAACGCGAAATTTGAAGAAGTGTTTCATACTCTACAATAGATTTATATCGGTAATATCTTATCAAGCTGAAAGGGAGGCGCTTTTACCTTTGTCGCCAGAGTTAATCACCTCCATCGCAAAGAATGCCAACGTTACGGATGTGTGTTCTGGAGGATATGAACCTGGCATAGCAGAGGTATTAGAATATCTTGATACGCGCTATTTAAGCGTAAAGCTGTATTCCGTCCTATTATCTAGCCTTGTTAGCGAATATTCGGCTAGGTTAACAGCAATGGACGGCGCCGCACGTAATTCGCGAGAATTGTTAAAGACTCTTCGAAAAAGGTATAACAAAATCAGGCAAGAGACGATAACCAGTCAGTTAACCGAAATAATCGCCGGAAGCAATGCACTAGGGGCCGGCTGATTAATTTATGATACTAATGCTGGCTATACGATACTGAACAATATATAGATACAATATTTATATGCAAGAAAACGATATAGAAAAGAATGACGCGCCAATTGTAGAGCATGGTCATATAGTCCAGATAGTTGGCTCTGTTGTGGACATAAAGTTCGAAGGAGAATTACCTCAAATTCTTGATGCTCTCGTTTGCACTCTTCACCAAGAGAAATTAGTGTTTGAAGTGGCTCAACATGTGGGAGAGGGTGTCGTACGAACAATCGCCATGGGGAAAACCGAAGGACTTAGAAGGGGGCAGCACGTGGTTAACACAAGGTCTCCAATAGAGGTTCCTGTGGGCTCTTGCACATTGGGGCGAATATTAAACGTCACTGGCGACCCAATAGATGGGAAGGGGCCCATTGATGGCGTCATCCGAAAATCCATTCATGCCGAGGCCCCAAGCCTTGAAGATCAATCTCCGGTATCGGAATTACTGATAACTGGCGTCAAGGTGATCGACCTTTTGGCGCCATACCCCAAAGGTGGCAAAGTTGGTTTGTTCGGCGGCGCTGGTGTCGGGAAAACCGTTATTATTATGGAATTGATAAATAATATTGCCAAAGCTCACGGAGGATATTCGGTCTTTGCGGGGGTTGGAGAACGTACACGAGAAGGGAGTGATCTTTATAACGAGATGATTGATTCTGGGATTATCGACATTGAAACTCCAGAGCGATCAAGGGTGTCTTTGATTTACGGTCAAATGAATGAACCGCCAGGCGCTCGCGCTCGCGTCGCTTTTTCGGCCTTGACTATAGCGGAATATTTTAGAGATCAAGAACAGAAGGATATATTGCTTTTCATAGATAATATATTCAGGTTTACTCAAGCTGGGGCAGAGCTTTCAGCGCTATTAGGCCGCACCCCTTCGGCAGTTGGTTATCAATCTACTCTTGCAGCCGAAATGGGTGGTTTACAGGAACGCATTACGTCGACTAAAAGAGGCTCAATTACTTCTGTACAGGCCATATACGTTCCGGCAGATGATTTAACTGATCCAGCTCCCGCCACTTCGTTCAGTCACTTAGATGCGACCACAGTGCTTAGCAGGGCTATCTCGGAGCTAGGAATTTATCCCGCAGTTGATCCGTTGGAGAGCGCATCTAACATACTCACTACCGAGTTTGTCGGCGATGAACATTATAATGTTGCAAGAGAGGTACAAAGAATACTTCAAACATACAAGTCTCTACAAGATATCATAGCAATATTGGGAATTGACGAACTCTCAGAAGAAGATAAGATAATTGTCAGTAGGGCAAGAAAAATACAGAAATTCTTATCGCAACCTCTACATGTTGCAGAAGCCTTTACTGGGATTCCTGGAAGATTTGTGACTCTTGAAGATAACGTTCGCAGTTTCAGCGAAATAGTCCGAGGTAAGCATGACAACTTGCCAGAGGCTGCGTTTTACATGGTTGGCACTATAGAGGAGGCGATTGAAAAAGCTAAAAAACTTGCATCTTAGAGTGGAGTAACGGACGAGAAACATGGAGAAACAATTAATCACGGTTCAGATAATTACCCCCGAAAGAAGGGTTGTCGAACGACAGGCGGAAATGATCATTTTTCCTGGCGTCAGTGGTTTGTTCGGGGCGTTATGTGGGCACGAAAAAATGATTGCCAAACTGACTTCAGGTACTCTCGAGATACATAATGGCGATATAGCTGGGCGCTATCTTATTGGAGCTGGTGTGGTTGATATTTCTGAAAATTTATGCCTGGTACTTATTCAATCTTGTGAAAAGCTTGCTGAATAAGAATAACTATAGCGCTACCCCCCCTCTGAATATAGAGAAATTAATTTTTAGGCCTCTATGCGACTGCATTATGAAGACTTCTGAATAATAACGTTTTAAGATGATTTGTTGTATATTTCCACGTCTAAGGCAGTTAACGTGTTTGTTCTGCCCTAAAAAGTCATTATTTGTTTTGTTTTATATTTGTATTTTGCTTTATT
>Ga0247839_1006424_pt1 | contig 13531 bp, 9 predicted proteins | sample LaCruzMarch2015__6_FD_192405 | JGI IMG/M metagenome (GOLD analysis project Ga0247839, IMG submission 192405) | Freshwater microbial communities from meromictic Lake La Cruz, Castile-La Mancha, Spain - LaCruzMarch2015_16m | ecosystem: Environmental > Aquatic > Freshwater > Lake | place: Spain...
CGCGGCCGAGGGCGGGGCCCTGCTCGACCCCATGTGCGGCTCCGGCACCCTGGTCATCGAGGCGGCCCTGATCGCCGCGGACATCGCCCCGGGCCTGCTGCACCAGGACTTCGGCTTCCTGGGCTGGACCGGGCATGAGCCCGCGATCTGGGAACGCCTCATCGACGAGGCCGAGATCCGACGCACCGCCGGACTGCACCGGCTCCCGCCGCTGCGCGGTTATGACGCCAGCCCCACGGCCATCCGCGTGGCGATCGCCTGCCTGGAGCGGGCCGGACTCGCGGGACGGGTCCATTTCGAGCGACGGGAACTGGCCGACTGCTGGCCCGGGCGGGAGGAGGACCGGGGCCTGGTCGTCGTCAACCCCCCCTATGGCGAGCGGCTCGGCACCGACCTCGACCTGCCCGCCCTCTATGCCCGGCTGGGCAGCCTGCTCAAGGAGCGTTTCATTGGCTGGCGCGCCGCACTCTTGACCGGCAACCCCGATCTCGGCAAGCAGATGGGCCTGCGGGCAATCCGCCTGCACACCCTCTACAACGGCCCCATCGAATGCCGGCTGCTGCACTTCGAGGTCGACCCACGCTACTTCGTCTCCAGCCGCCCCCGCCCCCTGGCCCCGGAGCAACGCAGCGAGGGCGCGACCAGTCTCGCCAACCGTCTCACGAAAAACCTCAAGGCCCTGCGTAAGTGGCTCAAGACGCAAGACATCAGTTGCTACCGACTCTACGACGCGGATCTGCCCGAGTACGCGGTGGCCCTGGACATCTACGAGGCCGAGAGCCGCTGCGTCGTGGTGCAGGAGTATGCCGCCCCCACCACCATCGACCCCAGGGACGCACGACGGCGCCTGCGCGAGGCCATGAGTGTCATCCCCGAGGTGCTGGAGGTCCCCGAGACCCAGGTCTATCTCAAGGTACGGGAGCGCCAGCGCGGCGAGCGTCAGTACGAACGCCTGGCCGCGACCGGCCGCTTCCACCAGGTCGCCGAGGGCGGACACCGCTTCCTGGTCAACTTCGAGGACTACCTGGACACCGGACTCTTCCTGGACCACCGCGATACCCGCCGCCTGATCGGACAGTTGGCCGCCGACAAGCGCTTCCTGAACCTGTTTGCCTATACCGGCACCGCCACGGTCTATGCGGCCCGCGGCGGGGCCGCCGCCACCACCACGGTCGACCTGTCACGCACCTACCTGGACTGGGCGCGGCGCAACCTGGATCTCAATGGGATCGAAGGACTGGGGCATGAACTGATCCACGCCGACTGCCTCGACTGGCTGCGTCTGGTCGAGGGCCGGCGCCGCTTCGACCTCATCTTTCTCGACCCGCCCACCTTTTCCACCTCCAAGCGCATGGACGAGACGCTCGACATCCAGCGCGACCACGCGGCCCTCATCCGCGCCGCGGTACGCCTGCTGGAGCCGGATGGAACCCTGATTTTTTCCAACAATCTGCGGCGCTTCCGCATGGATAGTGAGGACCTGTCCGAACTGGAGATCACCGATATCAGCGCCGATACCCTGCCCCGCGACTTCGCCCGCAACCCGCGCATCCACAACTGCTGGCACATCCGCCACTGGGATTCCTTGAGCGACCCCTCTCTTCATCCATGAGTCAGATCTCTGTGACCCGTAGAAGCCGGTAACACCGAGGGAAATCGCAAGCTCGAAAGCGGCCTGAGAATATATGGACATTTTCAAGCTCACAGACAGTCTCGAAGGGTACCGGGATCAGCACTTCGCGGTACTTTCCTTGACAAACCCGGGACAGACACCAGTTCCAGCCCATCGTTCTGGACATGCGGAGACAACAACATGAAGGTTGCAATCATCGGCGGCACCGGGTTCGTGGGCGCGTACCTGATCGAGCGTTTGCGCGAGGACGGCCACACCCCCCGCCTCCTGGTGCGGCCCGGCAGCGAGTCCAAGGTCGACCGGCCGGACGGGTGCGAACGGGTGACGGGCACGGTGGCTGACCCCCAGGCCTTGGCCGACTGCCTCCAAGGGACCGCGGCCGTGATCTATCTGATCGGCATACTGCGCGAATTTCCGGCCCGCGGCATCACCTTCGAGGCCTTGCAGTACCAGGGCGTCGTCGACACCCTGGCGGCCGCCCGACTCCAGGGTGTCCCGCGCTTCATCCTGATGAGTGCGAACGGCATTCGCGCCGACGGCACCGCCTATCAGCGCACCAAGTTACGGGCCGAAGAGGCGGTCAAGTCCGCCGGCCTGCGCTGGACGATCTTCCGCCCCTCGGTGATCTTCGGCGACCCGCGGGGACGCATGGAGTTCTGCGACCAGCTCAAACGCGACATCATCCTGAGTCCCCTGCCCGCCCCGCTGTTCTTTCCGGGCCTGCTGCCCTTCCAGGCCGGCCGGTTCGAGCTCGCCCCGGTCAGTGTCATCGACGTGGCGGCGGCCTTTGCCCAGGCCCTGACCGATCCGCGCACCGAGTCGCAGACCTATTGCCTGTGCGGCCCGGACCGGCTCAGTTGGAAGGCCATCCTCACCACCATCGCCGCCGCCTGCGGACGCTCCAAATGGATGCTGCCCGCACCCGCCGTCGCGGTGAAGGCGGCGGCGGCGCTGTTGGATCGCTATCCCTGGTTCCCCATCACCCGCGCCCAGATCGAGATGCTGCTGGAGGGCAACGTCTGCTCCGGGGACGACGGCCTGGCCCGGCTCGGCATCAGACCCCAGCGGTTCGCGGCGCCGGCACTGGACTATCTGAAGGATTGAGCGGGGCGCGCCGCGGTGTTCGCGGTCGTGGTCTTCATGGGCAACTCCGCAAGCCTGTTCCTCGGCTTGGCGCCGACACAAAGTGCGAAGCCAAGTGCTCAGCGACATCTCCTGCTGCGGAATCGATTACGAAGGCGGCCTCCTTGATGTGCCGGTGATGATCTCGCACGAAACGGAAACGGGTCGCCATCGCTCCGCGGCTGTCCCATCCAGGATAGGATGTCCAGGCGTTACCGTGAAAGTCGCGCAGCGACGCGGTGGGAGTTGGTTCAGCCGCGATGCGAGGCCGCGACAATAAGCGACGCTGCGACAGCTTGCGAGGCTAGGTCGCGGCTAACGGCCATACGGGGTTGCCCGTCACCCCCGAAACATGAAAGCCCCCGGCGGGAGCGGCTTTCACGGAAACCCGACTTTCGTGCTTCTTCTCTGCGTGAGATTCTTTAAGAGGTCTCACGCAGAGGCGCAGAGGCGGTGACCCGCGAGGCTTGGGTAACCCGCGAAGCCCCCAAGCGAAGTCCCGGACCTGCAGCGTTCCGGCAACCGGCTCGTCAGTTGTACTCACATTTCTTCATCGCGTTTCACAGTAAAGGGTATTGACCCCTTTACTGGTAGTAAAGGGTATTGACCCCTTTACTGGTAAAGGGTATTGACCCCTTTACTCCCTTGGCGAAGATTTCCTGATAGACGCGTGTTTGCTCCAGGGGAACCAGTACAGGCAACATGGTCCGCAACTCCTCATTGGTCAGTTATAGAAAGCATGGCTTTTAACTTCATAAGAGCAAATCGCGTACGAGCCTCTGGATCAATTCCTACGCCTTGCCTGTCGCACCAATCTGATAGCTCCTCAACATCTATATCAATCTTAAATACCTTGAATCCTCCTTTTTCCATATCACGACATTTTGCTTCTGTAATTTTTGTCATCTCATCATACGAAATTGAAAATGTATCTTTATCCAAAGAGATGTCACGAAGACAATCATATTGATTACGTCGATAATGCGGCATTGAGCAATATTTATGCTGTGGTTTCATAATTAAGAGTGAGCGATTAGGAGGGCCGGAGGTCAGGTCTTGCAAGAAACCATATTATCACAATACATGACTGCAGAACCTGACCCCGCTCCTTACTGTCCCCGAAATACCCAGATTCAGGACGACAAGTCGTCAAGAATCCGCATCACCCGAGCTTTCGCGAAGTATGCGAATTCGTCCGTTTCCACGAAGTTCTTCCCTTGAATGTTGCAATCCGGGATTTGGCCAAATTTCTCCCGAAAGGCTAGAAGCATTGCACGCTCAAGCTTGTGCCACATCTTAACCCGCTGCCTACGTCGGCATGTCACAATGCGAGCCTCAAACTCTGTGACGCCATGAAGCGCGAGAATTCTTTTTTGCCCGGCCAGCCACACTTTGAGCAATGCGAGAACCGCCTTTTCGCGTAGTCCCTATGTATACGACCCGCGAGTAACCATCCTCGTAGTTGATCTGTTTGTTCGCGACAAGAACGTAAACAAGCTTTTCGTCATTGAGGATGACACGGCGAGCAACTAGGGCTGCTTGAGGTTTGAGAGATATGCTGGCGCGTCGAATCGTCATAGTCTTGAAGATGCCCACACTAGATTTCTGCGACCGAGGAAAGAACTCTTGTCGTTGACACCCTAGGATCAAAGGGCCAAGGGCATCCGATTACACATAAACCTGTAGCTGATTGATTCTGATTGGCATCGACACAAATCGCGCTCCATGAAAATCAGAGAGTTACAGACTTGTTCGGAGCGGATGGGATTCCGGGGACAGTGGGATTCCGGGGACAGTATACTCATCTCCAAGATTTCGAGAGCGGGATGCAGTTCCTTTATCGCCGAGTTCTTTGGGGGGCGGAATCCTGGACCTGTAAGCCAGCGGCGCGGCACCAGGGAACGGATGACCCCTTGCTTGCCGGCGCTGACTCAACAAGTATTCCATTGCCGGAATATCCCTCAGCGGCTACAGCCGCGTAGGGTACGCTGCGCGGACCGTTTGCCGGTAGGGTTCGCGTGGGGTTCTCGGCCGAGATCGCTGTCGGCATTACCGGTTGCTCGCAGGTATCCAGCAGCCCAGGACATCCATCCGCTGATGCGGGATGCCGATGACGTCGATCCCGGCTTCGCGTACGAGATAAAAGATTAGATGCGAGCCTTGCGGGTAGCTGTAATAGCCGTCCTTGATATCCGCGCGCGGCTTGCCGAGCTGGGGGTTTTCCGCCAACCACCAAGACCGTCGGTCCATGGCGTTCAGGTAGGCATCGCGCTGCTTCCTGCCCCAGGTCCGCAAGGTGTAGCGGGCGATGTCCCGCAAGTCCTGAGCGGCCCTGGGCGTAATCCGGAACGGGCGGGTCACGCCTCCTGCTCCGACGAAGCCAAGATGGCCTCGACGGAGTAGTCCTGCACGAACTCGCCGCGCTGCGCCTGCGTCTCACCTTCGGCGAGATGCGTTCGCAAAGCCTCAAGCGTCCGCTGCCTTGCCTCCATCTGCCGGAGGGCATCCCGCACGACCTCGCTCGGGGAGCCGTACCTTCCGCAGGAAACCTCGCTCTCGATGAACGCCTCCCAGCGATCCCCCAGGTTCAGGTTCGTGGTTGCCATCGCGCACCTCGAGTCATTGTTGGCGGCAAATAGGGTATCGAGGATACCGCAAGGTCAAGCCCGCGGGGCAATTTGCGTTCATTTGCGTTCATTTGCGGACACCTACTCTCTCTTGGAGTACCCCGCCCGCGGCCCACGCCCTGCCCCCCCGCCCCCAGGTCCCGGCGCCCACACCTGCGAGGCCGCGGTCCTGGCCCGCGGCGCGCGCCGCACCGGCTCCATCCCGACCAGGCTCAGCAGGGTCCGGCGTTCCTCATCGCTCAGCGCTCGCCAGACACCGGGGAAGAGCCTTCGACCCAGTTCGATGTTGCCGTAGCGCACCCGGATCAGGCGGCTGACCTGGCAGCCGACCGCCTCCCAGAGGCGCCGGACCTCGCGGTTGCGGCCCTCCTTGAGGACGACGTGATACCAACTGTTGGCGCCGTCGCCGCCGCGCGCGCTTACGGCGTCCAGATGGGCGGGGCCGTCCTCCAATTCGACCCCGGCGGTCAGCCGGTCCAGGGTGCCGTCCGGGACCCGGCCCAGGATGCGCACCGCGTATTCGCGCTCCAGTTCCCGGGAGGGGTGCATGAGCCGGTTGGCCAGCTCCCCGTCGGTGGTGAAGAGCATGAGCCCGGAGGTATTGATGTCGAGCCGGCCGACGGCGATCCAGCGCCCGTCCTTGGGGCGCGGCAGGTGGCGGAAGACGGTGGGGCGGCCCTCCGGGTCGCGGCGGGTCACCAGTTCGCCCTCCGGCTTGTGGTAGGCGATGATCTGGCTCTCGGCCTCGCGCCGGGGGCGGCGGCGGACCTCCTGGCCGTCGACCCGCACCCGGTCGGTGGGGGTGGCGCGGTCGCCCAGCTTGGCGACCTGACCGTTGACCCGGACCCGGCCCTCGGTGATCCAGACCTCGATCTCGCGGCGCGAGCCCAACCCCTGCTCGGCCAAGACCTTTTGCAGCCGCTCGCCGGGGCCGTCGGCGGGTGCGGGCACCGGTTCGGTCCGGCCGCGCCCGCCGCGGTTGCGGTCCAGCGGCGCCCGCCCGGTGCCTGGATGACGCGGGGGGGTGCCGGTGCTTTGACGGTGGCGCACTCAGGACTCCGAGACGACCTTGTCGTAGAAGGCCAGGTAGTCGTCGCGGTTGGGGCCCTCGGTCCACTCGATGGCGGTGCGCGGGTGCTGGTTGAGCTGGCCGGTGATGTTGAAAGGGATCGAGGGGCCCCAGACCAGGTCCTTGCGCAACGGTGCCACCTGGTGCTGGATCACCTCGATGATGGGCCGGACATTGAACTTGGGGTTGCGCAGGAACCCGAGCAGCAGTTCGGTGTGACAGTTGCCGGCCCCGCGGCCGAAGCCGTAGATGGTGGAGTCGACCCGGTTACAGCCCAGGATGATCGCCTCGATGGTGTTGGCGAAGGCGAGCTGGAGGTTGTTGTGGGCATGGATGCCGACCTCCTTGCCGGTCCCGGCCATGGCCGCCGCATACTTCTTGTAGAGCCGGTCGATCTGCTCGCGGTAGAGGTAGCCGAAGCTGTCGACGATGACCATGGTGCTGGCCGGGGTCTCGGCGACGGCCTCCAGCACCGTGTCGATCTCCTCCTCCGTGATGTTGGAGACGGCCATCAGGTTGGCGGTGGTCTCGTAGCCCAGTTCGTGGCAGTGGCGGATCATCTCGACCGCCTCCGACACCTGGTGGGCATAGAAGGCGACCCGGATCATGTCGAGCGGGCTGTCGGCCGCCGCGACGATGTCGTGCTGCCAATCGCTCTTGCCGGCGTCGGCCATGGCGGCGAGCTTCAGCCCGGTGGCCGCCGCATCGTGATCGCCCACCACGCGGCGCAGGTCCTCCTCGGCACAGTGGCGCCAGGGACCGAACTTGTCGGTCGGGAAGACCTTCTTCGAGTTCTTGTAGCCGATCTCCATGTAGTCCAGGCCGGCGTCCACGCACGCGCGATAGACGGCGCCGACGAACGCGTCGCTGAACTGATGGGCGTTGACCAGTCCCCCGTCACGGATGGTGCAATCGAGGACTTTGAGTTCGGGACGGTAGGTGATCCAGGGGGCCTTTTCGGACACGGGTTTCTCCAGGCAGGGGGTTGGACTTGAGCCAAACCCCGCATTGTCCGGATATCCGGCGGCGGCGGCAAATCCGGCGGCGCGGCGGGGTGCGAGCAGAACTGATGTGGTGACCGAGATCCCGGGTACGCTGTCGTTGTCGTTGTCGTTGTCGTTGTCGTTGTCGTAATCGAACAATCCGACCACGATCACGACAACGACAACGACGCCCGGTCCGTGGGAACGTCCGGTAGGCCGCAGGGTGGACACAAGCGATAGCGCAGTCCACCAGGTCCCGCGCCGCCGCTTCGTCACCCCAACGGATCCAGCAACTCAGGCTTCTCCGCCAGCAATCGCTTCAGCCGCTCGTTCTCGGCCAGGGCTTCTTCCTTGGCCACCCGTTCGTGCTCCTGCGCCGCCCGCGCCCGCTCCTGCGCCGCCCGCGCCTGCTCCTGCACCGCCCGCGCCTGCTCCTCAACTGCGCGGGCCCGCTCCTCGGCGGCTCGTGCGGCCTCCCGCGCCTGCTCGACCTCCGCACGCAGGTCGGCAAATTCGATGTGGACAGGCTTAACCGGGGCGACAAGCGAGGCGGCCCGGCTGACAGACACGCCACCCGCTGCGCTACGCCGCCCGTCGCGCCAACGCCAGACGCAGGTCCACTTCGTCCCAAGGCACCCACACCCGGCCGTCTGCCCCGCGCTCCACGACCGTCCACTCCATCAGCGCAGCCACATCGCCGTTAACCTCCGCCTCATCGCGTCCGAGTCCGCGTGCCAACTCGGCCAGGCTGAGCGGACCCTGCGCGCTCAGGTAGGCGACCAAGGCCCAACGCCCGAGCGAGAAGACTTCCAACAGTTGCGGCAACGACTCGAAGCCGATGCCGAAGTAGGGCTCCGGCGTTGCGCCCGCCTCCAGGGACTCCATGACGCCGCGTGCACGGCCAAGCAGGTCAGCCATCGACTCGGCCACCTTCACATGCAGCACCTTCATCGGTTCGCCTCCACATCGTTCCAGAACTTGGACGACTCCGCGTCCGAATGCCCGTTTGTCGCTAAGGATGGGTGTTGCTGACATAGGGCGCATGACGCCATGTGCCGACCCTGGCGTCAAGCCCGGCTCGCCGCGTCTGCGGCGGTCGGTGCCCTAACCGGGGCGGCGCCGGGCGGCAACCGGGGGTCGCATCGGGGGCCGGAGCAGGGCTTTTGCCGTGAACATCGCGCAGCGACGCTGTGGGAGCGGCTTCAGCCGCGACGAGACCACGGCAACTCGCCAGGTCGCGTCGCGGCTAACGGTCATGGCACCCGCGCCACCCCGGAACATGAAAGTCCGCTCGACCGCTAGCTCGATGGCCAGCGTGCAGGGCGGCGTAGTCAGGGCTTCCAGCCCCGACCGTTCCAGCCCCGACACCGTCAGGCCAGGATGGCCTGACTACGCACTTTCACGGTAAAGCCGCTCCCACGCCCACGCCAGGGCCCGCGCCGCGCCGGGAACCAGGTCACAATTTCAACTGCAAACTTGGAAAAATTGCTGGGTTTCGACTAAGCTTTGACGGTCGCTTCCCAAGCCGCCGCGCGTCCCCCATCGGACCTCGGCCGCGCCCGCCCCCAGACGGCCTCAGGCCGCGGCCGGCCCGGTATCCCCAGCCGCCCCCGCGCCGCTGCCCCCCCGGAAACCGTCCCCAGTCGCCCCCTGTTGCCGCCCCGTCGCCGGGTGTCGGTCCGCGCGCGCCGCCGGAGGCGACGGTCGATGCCCGACCGCCCACCCCGCACACGGGGACCCGGCCGCGCATCCGCGACGCACGACGCGCCGAAACAACACTGGGATCAATGATGAACACCGCCCCCCCCCCGGCACCCGCATCGGTAGACTCCTGACCGCCCTCGCGGCACTCCTGCTGCTCGCCGTCGGCCTCATCTCGCTCGCCCGCGGCGGGACCGACACCGCGGCCCTGTCGGTGAAGCTGGTGGACGGGCTCAGCCCCGCCGCGCAGGCGGCGGTCATCGCCCGCCACGGCGGTACCGAGGAGTCCGCCGTGGTACCGCTGCGCATCCATGTGGTGCGGGTCCCGGCCGCCGAGCTGCCCGCGGCCCTGGACGCCTACCGCGCCGACCCGCAGGTGGAGAGCGCCGAGGCGGTCGCCAGCCGCCGCGCCGAGTGGCTCCCCAACGACCCGCAGATCGGTACCCAGTGGGCGCTGGAGCGCATCGGCTGGCCCGCGCTCTACAGTACCCAGACGCCCACCGGAAGCGCCACCCTGGCCCTGCTCGACACCGGTGTCGATGGCACCCACCCGGACCTGGCCGGTCGGCTGATCCCCGGCGCCTCCTTCCCGGGCGGCGTCCCGGACGGCACCGACGGGCTCATCGACCCGTCCGGCCACGGCACCCGCCTGGCCGGCCTCATCGCCGCGGTCGCGGACAACGGCGAGGGCATCGCCGGGGTCGCCTATGCCGGTGTCAAGGTCATGCCGGTCACCGTGCTCGATGCCGACGGGGTCGGGCCGGACAGCGCCATCGTCGCCGGTATCGTGTGGGCCGCCGACCACGGCGCCGACGTGATCCTGATGGGCTTCAGCAGCCCCGAACCGAGCGCGCACCTGCAAGACGCCATCGACTACGCCTGGGGCAAGGGCGCGGTGCTGGTCGCCGCCACCGGCAACGACGGGCTCGCCACCCCCACCTGGCCGGCCGCCAGCCGCGGGGTGATCGGCGTCTCTGCCACCGACGCGGACGACGCACTCGCCGATTTCAGCAACCGCGGCGCGGAGGTCTTCCTGGCCGCCCCCGGGGTCGCACTCGCCACCACCGTGGGTCCGGACGGCTACACCGCCGTCAGCGGCACCTCGCCGGCGGCGGCCCTGACGGCCGGCGCGGCGGCGCTCCTGAAGGCCTTCGACCCGACCCTGACCAATGGCGTCCTGCTTGGGCGCCTCGCCCGCGGGGCCGCGCCGGTCGGCGACCCGGCGGACCCGGACGACGCGGCCAAGTACGGCTACGGCCGTCTGAGCCTCAGCGGCGCCCTGGCCGATGCGCAGGGGGCGAATGCCCTGGACCCGGTGGAACCCCTGGGGGCCGTGGCGGCGGCAGCGGCAGCGGGCGGCGCAGGCGGCACCGACACCGGTCCCGGCAGCGGGGGCGCCGCGGGTGGCGCCGACGGCACGGACGGCACCCCGGACGGTCTCTATACGAGCGCGGCCACCCCGACGCTCACCACCCCCACCACCAGTAACCTGGGGGCCAATCAGGTCACCCTGGGCCTCGAGTCCAGCGCGACCGGCACCGGCTATTTCACGCTCCTTGCCGGCACCGGCACCGTCTGCGGGACCGGCACCCAGGTCAAGAACGGACAGTCCAGCACCGGGGCCGCGGCCTTCCGCCGCGGCTCGCTCAAACTCACCGCCAATACGGCGGGGGCCTACACCGTCCGCAACCTGTTGCAAAGCAGTGCCTATACGGTCTGTTTCACCGCCGATGACGGAAGCAACCTGCAAGGGACCCCGGCCACGGTCAACCTCACCACCAACGCGGCGGCGGTATTGAGCACGACCTGGGGCAACGTGGGCAGCGCCGGGTTCTCCGCCGGGCAGGCTGACTATACCTCACTGGCCTTGGCCCCGGACGGGACCCCCTACGTGGCGTATCAGGAGTACGGCAACTCCCAGAAGGCGACGGTGATGCGGTTCAGCGGCGGCGCCTGGGTCACCGTGGGCAGCGCCGGGTTCTCCGCCGGGCAGGCTGACTATACCTCACTGGCCTTTGCCCCGGACGGGACACCCTATGTGGCCTATCGGGACTACGGCAACTCCGGCAAGGCGACGGTGATGAAATTCAGCGGCGGCGCCTGGGGCCCCGTGGGCAGCGCCGGGTTCTCCGACTGGGTGGCCGGTTACACCGCCCTGGCCTTTGCCCCGGACGGGACACCCTATGTGGCCTATCGGGACTACGAGGACTCGTCCAAGGCGACGGTGATGAAATTCAGCGGCGGCGCCTGGGTCACCGTGGGCAGCGCCCGGTTCTCCGCCGGGCAGGCTGACTATACCTCACTGGCCTTTGCCCCGGACGGGACACCCTATGTGGCCTATCGGGACTACGGCAACTCCGCCAAGGCGACGGTGATGAAATTCAGCGGCGGTGCCTGGGTCACCGTGGGCAGCGCCGGGTTCTCCGCCGGGGTGGCCAGTCGCACCTCCCTGGCCTTTGCCCCGAACGGGACACCCTATGTGGCCTATGTGGACCACGCGAACTCGTCCAAGGCGACGGTGACGCGGTTCAACGGCACATCCTGGGTCACCGTGGGCAGCGCCGGGTTTTCCGCCGGGTCGGCTAACTACCCCTCCCTGGCCTTTGCCCCGGACGGGACCCCCTGCCTGGCGTATGCGGACGCCAGCAACTCCGAGGAGGCGACGGTGGTGAAGTACAACGGCACCTCCTGGGTCCCCGTGGGTACTGCCGGGTTCTCCAACACTGGATGGGTCGAGTACCTCTCCCTGGCCTTTTCTCCGGACGGGGTCCCGTTCGTGGCGTATGGGGATAGCGGCAACTCCTCCAAGGCGACAGTGATGAAGCTGCCCTCCGCCATCACCCCAACCACCACCGCGCTCACCGCCGCCCCCAACCCGGCCGCCTACGGTGCCGCGGTCACCCTCACCGCCACCGTCAGCCCCCCGGCGGCTACCGGCACCGTGACCTTCAAGGACGGCACCACGACATTGGGTACCGGCACCCTCAGCGGCGGCACGGCGACCTACCAGACCAGCGCGCTCAGTGTCGGTCCGCACAGCCTCACCGCGGTCTACGGCGGCAACGCCAGTTACGGCGGCTCGACCTCGACGGCGCTCACCCAGACCATCACCAAGGCCGACCAGACCATCAGCTTCGCCAACCCCGGGTCCAAGGTCTACGGCAGCACGCCGAGCGTCAGCGCCACGGCCTCCTCGGGCCTCACCGTGACCTTCGGCTCGGCCACCCCCGCGGTCTGTACCAGCGCCAGCGGCGGTGCCCTGACCTTCCTCACCGTTGCCACCTGCACCATCAACGCCGACCAGGCCGGCAACGCCAACTACAACGCCGCTACCCGGGTCTCCCAGTCGTTCACGGTGACCGCGGCGACCCTCACCATCGCCTCACCGGCAGTCACGACCAAGGTCTATGACGGGACCAATGCCGCGACCATCACCGGGACACTGAGCGGGAAGTTTGGCGCCGATGTCGTCACCCTGAACGGCACCGGCACCTTTGCCAGCGTCGGCGCCCGCAGCAACATCGCGGTGACCTCCACCGCGACCCTGGGCGGTTCCGATGCCGCCAAATACACCCTGACCCAGCCGACCGGACTCACCGGGACCGTCGGCACCCGCCCGCTCACCGTCACCGCCGACGCCAAGGCCAAGACCTACGGCGCGGCCGACCCGGCCCTGACCTACCAGATCACCAGCGGCAGCCTGGTGACAGGCGAGACCTTCAGCGGCGCGCTCGGCCGCACCGCGGGCGAGACCGTCGGCACCTACGCGATCGGCCAAGGCACCCTGACCCTGGGTGCCAACTACGCGCTCGGCTTCATCGGCGCCAACCTGACCATCAGCCAGGCCGCCACCAGCGTCGCCCTCGGCTCCGCCCCCAACCCGGTCACCGCGGGCGCCCCCGTCACCTTGACCGCCACCCTGAGCCCAACGGGCGCCACCGGCACCGTCACCTTCATGGACGGCGCCGCGACCCTCGGCAACGGTCCCTTGAGCGGCGGGACCGCCACCCTGAGCACCAGCGCACTCAGCGCCGGCAGTCATAGCCTGACCGCGGTCTATGCGGGCGACGACAATTACCAGGGCGCCACCTCGCCGGCCCTGACCCAGGTGGTGCAGGTCCCCGTCACCATCGCCACCAACCCGGCGGGCCTCACCGTCACCGTCGATGGCACCGGCCACCCGGCCCCCTATAGCACCGCCTGGACCCCGGGCGCCAGCCACCAACTGGCCGTGCCCCAGTACCAGGGCGGGGCCGGGGGGACCCGCGCGGCCTTCGCTGCCTGGTCCGACGGCGGGGCGCTCAGCCACACCGTCACCGCCCCGGCCGCGGCCGCCACCTTCACCGCCGCCTTCGCCACCCAGTACCAACTGACCACGGCGGCCGCGCCCGCGAGC